>Ga0099364_10007914_pt1 | contig 15056 bp, 15 predicted proteins | sample TergutTh196P3_FD_73070 | JGI IMG/M metagenome (GOLD analysis project Ga0099364, IMG submission 73070) | Microcerotermes parvus P3 segment gut microbial communities from Pointe-Noire, Republic of the Congo - Th196 P3 | ecosystem: Host-associated > Arthropoda: Insects > Digestive system > Gut ... | reverse complement strand
TGACATGAAAATGATAACAAACCCGCGTTACCAGCGTTTTGCCCTGGACCTTGCGCAGAAAAGCAAGATCCCTGTGCAGGAAGCAGTGCGTACAGGGGGAGCAACAAATGCAGGCATTATTCACCTAACAGGGAAAGCTGTGCCTTCGATAGTTATTGGCGTGCCTGTAAGGTATATACATACGCATTACGGCATTGCCTCATATTCTGATTTTGAAAATACAGTAAGACTGGGCTGCGAAATAATAAAAAGCCTTAATAAAGAAGTTCTAGCTGGGTTTTGATTCGATAATATCGTAGAGCCTTTGAAGATCATCCAGTGAATAGTAATCTATTATAATTGAACCTTTGTTTATATCTCCATGGATTTTTACTTTTGTTCCAAGTTTTTTTAGGAATTTTTCTTCCATGTCTTTTAGTTCAGGTGCTTTTGATTTGCCTGCTGTTTTACCGGAAGTCTTGTTTTCCTTTTCTTTTTTTTGCTCCAGAGTGGATGCGAGTTTTTCTGCTTCCCTTACAGAGAGCTTGTTTTTGATAATATCACTAAAAAGTATTCTTTGGTTTTTTTCGCTTGTTATCGAGAGTATGGCCCTTGCATGCCCGGCTGAAAGCTCACCTTTTTTTATGCTGTCCTGCATTTGGGGAGCCAGCTTTAAGAGCCGCAGCGAATTTGCAACAGTTGAACGGTTTTTGCCTACCCTGGCAGCTGCCTGATCCTGGGAAAGGCCGGAAATATCCATAAGGGATTTATAGGCTGCTGCTTCTTCAATGGGGTTAAGGTCTGAACGCTGGATATTTTCAATTAGGGAGACAGCAAAGCGTTTTTCTTCAGAATATTTTCTTACGATAACTGGAATTTCAGAAAGTCCTGCGATCTTTGCAGCCCTGATCCTGCGTTCTCCTGCAACAATTATATAATTATCGTTTCCGCTTTCTTCAACAATTAAGGGCTGGATAATACCGTGTTCGCGTATGGAATTTGCCAGCTCTGCAAGGTCTTCATCATTAAAATCTTTTCGCGGCTGAAAAGGGTTTGCCGTGATTTTATCTATGTGAACATACATTTCTGCCTGGGGTTTTTCCGTTGTTATGTCAAAATCCTCGTCAGGCAATAATGCTGCAATGCCCTTCCCAAGTCTGTGTTTAGCGGCCAATTCTCATTATCTCCTCTGCCAGGCTTTTATATGCCCTTGCGCCGTTTGACAGGGGCTCGTATCTGGATATGGGAAGTTCATAGGAAGGAGCTTCTGAGAGCCGCACATTCCTTGGGATTATTGTATTATAGACCCTGTCGCTGAAATAACCGTTAATTTCCTTTACAACTTCCTGGGAAAGCCTTGTTCTGGAATCATACATGGTAAAAAATATGCCGCCGATTTCCAGCTTTTTATTTATCCCTTTTTTGATAATTCTTATTGTTTGGAGCAAGTGGGTAAGGCCTTCCATTGCAAAATATTCACATTGCATGGGAATAAGCACTGCATCTGCTGCAGCCAGTCCATTTGTTGTAAGAATTCCAAGGCTGGGAGGGCAGTCAATCAGAATATAATCATAATTATTTCTGACAGGTTCCAGTGCGTCCCTAAGGTAATAATTGCGGTTTTCTTCATTAATAAGCTCTACTGCTGCACCTGAAAGGTCAAGAGTTGAAGGAATAACCGAAAGCCCTGGAATTACTGTCGGTCTTATTACCTCATCAAGCCTGGCATGACCGGAAATAAGCTCGTACACCCCTGGTTTGGCAATAGTACGGTTAATGCCTATGCCGCTTGAGAGATTTGCCTGGGAATCAAAATCCACAAGAAGGACTGTTTTTCCCTCTTCTGCGAAACTTGCGCCCAGGTTTATTGCGGAAGTGGTTTTTCCCACCCCACCTTTCTGATTCACAAAGACGTATATTTTTCCCATGGCTTTATTATACATAAATTATTTAATTAAACCAGTGTCTTAAGCTTTTCCAAAACTTCAGTTTTTGGGAAAAGCTTATATAAACAATATTAAAGTTAATAAATTATAAAAAACTTCAAAAAATGAATGGAATTATTAATTTCAAAAACCCATATTCTAGGCAGAATTAAAAAAGGAGGCAGATATGCAGGATAATAAAGTCAGTGTCGAAGAAATATCAGCAATATGTTCAAATCTTGCAAAAGGCTGTGAAAAGCAGAGGCTTGTACCTGAGATGGAGGCGTTCAACACATTGGCTGCTTTTTATAAATACAGAGCTGATTATGAAAAAGATGCAGAGCATTTTCAAGATGTGGAACACCTTCAAGATGCAGCTGAAATGCTTGCACAGGATTTGGAACATGGGTTTTTGTCAGCAAAAAAATCTGCAGAAGAAAATTCTGACAGGGGAGCGCTTCGTTCCCTTGTCTGGAGCGAAAAAGTCAGCAACATGATTAAAAACCTTTTAGACAGGTATATGGAAGAGGGTGAAGACATATTTACATACAGCAATATTTATGTCTGTGATATCTGCGGATTTATTTATTTGGGAGATTCTTTGCCGGATGTATGTCCTGTTTGCAAAGTACCAAAGTATAAGATGATCGAAACAAGATGACTCAAATTGAAAGGAGTTAATTATGCCGGCTTTTAGAAATATTCGTCTTTGCGATAAAGAATGCATGTGTCTTTATGTCTGCCCCACAGGAGCTACAGATACTGAAAACAGCATTATTGATGTGAACAAGTGCATCCCTGGCTGCAGGGCTTGTCTGGATGCCTGTCCATCGGGGGCTATCTCAATGGTACCGCTTAAGTACCCGCCTCAGCAGCCAAAAACAGAAGCAGTCATTGCTTCCCAGCGTGAGCTTGCAAAAAGCAAGTTAGCTCAGGAAAGAATAGCTGAAGCTGTTGCTGCCTCTACAAAAAATATGAATATACGCAGGTTTGCACAGGCAATGGCAAGGTCCAACCGCCTTATGGCAGAAGATATTCTTCGCGAGTCAGGATTTATGCTGCCGCAAAGCAAAGAGGTCTATAACTTGCTTAAAACAATGCGTAAAAGCATTACTCTTGATGACAGATCAATTGAAGCTATAAATGCAGTTGAGTTTTTATTACACAGCTTTATTTAGACTTAAGATTTTTGTTTATTTTTAGCACGCAGAGACGCCAAGCACGCCAAGATCGCAGAGAAGAAAATAATTATTTTTTTTCCTCTTTGCGCCTTTGCGTCTTTGCGTGAAATAAATCCAGTAATGTTTTCTAAACATTTCTAAGCTGGGTGCAGACCTTGTCATAAAAGCTGTTTTTGCCATGAACCTGGTTGAGTGCCCAGACTATTGCTCCTGCAACATTTGGCATGTCAAGTTTAATGAATTTTATTTTTTGATCAGGATTGCTTTTGCTTATTGTCAATTCAAGTGATTCCAGAAGCAGGGGATGTTCACCCTTTACAAAAACAGACCCTGCAAAAATAATGTACAGGTCTTCCTGTTTTGGAAATTGCAGTTCTTCCATCATGCATTGGATGCCGCCGCTATAGTTAGCTGACATATCAAGGATTATACCAATGGCCAGCTTGTCACCCTGACTTGCTGCCTCGAACACCATCTGATTACATGCGCGTATACTAAAACTGTTGTCAGCTGTTTTTTCCTGGATAATCTCAACAAAGTCGTATTTGCTTTTTATGCCGGCTTTTTTTAACAAGAGCTCTGTCATAAGCGTTGCCTCTCCCTTGCGGAAAAGCTCGCTGTACACAGCGGAAAGCACACGGTTCCCCATATACCCGCCGCCGCCCATGTCTGCGGATAGATCGCCTACGCCGCCAATCTGCAGCATCCTGCCTTCGTTGTTAATGCCGGCTAGGGTACAGCCTGACCCGTTTATTGCGCAGATACCTGTTCCCGAACCGCTGTTGTTTCCAGCAGGGATGCCCAAAAAAGCATCATTTACCAGGGTGAATTTTTCCATGCCCAGCTTTTTTAGGATCTCAGAAATTATACTGTGCTGCTTTTTTGTGTCCACGCCTCCAACACCAAGCACAGAGTATGCAATCTGATTTTTTGCTATCCCGTGTTTTGAAATTATATTGGAAAAAAATTGTCCAAACTCCTGTTCAAACTGGTTAAATGCACCTGGCAATACTTCGTGGTTTAAGGGTCCCCAATGGCCCAGTTCCAAAAGATTACCTTCTGTGTCGAATAACGCAAGATGGCTTTTTGAGGCGCCGATGTCAACGCCTATAATATATTCTGACATAAAACTTCCCTGTATATTATTTTTCCAATAATCCTGGATGCAAAAATTCTGCATTGGCATCGATCATGTCTTCCAATACAGAACGGGCCTTTTTGTAGTCTCCAATAAGGGGATGAATCATGAGCGCTGCCAGCGCGTCAGCCCTGCTGCCATTCATTGCAGAGGAGACAGTAAGCTTTTCGTAGGCCTTGACTGCCTGCATCAATCCCTTTATGTAAGGACTTTCCGGAACTGAAACAGGGACAGGGCTTACACCATTGCGATTAACAGTGCATTTAAGCTCAAGCACATCACTTGGATCCATAAATGAAAGTGTTCCATTATTTTTAACATTTACAACATGGTACTCGTTTTTATCGTTTTCAATTGCATCTGCTACAGATACAGCTGCTGTAGAATAAAGTGCGCCGCCCCTTTTGGCAAGTTCTTCGGGCTTTTCTTCAAGCACAGGGTTTTTGTATTTCTCTATAAGGGACTGTTCCAGGTCTACACAGATTTCACCGCGGGTTTTTTCTGCCTCAAGACATTTTTTTATCTGTTCGTCCCTAAGATAATAATAGTTCAGGTAAGAAGAAGAAATAAAAGGAATGGCTTCCAATAGCTCATCATCAAAAATTACATCTGGTATGTTTTTCATAAATGAGTTGCTGCCCTTTATAAGATGCTCCATCTTGCTTTCACCCTTTAATGATACAGATGTTATCCAGCTCAAATGGTTAAGCCCAAGGTACTCATAATCAAAATCATCGGTGCCAAGGTTTTTGGCAATATTGGCATGCATGTTTATAAAACAATTGCACAGGCCTATGGTCTTGACGCTTGTATGATTCAAAAGCGCATCAGCGATGATCCCGGAAGGGTTTGAAAAGTTGATCAACCATGCGTTAGGCGCAAGCTTCTCTATGCGCTTTGCAATGTCAAACATGACAGGCAGGGTGCGCAGGGCCTTCATAAAACCGCCCGCACCTGTTGTTTCCTGTCCCAGAAGCCCGTACTTGAGGGGTATCTTTTCGTCGCGTATGCGCGCTTCCATGCCGCCCACACGGATCTGGGCAAATATATAATCAGCCCCTGCTACGGTCTCGTCAAGGTTATCGAGTAAAACGACATTGCCCTTGAATCCCTTTGAAAGCAGCATGCGTTTGGCAAGGCCGCCTACAATTTCAAGTTTCTCTTTATTTATATCCATAAGATAAAAGTTTTGAATATTAAGGCTTTTCTGCCTTAATATAAAACCTTCGATAAGCTCAGGTGTATAAGTGCTTGCAGCGCCGATTATGGCAGCTTTTAGTTCCCGCATTTGTTATACTCCTCGATCAGTTTTAATGAGACATTGTCAGCTTTGACAGCGTTTATTGCATTAACTGTATTTTCAAGTAATAAATCGAATATAAAGGCCCCGTATTCTGCTGTGGCAAGGGTATGGTCGCCGGCAACATGATGCGGATATTTGGCATACCAGTCAAAACCGCTTACAACTTTCTCGGCTTTTATGTCTTTTAAACGTTCAAGGCTTACGCTCTCTGACACTTTCTGCCTTTCCATGTGAACAAGATCAGGACGTATGTGCATCATAAGGGCGGTTTCCAAAAACCCTGCATGGTCGCCCATGTCATTTTCTCCTGAACGAGTTTTGATATCCAGGTACTGCTCAGGGCTTAAATTATGAACAAAGCGGGTATAAACAGCATAAGGCCGAGCAATTCCAGGAAACTGCTGGGTGAAAAAAGGCAGAAAGTATTCATTGCCGCCATGTCCGTTCAAAATAAAAATTTTCTTAAAGCCATTGCGGTGTATTTCATCACACATTTCAAGCAGCGCATCCATAATTAGCCCATGGCTTGCCGCGATTGTGCCTTTTACATGCCGCGCTTCGGCAATCTGGCCCAAATAATAGTAGGGAAACACAACTAAAGGAGTTTTTTCAGCAGCTTTTTCTGCTATTGCCCTAACAATGTACATGTCTGTACCCAAAGGCAGATGGTCGCCGTGCTTTTCCTGTACGCCTATGGGCAGAAGGCATACTCCTTCGCTCTTTTCAACACAAGCCTCGTAATCCCAGGTGGATAGTTCTTCCCACAACATAATAATCTTCCTGTTTTTTATAAAACAATAACAGGAATAATCCTCTTTGACAACAGTATAATAATAGGATAAAATTAGCAATCATTTACAATTTTAAGGAGAATTTTAATGAAGAAAACAAAATGGTTTTTTCTGTTTTTAGCAGTTTTACTTGCTTTTTCTTTCATCGGATGCAGAAGACAGGCAGCAGATGACCGCATTGAGCTGCGTGTCTTGAATTATTTTTCAATGGCAAACCCAGGTGCTTTTGATGAGATTCAGCGGGTATGGCAGGTTTTTGACAGGGAAAATCCGGATATAAGGATTATCCGCGAAGATGAATTTGAAGAACCCTATCATCATGCAGTAGAGGCTTATTCTGCTGCGGGCCAGCTTCCGGATGTTATTTTTGCATGGCCTTCCGGACGTTCAACAACACTTCACACTCAAAGGCTTTTAAAAGACCTTGGTCCCCTTATTCAGAGGGATGGGCTTGCCCAGTACTACACCCCTGTAGCGCTTGACCCTGCTGGTCAGATCGCAGGCTATCTGGGAATTATCCCGCGCGGCATGACAGCAACAAACGCTTTCTTTGTTAATATGGAAGTTCTTAATGCAGTTGGGCTTCAGCCTGCAAGAACCTATTCTGAATTAAGGGCACAGGTACCCATACTCCGCGCAGCTGGTTATGACACTATTCTCATGGCAAATGAGTCAACCTGGGTTATGCAGTCCTGTCTTTTCTCTGTTGTAGCCGGACGCTTTATGGGTGAAGGCTGGGAACAGAGAATACACTCTGGCCAGGCCAGATTTACTGATCCTGACTTTGTTGCAGCTCTGGACTTTATCAGAAGAATGTATGACGATGGCGTGCTCTCAAGAGCGACAATCTCCATTGACTATGGCAGCGGCGCAGGCCTCTTTGCCACAAATACAGCTGCCTACTTTATAGACGGCGACTGGCGCACAGGGGATTTTACAACTGATCCCACAACAGGCCAGGCTCTTATCAGCCCTGACAGGCAGAGAAACTTCCACATAACCGTATTCCCGGAAATCGACCTCCCTGGTGTACATTTCAACAGATCCAATACCGTAGTATTGGCAACTGGCTGGGGCATGAACGCCAATATCCCCTCTGGTTCAGCCAAGGAAGAGGCTGCCTGGAGATTGATCAAATGGCTCTCTGGCAGGGAAGTCCAGACCTTCTTTATTGAAGCCGGTACTTTTTCCTCAGGTTCCAGAACTGATATTGATCTGGCATCTTTAGCCCTTGAACCCCTGCAGATCACTGTAGGAAATCTTGGAAGGGAATATGACAGATCCACAGTAGTTATTGACGCTGCCTTCCCAGGCCCTGTCTATACACCTCTTAATGACGGTCTTCAAGCTATTGGCATGGGAACCCAAACTCCCCAGCAGGTAGCACAGGCAACCCAGGCTGCTTTAGATGCCTGGATAGCTTCCCAGTAATGGAATAATGTATAACAACCCTGCTTTGGCAGGGTTGTTTTTTTTATAAGATGCCGGAATTAGTGGTTTATTCATTATATTGTTGACAATCTTATAATTTAAATGCAAAATAGATATAATTTTATTTATTTTTATGGAGGAGTAAAAATGAGAAAAGCTAATTTGCTTTTACTGCCTTTGGCAGTACTTCTGGCTTTTACAGTTATTGGCTGTAGAAGACAGGCAGCGGATGACCGCATTGAACTGCGGGTCTTGCACTATTTTTCAATGGTTAACCCCAATTCTATTGAGGAAAACCAGGTAGTCTGGCAGGCTTTTGAAAGAGCCAACCCGGATATCAGATTAATTCGCGAAGATGAATTTGAAGAACCCTTTCATCATGCAGTAGAAGCTTATGCTGCTGCTGGTCAGCTTCCGGATGTTTTGATTGTATGGCCGTCTGGCCGTTCAACTACCCTTCACACACAGGGACTTATAAAAGACCTTATGCCTTTGGTACAGAGAGACGGGCTTGCCCAGTACTATACCCCAGTAGCACTTGATCCTTCTGGCCAGATCACAGGCGTTTTAAGGATGATCCCGCGCGGCATGACAGCAACAAACGCATTTTTTGTAAACATGGAAGTGCTTGATGCAGTAGGGCTTCAGCCTGCAAGAAATTATTCTGAATTAAGAGCACAGGTACCCATACTCAGAGCAGCTGGTTATGACACAGTTCTTATGTCCAATGATCAAACATGGGTTATGCAGTCCTGTCTTTTCTCCCTTGTAGCCGGACGCTTCATGGGTGAAGGCTGGGAAGAAAGGATACTCTCTGGCCAGGCCAGATTTACTGATCCTGACTTTATTGCAGCCCTTGATTTTATAAGAAGAATGTATGCTGATGGTGTTCTCTCAAGATCAACACTAGCCATTGACTACGGAGAAGTGGCAGGCCTCTTTGCAGCCAACACAGCAGCTTACTTAATTGACGGCGACTGGAAAGTAGGTGACTTCCTAACAGATCAAACAACTGGCCAGGCATTAATTACCCCTGCCAGGCAGAATAATTTCCGCATGACAGTATTCCCTGACATTGATCTTCCTGGCGTAAAGTTCAACAGGTCCAACACAGTAGTATTGGCCATAGGCTGGGCAATGAATGCGAATATTCCTGCTGGTTCAGCAAAAGAAGAAGCAGCATGGAGACTTATAAAATGGCTTTCTGGTGTGGAAACACAGACCTTCCTTCTTGAAACCGGCGGTCTTCCTGTACCTTCAAGAACAGATATTAACTACTCACGTCTCTCTCTTGAACCCTTACAGATTGCAGTAGCAAACCTTGGTTCAGAATATGACATTTCCACAGTAGTTATTGACGCAGCCTTTGAGGGACCGGTCTATACTCCTTTAAACGATGGTCTTCAGGCCATTGGCATGGGAACCCAGACTCCCCAGCAGGTAGCACAGGCAACACAGGCAGCATTCGATGCCTGGAGAGCAAACCGCTAAAAAGATAAGAGCTGGCCGGGAAGTAAACTTGGACTATAGTCCAGGACTTTAGTCAAGGACTTTTAGTCCTAACTTTCCTGGCCAGAACACAGGAGGGGCCATGACCATAAAAGCAGATAAAAAATTATCGTATGCAATACTGGTATTACCAGCATTGCTTATCTACCTTTCAGTTGTGGCCTTTCCAACCATTTTTTCCATTTTGCTTAGTTTTACAAACTACAACGGCGGGCTTGTCTTTGGTAACCCGGATGTAAAATTCGTCGGCTTTAACAGTTACAGATGGATGTTCACTGAACCATCGCGCATGTTTTTCCTTTCTTTAAGAAACAATATGTTCATAGTAGCTGTGTCTGTGTTTGGCCAGATCCCCCTTGGCTTTACCATGGCTTATATACTCTCCCGCAAACTTGTAAGGGGAACCAGCTTTTTCCAGACCATGATATATCTGCCCAATGTTATTTCACCTGTTATTATTGGTGTACTATTCAGGGTTTTTTATGTAAGTCCCAATTCTGTATACATGGAAATACTTCGCTTTTTTAACCCAAATGTGGAATACACCTTGAACAATGCTCCCATAATTCCGGTGCTTGTGGTCATATTATGGATGTACACAGGCTTTTACATGATTATTTTTATAGCAAATATTCAACGCATAGATGTATCGATTATCGAATCCGCAAGGATTGACGGAGCCAAAGAAATGCAGATTCTTTCACGCATTATTCTGCCCGCTCTTTCGGGAGTAATTGTCACCTGTGCAATTTTAGCCATTTCCGGGTCCCTAAAAGTCTTTGATCTTATATTTACCATGACAGGAGGCGGGCCCGCGGGCCAAACCCGTGTACTCTCGCTTTTTATGTACCTTGCGGCATTTCAAGGGTCTGCAAATTATCCCCTGGCCAATGCCATTTCCACAATAATGGTGCTTATCAGTTTTGCATTGATAATCATTACCAGAAGAATAGAAAAAATCTTTGGCACAAAGGAGTAGGGCATGGCTGATCGTAATGTAAATCCTGTTGCAAAGTTTTTTGTTTATATATTGATGCTGGTATTCACAGTTCTCGCGATTTATCCCATACTCTGGCTCTTTCTTCAGTCCCTAAAAACCACCCAGGAATATGTAAGGAACAGCAAACTTGCCCTTCCTTCCGGTTTTTTCATTAGTAACTATCCTTATGTCTGGACCATGGGGGGCTTTGGGAATCTATTTACAAATAGCATGGTCTATACAGTAATTACCGTGATAATGGTAGTGATACTGGCAAATATGGCGGGTTTTGCCTTTGCCAAGATTCATTTTAAGATCACGCCTTTTTTACACGGCCTTTTTATTATAGGCATACTTCTTACTGTCCAGTCGATCTTAATACCCATCTTTTTAATGGTAAATGCTGTGGGGCTTTTTAATACAAGGCTTGGTATTCTGATTCCCTATATTGGACTGGGCCTGCCAATGGGAATATATCTATGCACGGAATTTATTAAAGGCATTCCCAGTGAGTTGATCGAATCAGCCAGGATGGACGGCACAGGGTATATAAGAACCTTTATTTCCATAATCTTTCCCATGTGTTCACCTGTGGCTGTTACCCTTGCCATAATTACCTTTACAGGTACATGGAATGAATTTATTTTAATGAATGTTCTTACTGCCGGCGACAGATTAAAATCAATCCCGGCTGGTGTCGGCAGATTTGCAGGCGCTCTTGGTTCAGACTTCGGAAGACTCTTTACAGCCCTGGTCATCGCCCTTGTTCCCATTCTGATTTTCTACAGTATTTTCAGAAATCAGATCACAAAGGGCGTTGCCGCTGGAGCAGTCAAAGGTTAAATATACGCATGATTGCGGCAAACTCTTCGGTGTTGCTGCCGGTGCGGTCAAGGGTTGAGGTTATATAAATGGTAATGAGAAGATGTTCAAAAAATCCGATAGTGGTTCCAGGATTGGCTGATTATAGACGTGTATCTGTATTCAATCCCGGCGTTATTTACGACAATGGCGAATTTCTTATGTATGAACGGGCAGCAGGCAGCCTGCGGCCGTTTAAGACAAGCATCGGGCTTCTAAAAAGTAAAGACGGCATTGATTTTACTCTTGTTTCGGATAAACCGGTCTTTACAGGGGACATGCTTGGTTTTCCGGATGGTTCGGTAGAAGATGCCAGAGTGGTCAAGATTGATGGTGTTTTCTATATGTGTTATGCCCTGCAGCCCTATGCCTTTGACTGCTGGCCTACAGGAATAGCTGTGCCGGATTACTATCCTGAACATTATCCCCAGTGGAAAGAAAACAATACCGAGCACATGATTACGCGCTCGGGCATTGCAACTTCCCAAGACGGGATGAATTTTAAGCAGTTGTGTTATACAACACCGCCCGAGATAGATGACAGGGACAATGCCCTGTTCCCCGAGAAAATCAACGGAAAGTTCGCTATTGTGCGGCGTCCCATGCAATATGTAGGCGAAAAATACGGCACGGATCAGCCGGGTATCTGGATATCATTCACCGATGATCTGCATAACTGGCCGCAGCCGGAACTTGTGGCGACAGCTGAAAACCCAAGCTGGGAAGGATTAAAAATTGGCGCCGCAGCTACACCGCTCAAAACAGAAAAGGGCTGGTTATTGCTTTATCATGGCGTTGACAGCAAGTCCGTTTACAGAGTGGGGGCAATGCTTCTGGATCTGTCTGATCCGCGCAAAGTTATTGCCCGGACAAAAAAACCCATTATGCAGCCGGAAGAGTATTACGAAAGGTTTGGGCTTGTAATTAACAACACAGTGTTCCCGACCGCAAACCTGATTCATAATGGGGAAATCTATATTTATTACGGCTGCTGCGATACCAGCATTTCCCTTGCGACTGTCCCGCTTGATGAAATGCTGAAGTATGTGCTGGATGGCAGTTAGGGTTTCCCAAAATTATCAGCTCAAAGCCTGTTCCAAATCGGCGATAATATCGTCAATGTGTTCTGTCCCTATGGAAAGCCGTACAGTATTCGGCTTAATCCCCTGATCCAGCAATTCTTCTGCAGAAAGCTGGGAATGTGTCGTAGAAGCCGGATGAATAACCAGCGACTTGGAATCCGCAACATTGGCAAGCAAAGAAAACAGTTCCAGCCTGTCGATAAAATCTTTCGCCTGTTCCGCATTACCATCGATCTCAAAAGTGAAAATTGAACCTCCGCCATTCGGGAAATACTTTTGATATAAAGCATGATCCTTATGGTCTGGCAGGCACGGATGATTCACAGATTCTACCCTGGGATGCAGGGATAGAAATTTAACCACCTTAAGAGCATTCTCTACATGACGTTCTACGCGAAGCGACAAAGTCTCCAGTCCCTGCAAAAAAAGAAAAGAATGGAACGGGCTTATTGTTGCTCCTGTATCCCTCATAAGCGTTACCCTGATTTTTACAATATACGCAAGATTTCCAGCCGCTTCGGTAAGCACAACGCCATGATAACCTGGGTGCGGTTTTGAAAGCCCTGGAAATTTATCATTTTTCGCCCAGTCGAATTTGCCGCTGTCAATTATCACACCGCCAATAGCAGTTCCATGTCCGCCAATAAATTTAGTTGCTGAATGAACAACCACATCCGCGCCATGTTCAATGGGACGAAACAGATATGGAGTTGCAAAAGTATTGTCCACAATTAGGGGAATGCCATTTTTATGAGCAATAGTTGCCAGAGCATCAATATCAACAATGGTGGAATGGGGATTCCCCAACGTTTCCACAAACAAGGCCCTTGTGTTTTCGTTTATTGCGTTTTCAAAATTCTTTGGGTCGCTGCCGTCTACAAATGTGGCAGCAATGCCAAAGTCCGGCAAGGTGTGGGCGAACAGATTGTATGTGCCGCCATAGATACGCTTATCAGATACAATATTATGCCCTGCCGCAGCGATATTTTGTACTGCGTATGTAATTGCCGCCGCTCCCGAAGCGGTCGCAAGGGCAGCCACGCCGCCTTCAAGAGCCGCCATGCGCTTTTCAAACACATCTGATGTTGGGTTCATTAGACGGGTATAGATGTTCCCCGTTTCCGTCAAAGCAAACCTTCCTGCTGCCTGCGCGCAATCCTTAAACACGTAAGAAGTTGTGGCATAAATTGGCACAGCCCTTGCGTCCGTAGCCGAAACCTGCTTTTCCTGCCCGGCGTGCAACTGGAGCGTTTCAAATTTGTGATTTTTTCCCATGGATATACTCCTATCTATTAGTTTACACATTTTTCCTATGTGTTTAGTATGATTTTATCAAAAATTGTAAAACTTGTCAACAGCCCCGCCATAAATAAATGCGGCTTGAAAACATAGTATGCCTATGGTATATGTATGGTAAAATAATAGGTAGGAAAACCGTGAAAATATCGACAAAAGGGCGGTACGCACTGCGTATGCTTATTGATCTAGCGGAACATAAATCGCTTGGGTTTATATCCTTAAAGGATATTTCACAGCGGCAAGGCATTTCCAGAAAGTATTTGGAACAAATTGTTACTTTATTGAGTAGTCCTGACATTTTGCGTTCAAATCGTGGAAATAAGGGCGGATATATGCTGGCAAGAGAGCCAAACCAATATATAGTTGGGGAAATATTGACAATCACCGAAGGAAGTTTAAGCCCTGTTTCATGCCTTGAAGATGAGCCAAATCGCTGCGAACGCAATATATTTTGTAAAACCTTACCGCTTTGGCAAGGGCTGGAAAATGTTATAAATAACTATCTTTATAACATTACTATTCAGGATATTTTGGATAACCATAAGGATATTAGCACCCCGTAGAACATATACTGAACATTTGCTGGGGGTCCTCGCCCTGCATTTTTTCAGTATGTCTTTCTGACATTACTGCAGTTATGAAAGAGCCCCTTTGCCGGATTATTACGGTAATGTATAATATACACCATGAATTTAAAAGCAGAAATACGTCTAAGAATAGGGAAAAACAAAAACTTCATGGGAAAAGGTGTCAGGGAAATTCTTGAAGCGATTGATACGCATAAATCCATTAAAAAAGCAAGTGAAGTTACAGGCATTTCCTATCCTAAAGTAATGCGCATGCTGCAAATCTTTAATGAAGAACTTGGTTTTCCTGCTGTTATTTCAGAAAAGGGAGGTCGCAATTTCGGAGGCTCAGAGCTTTCGGAAAAGGGCAGGGCTGTTCTTGAATGTTTCCGGGAAATTGAGAGCGAGACATTGATCTATGCGCAGGAACTTGTACGGAAAAGGTTTAGATTCTAGTTCGCGACGGGATTTTTTTTACCACGAACCACACGAACCACACGAATGGAAACGAAATATTTACTATGTAACCGGGTACAAGAGCTGTATGTGCGATGGAGCGACTCCTACAGTGCTTTGTACATTCTGGGGAGTGTGGTCTTTGGGTAAACGCCAGAAAAGGTCGGGTGTCCCTTCTTTTTGAGTTGTATAACGGAAACGTATGAGCCGTTCAAAGGGCTCCTCCAGTTCATCAATCTGGCAGATGGGAAAGCAATTCTGGGTGTTTTGAGCATTAAAATCGTGGGCATGGATGCCGACGGCGCAGATATTATCTTTTACCGGATGCTTTGTTGCAAGGCGAATGCCCCAGTCGGGAATCTCTATTTCATATTCACCGGTTTTTTTTGCAGCAGCGATATTTTTGCAGCCGGTAACAATGGCGGCGGCAATGCTGCCGGGATCGGCAAACAGGGTTTTTGCTGGTTTTAGGGCCAGGAACCTGCCATGGTCCATCAGAGCTATGTAGCCGCAGAGCTGATACGCTTCTTCCCTGTTATGCGTTACCAGCAAAGCC
>Ga0099364_10007913_pt1 | contig 15057 bp, 14 predicted proteins | sample TergutTh196P3_FD_73070 | JGI IMG/M metagenome (GOLD analysis project Ga0099364, IMG submission 73070) | Microcerotermes parvus P3 segment gut microbial communities from Pointe-Noire, Republic of the Congo - Th196 P3 | ecosystem: Host-associated > Arthropoda: Insects > Digestive system > Gut ... | reverse complement strand
CCGTAGGCGTGGTGCCGAATAATAGATTAACTCGAGCGGAGCGGCGGCTTGTAGGAGATAATCCCGTGTATGAGGTTGTAATCACGGCGGTTCGACGTGATGAACGGATATCGGATTTAAAGGGTGGCGATATAACGCTGACATTACGCCGTAACGCGGCGATGGGCGATAACAATTACGATAGAACAATCTTTTATCGCAACGCGGACGGCGATATGAAGCGAAGCGAGACGGGCGTGTATAATCGCCGTAAAAACGGCGTAAACAACGTCGTGACGTTTGTGTTTGACGATATGTAATTGTAGGGGACGATGGCAATCGTCCCGCGAAAAAAATCTATGCGTCGCCCGTGGAATTTAATCTATGCGTTGTCGTGGAATTTAATCCAATATGGCATAAATTCGCGGTATGTCATAAAAATCCACGGCGCGCCGAGGTCGTCGCGCCCTACGATAATTCATGATATTGCAAAAAATAAACAGGAGAAATTTTATAGATATGAAAAGAAAAAAAATCAGTGCGTTGATTATATTGGTGATTATTTCGGCAATTCCGTTTGTTTCATGCGGCGGCGAGACGGATATTGATATAGAATTAATTGATTTGGCGGATTATATATCCTCAAAAATAGATTTGGGCGATTTTATCAATATATCCGCAGAGAGAATACAGAACGAATATAATGTAAATGAGGAAAATTCGCCGCAGACCGTAGTGAGAGTTTCGCTTAATATAAACAGCTCCGAAATGCTGTTTTTTGCCGAAGCTTCGGATAAAGACAGCTTAAAAGAAATAGAGAATACGCTGAATCAGCGTAAAGCGGAAACGCTCAGGGGATTGCAGGACTACGACGCGAATCCCGACAACGAACGCCAGTATTATATAGTAGATGCCGCAAAAATGCTGATAAAAGGCAATTATATATTCTGGGCGGTACACAGCGAGAACAGCGAGATAAACAGTATAATAGAAGAATTTATAAAAGAGCATAATCCATAGGCAGGAGGAGAATAATGAGCGATATAAATATAAAATCCGAATATAAAAAAAGAGTGAAGAGGGTCGCGGACTGCGTAAGTCTGAAAGAACCCGATAAAGTGCCGTTTATCCCCGTAATGGAAGCGTTCCCTGTATATTACGGCGGCAAAACGATAAAAGAATGTATTGACGACTATAAGAAAACGGAGCCGTGTTTTGATAAATTTTTCACGGATTTCAAACCCGATTTGGGGTGGGACCCTATCATGATTTTCCCAAGTCAGATACTCGATAAAATCGGCATAAAATGGTTCAGATGGCCCGGTCGCGGCATAGACGACGAAAATGTCATGTATCAGTTTATCGAGGACGAATACATGAAAAGCGACGAATACGACGAAGCAATAAGAGACATGACGAATTTTATGACGACAAAATGGTTTCCGCGCTCGTTTTCCGCGATGAGCGGATTCAGCAAATTTTATACGAGAAACGCCATGTGGTTTGGATTTTTAGGTACGTTCGCCGCTTTCGACAGCGAAGTTATAAACTCTATGCAGACCGCCGCAGACGCTGCGAAAATCATAAACAGATGGTTCGGCTATTTGGGCGAATACAGAAAAAAAATGCGCGATAAATTCGGAGTGCCGTTGGCATACGGCGGCTTCGCCTACGCTCCGTTTGATATGCTCGGCGACTCGCTAAGGGGTACGGAGGGCATACTTACGGATTTGTACGACCAACCCGATAAAGTCCTCGCGCTTGTAAACAATATAACCGATTTCGCGATTGAAGACACGCTTAAAGGCGCAGAGGGCGCGGAAAGCCCGTATATATGGTTTTGGCTTCATAAGGGCGTTGACAGTTTTATGTCCGACGAGATGTATAAAAAATTTTACTGGGATTCGCTTCAGCGATATATAGTCGCTCTGACCGAGAAAAATCTTGTCCCCGTGATATACTGCGAGGGCAAGTATGACACAAGGCTTAAATATCTGAAAGATGTGCCGAAAGGCAAGGTTATATACGACTTTGAAGATATGGATATGTTCAAAGCAAAGCGGGAACTCAAGGATATTGCGTGCATAGCGGGCAATCTGCCGAACTATCTTCTCTCATACGGAACAAAAGAGCAAGTCATGGAATACGCGAAAAAGTTATGCGATATATGCGGCGACGGCGGGGGATTTATGTTTGACACAGGCGCGTTGATTGACGACGCCAAATTTGAAAACTTTGAAGTTATGTATGAAACCGTAGATAAATTCGGAAGATATAGTTAGTTTTTAAATAAATTCAGGGAACTTTTTATAAAAAGTTCCCTGAAACCCTCAAAAATTTTTAATTTAGCTGAATTAGCTGTGAGTATTTCTGTAAATTTGCTTTTCTATCAGAACAGTACCTTGAATATTACAGCCCTCCCCAATGCTGTGAGTCTGTATGTCTTTCACGGTCCATCCGTCAGCGAGATATTTGTTTACTTCCTCAAAACTCTGCTGCCACATTCCTTGTATAAACAGTAATTTCTGCATTTTGCAAAGTTTTACTACTCCGAGCAGTTCGTCAACCGTAGTATCAAAATATCCTGCGATTTGCGGCAAGAGCGTCACATCAGGGAACGTAGCGGAATTTTCCCAACGGCTGACTGCTTGGGGGGAAACTCCCAGTATTTCCGCAATTTGCTCTTGAGTTAGCCTCTTTTCTTTTCTCAATTCTTTAAATATTTCACCAAATTCATTTACCATATCGTTTTTTTCCTCCTACCAAAAATTAATAATTTTTATATAATTATACCGCGTAGTGCCTAATATAAGCCCTCTTTCGTAAAGAGGGTGGCATGATTAGTACCATATGTTAATTATAATATAAATTTATATAAAAAACCATATCTCAAAGTGAGAAAAATACTCAACAGTAATGAGAAATTGAAAACAGACCGGTTTATTAACCAGCCTGTTTTGGTAAAATTATTCAACTGTTTCTTCGCTTATGATTATATTATATGCTTTGTTATTTATTGTGACATTAACAAATCATGAAAAATTACGCAATTTATAACATAAATTTGCGGCAAAATTGTAAGGAGCGTGTAGTGATAAATATATTAAGGCGGATATTCTCGATAAACTATATGCTTAAATCTCATCAAAGAATATCGGAACTGCCTCGTACAAAAGACGTTTATAAAGTTACGTTCAAGACCGCATGGCCTTCTGCGTTAGAGTCTTTTTTTGTGGGATTTATCGGTCTTGTAGATACAATAATGATAGGCGCGTTGGGAGGCGCACTCGGTACACGCGCAATCGCGGCTATCGGCATAACGGGACAGCCGCGCATGATTTTATATACGTTTGTTTTTTCATTGAATGTGGGCGTAACGGCGGTGGTTGCGAGACGCAAAGGCGAGAATGACCGTAAACGGGCAAATGAAACGCTGTATCAGAGTTTGGCGGTATGCTTTTTTATTGTAATAATAATGGGAGCTTTGGGGTTTATATTCGCGGAACAGTTTATGCGGCTCGCGGGCGCGCAGGACGATATAATGGACTTCGCGTCGGATTATTTCAGGATAACGTCGGTCGGGTTTATATTCGCAGGATTGGGCATGGTAATAAATGCTTCACAACGGGGGATAGGCAACACTAAAATATCAATGCATACTAATATTGTCGCGAATATCGTTAATGTTACGCTTAATTTTTTATTGATAAGCGGGCGTTTCGGTTTTCCGAGACTTGAAGTAAGGGGCGCGGCTATAGCGACCGTCGCAAGCAATTTGGTAATGTTCCTGATATGCGTTATAAAAGTCGTGCGGAAGAATAATAACGGGGAAGAATATAATTTTTTAAAGCTGTCAAAAAAAATAAAAGAATATATCCCCAAATTTGATACAATGCGGAGCATAATAAACGTGAGTTCGTCCGCATTGGTGGAACAGCTCTGCTTGCGCGTGGGATTCTTTATATTTGCGAGAATTATTGCGGGTCTCGGGACCGTGCCGCTTTCAACTCATCATATGTGCATGAATATATTAAGCATATCATTTACATTCGGCGATGGCTTGGGTATTGCGGCATCGTCGCTTGTTGGGCGAAATCTCGGAGCGAAAAGACCCGATATGGCGATAATTTACGGCAAAGTGTCACAGCGTATGGCTCTTATGGTATCGACTCTCTTGTTTTTTATCTTTACTTTCGGACGATATTTTCTCATAGGACTGTTTACTGATGACCCAAATATAATCAGCGTAGGCGCGATGTTGATGATAGTGATTGCGGTTATCTCGCCCGTTCAGACGTCGCAAGTCGTTATTTCGGGGTCGCTCAGGGGAGCGGGGGACACAAAATTTGTCGCTGTAACGTCGCTTATCGGCGTGGCGATATTACGACCTTTTCTTTCGTGGCTCTTCTGTTATCCCTTTGGATTTGGGCTTATAGGAGCGTGGATTTCGATTTTGTTTGACCAGACGCTGCGATTGTTTTTAAATTTTTGGCGGTTTGCCAAGGGTGAATGGACAAGCAAGAAAGTATAATTTTATATTAAACGGATTATATTAACGCATAAGTGCTAAAGATGTTGGTTCGCCGTAAGGGTCGCTCATCGGGCGACCGCCGATAACAGCGTTTACGAAACACGCATTATATTAAATTAAACAAACATAAATAAGTAAGAAGGATAATGATATATTATGAATAACAGCGAGGTAACTAATAGTAAAAAAACAGTTTTTGTCGCGATAGTAGGCAGGGCAAACGTGGGCAAATCTACTTTACTCAACTCACTTTTAAACGAAAAAATTTCGATTGTGTCAAAAAAACCCCAGACAACCCGAAACAGAATAACAGGTATAATGACGAAAGATACTACGCAATATGTCTTTTTTGACACGCCCGGTATACATTTGCCCAAGTCATTGTTGGGGCGGTATATGACAAAATCGGCGAGCAGCGCGATGAGCGACGTCGATGTCGTCGTACTGATGGCGGAACCGATTGCAAAAATCGGGCAAGTCGAAAAAAGCGTACTGGAAAAGGCAAAATCCGAAGATATACCTTTGATATTGCTTATAAATAAAATTGATACGGTATCAAAAGATAAAATCCTCGAAATAATAGATGTATATGCGAAAGAATATGAGCCGTCCGTAATAATTCCCATATCGGCATTAAATAATGACGGCAAAGAGTTAGTGCTTGCGGAAATTGACAAATATCTTGTAGAAAGTGACTTTTTCTTTCCGGAAGATATGCTCACAGACCAACCGGAAAGGCAAATCGCCTCTGAAATCATACGAGAAAAGGCGTTAAGGCTTCTCGATGATGAAATTCCCCACGGAATCGGCATATCAATAGAAGAATTTAGTGAAAAAGAGAATAATATTGTCATAAGAGCGGAAATATATTGCGAAAAAGAATCGCATAAAAAAATTATTATAGGCAAAAACGGAGATATGATAAAAAAAATCGGCACATATGCGAGGCAGGATTTAGAAATATTTTTTGAAACTAAGATTTTTATTGATTTATGGGTAAGAGTAAAAGAAAACTGGAGAGATAAGCGAAGCGTTTTATCAAATTTAGGGTATGATTCTAACGATTTATGATTCAAATTTTTTCGGAAAATTCTAAAAAAAGGAGTTGAATACTCATATTATGATAATAAAAGTCAAAGGTTTGGTTGTAAAAATTAAAAATATAAGTGAAAACGATAAATATTTAACAGTTCTTACCGAAGAATACGGGAAAATAATTTTTCGCGCTTCAGGCGTAAGAAATTTTAAAAGTAAAAATTTGACTTCAACGCAGCTTTTTGCATATTCAGAGTTTACGCTGCTTAAAATGCCGAATTTCACAAGAATGAATGAAGCGCAGCTCATTGAAAATTTCTATGATATCAGACTTAACTTAAACAGTTTGGCTCTCGCGACGTATATTGCGGACGTTGCTTCGGTTATATGCGTAGAGGGCAAAGACGAGGACGGAATTTTAAGCCTGATTTTAAATACTCTTTATGTTCTCTCTAAAAACAAGATGCCTAATCAAGTTATAAAAGGCGTATTTGAAATGCGTATATTGTCAAAATCAGGATTTATGCCTAATTTTGAAAGTTGTGAAATATGTGAAAACGATGATTTTTCTAAGATATTCTTTTTTGATATTGCAGGGGGCAATTTAATATGCGAGGATTGTTTGAACAAAAAAAGCAGTGCAAATCAGCAGTTGGTTAAAATTTCAAGAGATGTATTACTGGCTATAAAGTTTGTCAGTTGCACAGAGGACGACAGACTGTTTTCGTTTATTTTGCATGATGATACGGCGTTTGAGTTCTCAAATCTCTGTGAAAGATATTTCTTGTCACAAATTTCGGCGGATATTGCGTCGCTGAAGTTTTACAAAGAACACGCAAATTAAACGCTTTGCACTATGAATCGAAATTTTGTGTTATTTTACGATAATTTGATGTAAAATTATAAACTTTACATAATTGTAAAGGCAGAAACGGTCGAAAAACGATACACAAAGTAAAAAACTATACATTAAATTACATGAAATTTAATCTAAAATTGGTTAAAAACAGAACAAATAAAAGAAAGAAGTGATTAATAATACCATGATGGACTTATCAAAATCAAAAACCACGTTAGAATATGATAAAATATTATTGCAGATAGCGGAATACGCGCATACAGACGGCGCGAAAGAAAAAATATTGAATCTTCGTCCCGCTATATATCCCGAAATAGTAATAAAACTGTTAAATCAGACCAACGACGCGAAGAGCATAGCGTCGCTTAAAGGCTCTCCGTCGTTTGGAGGGGTAAAATATATAGGTGACTCCGTTGAAAGGGCCCTCAAGGGCGCAATTTTGCCGCCGCAGGAGCTTTTGAACATTGCAAACGTATACAAAACAGCGAGAGCTTTGCTTAACTATCACAGAACCGATAAAAATTTAGATACTTCTATAGACGAAATTTTTGAACGTCTTTTTGCAAATCGTCCGTTAGAAGATAAAATTACAAGGGCGATTATTTCCGAAGATATGATTGCGGACGAAGCAAGCCCAAAACTCTCTGATATCAGGCGAAAAATAAGAATTGCCAACTCAAAAGTGAGGGAAAGTCTGCAAAAGTTTATTTCAAGCGATACTTATTCAAAATATCTACAGGAAAATATCGTCACAATGCGAAACGGAAGATATGTAATCCCTGTAAAAACCGAGCATAAAGGCGAAATAAAAGGATTGGTGCATGATACGTCAAGTTCAGGCGCGACGCTTTTTATTGAGCCTTTGACTGTTGTAGAGATAAACAACGATATTAAGATTTATGAAAAAGATGAAAGAGAAGAAATCGACCGTATTCTCGCGGAATTATCCGCCGATTGTGCGAACTACGCCGACGAACTTAATCTAAACTATGAAAATATAACGGAATTGGCGGTTATATTCGCAAAAACAGAGTATTCGTTTAAAATCAACGGGGCGTGTCCCAAGATAGTCGATGGAAAACGAGTTTATTTTGAAAAAGCGCGGCATCCTCTGATAGATAAATCAATCGTTGTGCCGATTAATATAGGCATAGGGGACGGTTATGACACGCTTGTTATTACGGGTCCGAATACTGGAGGTAAAACCGTTTCGCTGAAAACTCTCGGACTTTTTATAATGATGGCGCAGACGGGGATTCATGTTCCGTGCGACGACAGTTCGTATATGAGCGTTTTTGAGGACGTATTAGCCGATATAGGCGACGAGCAGAGCATTGAACAGTCATTGTCCACGTTTTCGTCCCACATGGTCAATATAATTAAAATACTCGATAATATAACGCCTGACACGATTGCGTTGTTTGACGAGCTTGGCTCGGGTACAGACCCTGTCGAGGGTGCGGCTTTGGCGACCGCCATACTTGAAAAAGTACACTCAATGGGTGCGTTATGCGCGGCTACTACGCATTACGCAGAATTAAAAGTATACGCGCTCGAAACGGAGTATGCAAAAAATGCTTCGTGTGAGTTTGATATCGAGACATTGAAGCCTACTTATAAACTTTCGATTGGCACCCCCGGCAAGTCAAACGCTTTCGCCATATCTCAAAAGCTGGGATTGTCAGACGATGTAATCGAAAGAGCGAAAATCTTAGTCAAAACTGAAAACAAAAGGTTCGAAATTGCCGTCGAACAGCTCGAAGAGCATAAATTATCGCTCGAAAAAGAAAAGAACTTGGCTTTACAGCTCAGACGGGACATGGAATTTAAAAATGCAGTAAATGATAAAACTTTACAGCATAGATTGAACGAAGCTGAAAAAAATATTGAAAAAGCGCGGGAAGAGGCAAGGCGAATACTTGCGTCTTCGAGAGAGACCAGTAATTATATTTTTGCGGAGCTTGAGAAATTACAAAAACAAAAAGACAGCGAAAATTTTAAGCAAACTTTAACAGAAATGAAAAACGCTATAAAAACTACTTTAAAGACTGCCGAAAAAGATACTGTCCCGAAACTTGATGTTTCTGTCGAAGACGACGATGAATATATTCTGCCGAGAAAATTACAAAAAGGCGACAGCGTTTTGATAAAAGACGCGAATCTTGTCGGTATTGTCGAAAACGAGAACCCTGACAAAGACGATAATATACAGATAAAAGCGGGAATAATAAAAATAAAAACCAAACTGACGAATTTAAGATTGGTTGATGAAAAGTATAATGCTGCGAAACCCGAGGCGAATAAAATGAGAAATATAAAAAAGTCTGCTGACAAAGAAATTAAGAGTATAAGAAACGAAATTGATGTGAGAGGGCAAAACGGAGAGGACGCTTGGTTTATGGTGGACAGGTTTATAGACGACGCGAAAACGAGCGCGATTTCAAGTTTAAGGATTATCCACGGTAAAGGCACGGGAGCGTTAAAAAACGCGCTCTGGCGGTTTTTTAAAGGGGACGTAAGAATAGCGTCGTTCAGGTTGGGACAATACGGCGAGGGCGATTTAGGCGTTACCATACTTGAGTTAAAATAAAGTCGTATCATATCAAAAAGAAGGATTTGTAATACACATGAATTTTATTGAATTAGTTTTGCTTGCCGTAGGGCTTTCAATGGACGCATTTGCGGTGTCAATCTGTTTTGGCTTGAAAATGGCTAAGGTCAGCGTTAAAAAAGCGTTAATTGTCGGATTGTACTTTGGTTTTTTTCAAGCCGCTATGCCCTTGATTGGATATATAACGGGCGCGCTGTTTGCAGAAGTGATTAATGTATACGACCATTGGATAGCGTTTGCACTGCTTTGCTTTATCGGCGGAAAAATGGCAGTTGAGAGCTTTAAAAAAGATGATTGTGTTGTTTTCAATGCTAAAAAATTTTCACTTACACCTACGCAAATTCTGCCGTTTGCCGTCGCGACAAGTATTGACGCTTTGGCTGTCGGCATATCGTTGGCTTTTCTTCGCGTCAATATTATTACGGCGGTTTCATTTATCGGAGTTATCACTCTTTTAATATCAATGTGCGGCGTTAAAGTCGGAAGTATATTCGGAATAAAATTCAAAGCAAAAGCGGAGTTTATCGGGGGCGTCATATTAATATTGATAGGCTTGAAAATATTACTTGAACATACAATATTATAGCGAAATTTTAGCGGACGCATACTGTGCGTTCGCTAAATTAAAAAAGAAAAGCGGGCGTCTTGACTTTTTTTGTTAATTGCCTTATAATTATACGGGGAGACGAAACACTCATTAGGCTTCGTTTGCCGCCCTCTTTAAAAGAAAGAGGGCTATGTGTTAGTTTATTAAATTACAGGAGGATATGTTGTAATGATAGAAAAAATAAAAATGTTTGGAATTGTTCCCGTTGTCAGGATAGACGACGTTGAAAAAGCCGTTCCGTTGGCGGAAGCTCTGTGCAGAGGGGGTCTGCCGTGCGCCGAGATTACTTTTAGAACTGCTCAGGCTGAAGAATCTATACGCCGAATTGCTGCCGCTCTGCCCGATATGTTTGTTGGGGCGGGTACCGTACTCACGCCTGAACAGGCTGATAAAGCAAAAGCGGCGGGTGCGAAATTTATCGTAAGCCCCGGCTTAAATCCTACTGTTGTTCAGTATTGCAAAAATATAGGAATCCCGATATTCCCCGGCTGTTCCAATCCGTCGGATATAGAAAAGGCGTTAGAACTCGGTTTAACCTGCGTTAAATTTTTCCCCGCCGAACAGGCGGGCGGTATTGCCGCTGTTAAAGCTATGGCCGCGCCATACGGCAATATTTCGTTTTTGCCGACGGGCGGCATAAGCGCGAAAAATTTAAACGATTATCTCTCGTTTGAATGCGTGGTCGCGTGCGGGGGTTCATGGATGGTTAGCCCAGAACTTATATCTGCGGGGGATTTCGCGGCGATAGAAGAACTTACACGTACAGCAGTGCGTACTATGCTTGGATTTGAACTTGCCCATGTCGGCATAAACAGCGAAAGTGAAAAAGAAGCAGAAAAAGTCGCTAAACTGTTCTCTGATTTGTTCGGATTTGCGTATAAATCGGGCAACAGCTCTGTATTTGCGGGAACTTATATCGAAGTTATGAAAACGCCGTATCTCGGAACACGCGGGCATATCGCGATTCGCACTAATTATATAGACCGCGCCGTATATTATTTAAAATCTCTCGGAGTTGAATTTAATGAAGAATCGGCGAAGTATGACGCTAAAAATAAATTGATTGCGTTATATCTTAAAGAAGAATTTGGCGGTTTTGCCGTGCATTTAGTGCAAAAACAATAGATTTGTTTTGCGAGGTATAATATCATGTCAGAAATAATTATCAGAAAATATAAGACCGACGATGAATCCGCATTAAAAACCGTGACAAAAGACGCTAACCGCAATTACATCGAAGATTTGGAGGGCTATTATAATAAAGATAAACTTATGATTGCCGAGTATAACGGCGTTGTCGCAGGGTATATGGACGCGGATTTTTCCAAAGGAAATAATCCTGTATTTATATATGTGGCTCCCGAATACAGGCGGCGCGGAATAGGCACTATGCTTTATAACGAAGCTGAACGCCAAGTCCGTGAAAAAGGCGAAAATGAACTGTATTCCCGACAGTATTACGAATATGAACTCGGAAAAGCGTTTGCAGATAATCTCGGTTTTAAATGGATAAGCGGCTCTACTTATATGATATATAAAGGCGGCGATGAAATCCCCGAAATAAAACGGGAGATGATACGCAAGTATAAAGAAGAAGACGCCGCCCGAGTACATCAAATCGTAGCGAGAGCGTTTCATGCGCTGCATATAAAACTCGGTTATCCTGATTATATGTGCGTACTGGACGACGAATTAAACGAGGACAGGCGAAAAGAATATAACGGCATAGCCGAGGGTTCTTATGTTTTGGAAGACGGCGGTAAGATAGTCGGATTTGGAAATATCTGCGGCAAAAATATCGGAAGTTTAGCGGTAGATATGGAAATGAACAATAAAGGCTACGGAAAAGCATTAGCGGTATTTATGACAAACGAAATTTTCAGGCGGGGCAATAAAACTGCGGAGCTTTGGTGCGAAGTCGGAAATGATAATGCGTATCGTATATATTATAGTATTGGGTATAGAGAAACTGAAACTGCCTATTGGTCATTTAAAAAATTTGAAGAAAATTAATAAAATATGTGTTACAGATAAATTTAAGAAAAACACCCGCTCTACGGGTAGCTGGGAAAATAGCCACACTAAAAGCCCTCTTTGATAAAGAGGGTGGCACGAAGCGTAGCGAGTGTCGGGTGTTTTGTTGATTAACGTAGAAAATTTATATAATCAGTTAATTTGCAAAAATCAACCTGCGTTTGAACTCTATCAAATAACAAGCCATTCTATTAATAAAATATATCTGTTATAATATAATCACAAAAGCGTTTTTGAATATATTTAACAGGAGAAATTAAATGAATATGAATATTGGAGAAACAATAAAAAAATTGCGTAAACAAAAAGATATGACACAGGAACAACTCGCAGAATATCTGAATATATCGCCGCAGGCAATTTCAAGATGGGAGATAAACTCTACACTGCCCGATATAACGCTTGTACCCATGCTCGCGAATATATTTGACGTTTCAACAGACGTGCTTCTCGGCGTTGATATTGCCGTAAAAAAAAAACGCATAAACGAGATTTCAGCTAATGCGAGAAAATATTCCGAAAAAGGATATAACGGAAAGGCTCTCGAAATACTTCACGACGGTTTAAAGGAATACCCGAACAGTTATTGGCTTATGTTAGATATTATATACAAGCGTTGGGCTAAAACTACAGAAAGAACGGAAGAAGATAAAAAAGAAGTCATATATTTCGGCGAAAAAATTCTCGCCGAATGTACCGACGATAATTACAGACACGATGCAATACGTTGGTTATGTGATGTTTACTCAAATATGGGCGAAAATGAAAAAGCCGAAAAACTTGCTTTGAAAATGCCGTTTTCGTTTGAATCAAGAGATGCTTTATTAACCACAATATATTCCGGCGATAAAAAGCACAATCAAATCAGAAAAAATATATATTTTGACATAATGACTTTATACGATAATATGCAATTTATCGTTCATTACCCGCTTGATAACGGTAAGAATCCCTATACGCCGGAAGAACGTATTATTTTGCATAAAAAATTTAACGAAATTTTAAATATAATTTTTGATGATGGAAATTTCGGTAGTTTTAGCATTATACTGGGCAAATCATACACAGATATAGCGATTTATTCAATTCAAATCGGAAATTATGAAGCCGCAGTCGAAAATTTGAAGATTGCTTCTGAATATGTTATTAAACAGGACGAGATTTACGAAAAATACAGTTCGGAGACCGAACAGGAATATACATCGCTGTTTTTAAGAGGCATGAAACTTAGCGACCTAAAAAGGACGTATAGTTCGCCTAACAACCATGCAAAGGATTTGCTTGAAATGATACACACAAACAGTGCGTTTGCCCCACTTGGCGTCTGCGGGAACAAAGATTTTTTCGAAATAGTAGAAAATTTGAGAAAATATGCGAAGAACAATTAACTGACTGAAAATAAGCATTTTATACACATCAATATATTTATCCAAAACAGCAATCATATCAATTATAAAAATAAAAAACAGGTGATGGCGGATAATGGATATTATTTACAAACATGAACTCGATAAGCAAGCGAGAAAATATATAGCAAAACTTGATAAACCAAGGCAAAAACTTGTAATAGAAGGCATAGAAGGTTTACCGTTAGACGGTGATATAAAGCCAATGCGAGGGTACAAAAATTTATATCGGCTTCGTGTTGGCGGTTACAGAGTATTATATTCATTGTCCGAAAAAATAGCGTATAATGACGATAAAAAGCAACAAGAAAAAATTGTTACTGTGACGGTACAAACAGTAGACACAAGAGGCGATATATATTAATAAAACGGAGGCGGTAAATAATGTCGAATACTCAATTATTGGATATGATTAATTTATTAACGGACGAAAGCAAAAAAGCAATAGAAACGATTGTAAAAAACCTTTTAATAGCAAATGACCCCGATTATGTAACTTTAACATCGGAAGAACAAAAAAATCTTGAAAAGGCTTTAAATTCAAATGATAAAATTTCTTTAGATGATTTTAAAAAAGAAATAGGAATATAAATATAAACAACGTACGAAAATAAGCATTTTATACACATTTATCCAAAACAGCAATCATATCAATTATAAAAATAAAAACAGGAGGAATATTTTCATGCCAAGAGTTATTACATTCGGCGAACTTATGCTTCGCCTTGCGCCCGAGGGATACGGACGGTTTACGGATTCCCCGAAATTTCTCGCAACATTCGGGGGAGCGGAGGCAAACGTAGCGGTATCGCTGGCTAATTTTAATATCGACGCGGCGTTTGTTACAAAACTGCCCGCCAATGATATAGGGCAAGCCGCAATTAATTCCATGCGTCGTTTTGGGGTTGACATAAGCAAAATAAAACGCGGGGGTCCGCGTATAGGCATTTATTATCTTGAAAAAGGAGCAAGTCAGCGCGCTTCAAAAGTAATCTATGACAGAGCGGGAGCTTCTATCGCGTTGGCGTCTCCCGATGATTTTGACTGGGATAATATTTTTGACGGAGCGGATTGGTTTCACTTCACGGGGATAACGCCCGCGTTGGGCGGCAATCTGCCCGAAATTTGCGAAACAGCGTGTAAAATCGCCAAAAACAAGGGAATAAAAATAAGCTGTGACTTGAATTACCGTAAAAATTTATGGTCGCGTGAGACTGCGGGCGAAGTCATGGGCAGACTTATGAAATATATAAATCTATGTATAGCGAACGAAGAGGATGCGGACGACGTATTCGGCATAAAAGCCGACGATACGGACATTTCGGGCGGCAAGCTAAGCCATGACGGCTATAAAAGCGTCGCTAAACAGCTTGCGGAGCGTTTCGGAATTGATAAAGTCGCGATAACTTTACGGGGGTCAATATCCGCCAGTGATAATAACTGGGCGGGAATGTTATATGACGGGCAGGAATTTTATTTCTCGAAAAATTACGCCGTTCACATCGTTGACCGAGTAGGCGGCGGCGACAGTTTCGGCGCGGGGCTGATATATTCGTCGCTTGCGGGAAAATCCCCGCAGGACGCGTTGGAATTTGCAGTCGCGGCGAGCTGTCTGAAACATACAATCGAGGGCGATTTTAATTTAGTTAGCGTTGACGAAGTTATAAAGCTTAGCGGCGGCGACGGCAGCGGCAGGGTGCAGAGATAGTTATTTAACAGGCTGTCGCTGTCAAAAAAATTAAGGGAGTGATTAAAAGCGGATAGATACGTTTACCGTAGGGTCGGGCTTCCATGCCCGACCGTGTATCAAAACCACGGTGATTTCTTGGCTTTGGCGGCGCGGCATGGAAGCCGCGCCCTACACAAATAATCATCTTCTATCTGCTTTTTAATCACTCTCAAAAATAAAAAATATAAAAAATAATAAAAACAAGTATGAAGGATTTAGAGAAAAGAGCGGGCATATCTTCGGCTTGCTTTTACCCTATGCTTACG
>Ga0099364_10007912_pt1 | contig 15059 bp, 11 predicted proteins | sample TergutTh196P3_FD_73070 | JGI IMG/M metagenome (GOLD analysis project Ga0099364, IMG submission 73070) | Microcerotermes parvus P3 segment gut microbial communities from Pointe-Noire, Republic of the Congo - Th196 P3 | ecosystem: Host-associated > Arthropoda: Insects > Digestive system > Gut ... | reverse complement strand
CCCAAAAACTTGGTAATACATTTTTTCATAACTTTGCAAATAATAAAATACTTTTAATCATGAAAACAACATCAATTATACATTTAAAATACTTTTAATCATGAAAACAACATCAATTATACATTTAACGTTCATCATCCTTGCTTGCCTGAGCTTTTCTTCAGCATTGAAAGCAGAAAACGGTCAAGAAACCTTAACAAACATTTTTTTGCGAACATCGCCAATCAAAGATAAGATTACAGTGAAGTTGAGTAATTCCATCAATACAGGTGTTTATACTGAGAAAAAAGGATCTACTCTGAATATGCATCATAGTCCTTTTTCTTTAAGGTTGTCGAACTTTCGGGCAGAAGGAAATTATGGCTTATTAAGTTGTTTGGAAGTTGGTGCTTATTTTGGTTTTTCTGATATGGGACGTATACGTATTTCAGATGCTCAAGGCATTCAGCATTCTTATCTTCTCAATTTTGGAGGTCAGGTCAACTTTCATCCGTTAGGTTTGTTTTTAAACGAAAGTCGCAATCGTTGGGATTTATGGTTTGGCTATAAATATGGGTATGCTGTAGAATATGGATTTTTTGAGCAGTCTTTTTTTGAAAATGGCCTTGGTTTCGGACTATCTTTTTTCCCTTTCAAAAAACAAAATATCGGATTTCATTTTGAGTATAACACCGGAGATTGGGGACTAAAAAAAGTTGCCTTAAGCACAAAAAGGCTTGCTCATGATTTCCGTTGGGGTATCTGTTACAAGTTTAGAGAATAAATTTCCCCGTTCGGCGGAGGTTCCCACCTTCGTCGTTCTATTCAGCGAGGCTCTGTGCCTCGCTTTTTTTATATTCCCATAAGCCCCGTAGGGGCGATGCGTGCATCGCCCCTACACACATCAAACAGCAACCGTAGGGGCGACGCATGCGTCGCCCGATAGTGAATAGTGAATAACATTTTAACAATTTTTAACAATTTTTAACACTTTTTAACTTTTTTATTCCAAAAAATTGTTGTAACTTTGCAAAAAAAATTACACATTATGAAAACTCCTAAAACATATTTTGACGAATTATCTGAGGATATCAATACTGCAAGTGAACCTGAAGTGGCGTATACTTACGCTTGTACGAGAGATGTTACGACAGAAAAACGTATTGAAAATCCTGCTAAAAGCGGAGGAATGCCGGAAGGATATATGACCGTAGAACAGTTTCGAACAGAATCTAAAAACAGTTTGACCAAGATATTGAACGAACATGGTATTTATTAAACACCAAGCCAGAATTGATTTGGACGAAATTGTCGTAGGTCTATTAAAATGGGAAAAAGCTACGCTTAGCGTTCCGAAAGTTATGCAGTATGTGGACGATATTGTAGACGTTTGCTATCAATTGGATAACGCTGTATATCACTATCCTGCAAAATACAAAAATCATTTAGAATATGGCTCATATTCTTACCCATACAAGAGAAATAAATCTACCACATGGTATATCATTTACAACATTGATACATCTCGCAACATATATGTCAATAAGATAATCAGTAACTATTTGACCACTTCTTAATAAAAAATTACACATTATGAAAACAATCCTCGTTCGGCGAATGCAAAAAATTGCAAAAAATTTGGTTAATTCATTTTTTTTTCGTACCTTTGCACCCTCGAATCACAGATAACAATACGGACAATGCTCCGAGTTAACGATAACAGTACCCGTTTGCATACCATAAGAACTGCACGCGGGTCATTTTTTTTCAGTAATGACAGCAAACAAAAAATCAAGAACGATTGACGAACAAATCGCCCTGCTCAAAACAAGAGGACTGACCATAAAAGATGAACAAAAAACGGCTTTTTACTTAAGCAGTATCAGTTATTATCGGTTGAAAGGGTATTGGTGGGATATGCAAACAGATTTCATCAATCACAAATTTGCGACCGGCTCAAACTTCGACGAGGTTATTGCCCGTTATCACTTCGACTGTCATTTACGACTTATTTTGTTTAGTGCAATAGAATTTATCGAAATTACACTACGCACGAAAATGATCTATCATCTATCGCAAGCGTACGGCGGGCTGTGGTATTTGAATGAAACACTTTTTGCAGATAAAGAAAAACACAAAGCCAATATATCAAATTTACAAGACGAATTTGCTCGAAGTGGCGAAATCTTTGCAAAAGCATTTAGAGAAAAGCACCCAAGCGAAAAACCAAAAAACGAAATGTGGGAAAGTAGCGTAAAGCCCGATGCTTGGTTAATTTTTGAAGTTACAACATTTGGGGCATTATCAAAAATCTACAAAAATTTAGACCACGTTTTGCCCGAAAAATCAATTATTGCAAAAGAATTCGGATTGAACTTGCACAGCGAATTGTCGAGCTGGTTAGAAGCAATTACATACTTGCGAAACATCGTGGCTCATCACTCACGAGTTTGGAGTAAAAACATGGCGAAACGCCCCACTTTACCCAAAAATCCACGCAACCAATGGTTGCAAAATTCATTAACGCCGGTACAAGAAAAAAAACCGTTTTTGCTTATAACTTCAATGCTATACCTTTGCAACGCCATAAATCCGAACCACGAAATAAAAAACAAACTTTTGACATTGTTCAAAAACAACCCCAGTATTCCGATTTACAAAATGGGATTTCTGAACAATTGGCAAAACGAGGCACTTTGGAAATAATCTCCCGTTCGGCGATTGCAAAAATTGCAAAAAATTGCAAAAAATTTGGTTAATTCGGAAAAAAGTTGTATCTTTGCATTCTAATTTTGAAATTTCACTAAGATTTATTATTGCTTTGATGAAATTTTCTTTCAACAAATTCCTTATTTTTTATGTTTAACAAAACAGAATTAGACGAAAAATCGTTTGAAGAACTCTTAGAGATTGCAAAGTCTCTCGGTCTTGAAAAAGTCAAACGATTAGAAAAAACAGACTTGATCTACAAAATTTTGGATCAACAAGCCTTAAAAATCGCACAACGCGAATTGCCTCTCCCTGATGGCACCGTAGTCGAAAAGAAACGCAGAGGACGTCCGGCGAAAGCAAAATCGACAGACGCCAAACCGGCGAAAAAACAACCGGAACCGCAACAACCGGAATTGCCAATTGTTGTTGTAGAACCTGAAAAAACGTCGGAAACTACCGATGTAGAGCCGTTGCCCGTATTGATTTCGATCAGCGATCAGGCAATATCTCCACCGGCAGAAGTTCCACAAACAAACGAATCCGCAAATGATTCTGCCGAAAAACGTCCGCGAAAAATTTTGGCACCGATTGGAAAACCTGTGAAAAAAACGCGACAACCGAATGGAGAAAACACCCCGAAAGCCGAGCAAAATAAGCCGGTTTCGAATGCAGGTACTCCACAGATTTCGACTCCGGTCAATGGTCATGGTCAGCCTAAAAAAGAACATTCGAACGAACCGAAATCCAAACCACCACAACCTCCGAAAAAAGAGGAAGTGATCTATTCGTTTGATGATTTTGTGCCGTGTGAAGGGGTTTTGGAAGTGATGCCGGAAGGCTTTGGTATCTTGCGTTCGGCGGATTACAACTATTTGAATTCGCCTGATGATGTGTACGTTTCCTCTCAACAAATTAAAACATTTGGTTTGCGAATGGGCGACACGGTTCAAGGTTTGATTCGTCCACCGAGAGAGAGCGACAAGTATTTCATCTTGACGAAAGTTCAATTTGTCAACGGTCAGACCGTTGAGGCAGCCCGCGACAGGATTCCGTTTGATTATCTGACGCCGTTGTTTCCGGAGGAAAAGTTCAACATTACATCACATCCGCAAAACTTCCTGTCGACGCGGGTTATGGATATGTTTTCGCCGATCGGAAAAGGGCAGCGAGGTTTGATTGTGGCACAACCGAAAACCGGAAAAACCATTATTCTAAAAGACCTTGCAAACTCAATTGCAGCTGCACATCCGGAAGTTTATATGTTGGTTTTGTTAGTTGATGAACGTCCGGAGGAGGTTACAGATATGCAACGCAGTGTGAATGCGGAAGTGATTTCGTCAACATTTGATGAGCCTGCCGAACGCCATGTGAGAATTGCAAATATCGTGTTGGAAAAAGCCAAACGTTTGGTAGAATGCGGACATGATGTGGTGATTTTGTTAGATTCCATCACACGTTTAGCCCGTGCGTACAATACGGTGAGTCCGGCGAGCGGAAAAGTTTTGTCGGGTGGTGTAGAGGCAAATGCTTTGCAAAAACCGAAAAAATTCTTTGGTGCTGCACGAAATATCGAAGGTGGCGGTTCGCTCACGATTATCTCAACAGCCTTGATTGACACGGGTTCTAAGATGGACGAAGTTATTTTCGAGGAGTTCAAAGGCACCGGTAATATGGAGATTCAATTGGATCGCAGATTGTCGAACAAACGCGTCTTTCCTGCGATTGACATTGTTTCGTCGAGTACGCGGAGAGATGATTTATTGCTCGATTCCGACATTCAAGGTCGTGTTCAAATTCTCCGCAATCACTTGGCAGACATGAATCCTGTGGAAGCGATGGAATTTTTGCGAGATCGCATGAAATTTACGAAAACCAACGAGGAATTTTTGATTTCGATGAATGCTTAATACGGGCAATGTGCACCGTGCATGGTCGGATACCTTCTTTTTTTGGTCGACCTTTGAGATTTCTCAAAACGATGAGTCAAACCGATTTCTACGCCCGCCGAAATTGCTCGAATACCTTGTGGTATCTCGCTTGCAGCAATTCCCGAATACGAGTCGTGTTGTGTGAAAGCATCTTGCTTTGCCTGAATGTTGAGCAAACTGTATTGCACATTAAACAGGGTTAGCAACTGCCACCGTGACGACAGATGAAAGCGAAATCCTATTTCGCCCAAGGCAAAAAGCGAATGCTTGAAAGTCTCTCCCGCTGAGGGATTGAGGAAATTCGTATAGGTACTCAAATTTCCGGCAGGATTATTTTCAATCAAATTATTATTTTCGTAAAACCAAGCGTAACGTCGATACGAGCCACTCGTCATTTCGTTGGATTCGGCGAAATGCATACCGTACGCCACACCTAAGCCACCCATAAAATCCACTCGCGAAGCCAACGGAGCCGAGTACTCCAAGCGAATGTTGGGCTCTATGTAGGTTACGGTTTGCTGTTCGGTGCTGTTGAAGGCTTGATACAGAAAATAGCGATGATGCACGCCGGTCGCGATGTCCTCAGTGGTCATGTGAACGGAATCTACCAAACCGTTGAAATCCATTGTACCGTAGTATTTGCGGTAGTTTACGCCGATGGCTAATTGCAGGTTTCCGGTTAGTGGTTTGGGACGAAAGGTCAGACCAAAACCCACATCGAAATCGCCGGAACTGAGGGTGTTGTTTTTGCTGTATTTTAGCCAGTTGTAGGCAGGTAGGGCGGACACGGTGAAACTGTTCGACGGTGGGGTTTGGGAATAGGGGCGTATGCAATATGCCCCTACGGAAGTCATAAAATTCACAACAATGAACCCAAAAATTACTATCGAAATACGTTTTTTCATTGCACAATAATTTTTAGGGTTTCAACGGTTTGGTCGGTGAAATGGATTTGCAAAATGTAGATGCCCGGGGAATTGAAACCCTGCACCAAACGTCCATTTCCATCAAAAATATCCACCTGTTGAATGGTTTTGCCAACGGATTCGACAGTCAGTTCCCCCTCCACAGGCAACGGATTGGGATATGCTGAAATGCCGGAAGGAGCGTTCAGTATACGTTCCAAAGACAAAATTTTATTGCCGTAGGAATAGATATCTACGTGATAAGTGCCGGCGGGAATAGGGGAGCCGATTTCGATCCAATCGCTGTTGCTTTGGGGCAACAAGACACCGTTTCTGTACCAATAGTATGTGGCATTGCGTAATTCATCAAGGTTTTGCGGATTGGCAACAGCCAACACGCGTTGCCAATACACGACAATCTCTGCATCGCCACCGGGCGGGTCAGGCGATGGTGTAACCACGATAAACACCTCTATCACACTGTCGCATCCGGCAATCGTTTGATAGGGATAGACCAAAGTCGTATTCTGATAATAGACATTCGACAAGTAGACCACCGAATCGACACCCGATACATATTGCTGATCAAAATACGAATGATGCACCGTCAAAAATGCTGTTTCCAAAAAACTGCAAAGCCCCATTTCTATCAACGTATCCACTATCGTAGACGAATGATAAAATTTACCCCGATGATACACGCTGTCGCAATCGGCACGATATACCGTGTCGAATTGCGATTCTACACTATGCACCGTCAAATTTACGGTAATCACACTGTCGCAACCCGCTGCGTTTACGAGCGTGACCGTAAAGGTCGTGTCCTTAATGAACACGATGCCGTTGTAAGTAATTTGGTCGCAGGAATCTAAATCTATCGTGCAGAAAGTTTTATGATGCACGGTTAGATTTACGGTAACCAAACTGTCGCAACCCGCTGCGTTTACGAGCGTATCCGTAAAAGTCGTGTCCTTGATGAAGACAACGCCATCGTAAACTATACTGTCGCACGATGCCATGGCGATTAAGAAATCGGTAGGCTCGCAGGGTGGATCGACTAACGTAACGCTATAGGTAAACACCACCGTTGCGGGAAAGTGTTGATAGCTTGTAATCGCCTCATTGCTCGCCTCAAGGGTATAAATACCATCGTTCAGGAAGGTGATATAATGTCCGTCGAGTTCGTAATCGACACCTTCAACAGCGGGGCTGCCGTTGAATGTAAGCTCATCGTACTGCGTAACCTGTCCATCAAACACGGTATCGATTGTAATCAGATAAGGCTCGCCCTTTTCCACATTTTGTAGATCGAAAAATTGTGGACCGAGAAGTTTGTCGGAAACGTCGTCCACTCTTTTTGAGGCAACATAAAGATCCCTTAACGGCAATTTGTTATCGTAGCAGGACAGATCCGTTAGCGGGAAACTGCTGAGTTTAAGTTCGGTCAGTTGATTGTTGCTGCAATACAGTTCGGTTAGTACTGTATTGTTGCTGAGGTCAAGTGTGGCAAGTTGGTTATTGTAACAGACTAACCTTTGCAGTCCGGGGTTGTTGCTTACATCTAATGCGGTCACTTTGCTGTCCCTGCAGTCCAGCAGAGTCAGCGTTGCGGTGTTTGGCAGGAGGAGTTTGGCCAGATCAGAGCTGTATTGGCAGTATACTGTATCAAGTGCCGTATTGCTTGTTAGATCAAGCTCAGTAAGGTTGTTGTTGCCACAATCTAAAAAGGTTAGCGCCGTATTATGTTCCAAATCTAATTCGAGGAGTTCATTTCTCCGACAATTCAGGTGGAGGAGTTGGGTGTTGTTACTTAGATCTAATTCGGCAATCTCGTTAAAACTGCAATTTAGCACCGTTAGTGCCGGATTTTGCGTTACGTCCAAGTCGGTAAAGAGGTTGTCGTGACATATCAATTCCGTCAGTGCCGTATGCGGGGTTACATCCAGCGTGGTCAGTTCGTTGAAACTACAATTCAAATACGTTAATGCAAGGTTGTTGCTGATGTCGAGCGTGGTTAGTTTTTGGACGTAGCCACAGTTTAGGTAGGTTAGTAGCGGGTTGTTGCTTACGTCTAATGCCGTCAAAGAATTTGCCGTTGAGCAATTTAAATAGGTTAGCTTTGTGTTTTCGCTAACATCAAGGGTTGTAAGTGAGGTCCAACCGCAATCCAAATGGGTTAGTTCCTTGTTGTTGCTTACATCTAATGTATCAAGGGTGTAGTTGCTGTGGATGATGAGTTCCGTCAGCATCGGACTTTGGCTCACATCCAACACTGTGATATTTCTATACATTGCAGTCAAACCAGTGAACCGGCAGTCGGGGGAACTTGCTGTTACGATTACATCATAAGTGGCAGTATCGCCGTAGAGGTATTCGAGAATAGTATCCTTATCATAGCCATTCCCTGTATGGGTGGTGATGGTGCTGCCATCGCCCCAGTCCACCGTAAATTCCTCGTCTTCGGTGGCATACAGGACAAACGATCTCCTATTTGACCCTCCGGTTCTACTGCCTGTCCAGGTGAAGGTGATTTGGTCAAGAGGCGACTCGGTTTTGAAAGTCAACACAGCCTTCGCAGGTGCTGCCAAATTACTTTGTATCGCCCCATTGGTAGCATCAATCGTAAAAATGCCCTCTTTCAAAAATGTGATGAAATGCCCATCAAGGATATAGTCTGTTCCGGCAACGGCAGCAACACCATCGAGCATGATATTGGTGTATTGCGTGGGTGTTGTCTCGAACAGAGTGTCGGCTGTGATGAGTTGGCGGGTGTTGGTAGATGTGGTGATGGTATCGAGGATTTGTGCACCCAATCGGAGGGTAATGGTCGAACGTATGTGATCCCAAGCGGCGTAGAGATCTTTTAACGGCAGTTTGTTGTCATAGCAATACAGGGAATTTAGTACAGGATTGTCGCGGATATCCAATGAGGTCATTCGGTTGCTATGGCAAGCCAAGTGGGTTAGTGCTGTATTCTTGCTCACGTCAAGCGTGGTCAGTTGGTTGTGGACGCAAGACAACTGGGTTAGTAGCGTATTCTGGCTCACGTCAAGTGTGGTCAGCCGGTTGTTGTTGCAAGTCAGAGTAGTCAGTTTCGTATTCTCGCTCACATCAAGTGCAGGAAGTTGGTTGCTATAGCAGAGTAAATAAGCCAACTTGGTGTTCTCGGTAAGATCAAGCGTGGTAATTTGGTTGTTGTGGCACTGTAAGGTGGTTAACTCCGGACTGTTGCTCACATCTAATGCAGTGAGATTTCTACCATTTACGTCAAGCAAAATGAATCGGCATTCGGGGGAGCTTGCCCTCACGGTTACATCATACGAGGCATCATCACCGTAGACGTGTTCGATGGGAGGCGTAGCCTCAGCGTTGCCATTTCCGGTATGGGTGGTGGTGGTGCCATTGCCCCAATCCACCGTAAAGGTTTCGCCTGCGGTGGCATACAAGGAAAAACTTTTCGGAGTAGAGCCGTCGCCCGTCCAAGTGAACGTGATTTGGTCGGAATGGCTAACTTCGTAGGCAAATATAACCACTGCATCATAAAGAGCATCGCTGGCAGGAATTGCACTGTTACGAGCCTCAAGCGTATAAAGCCCTTCTTTTAGAAAAGTGATAAAATGTCCGTCGCGTATGTAGTCTACATTTGCTACGGCAGTTACACCATCAAGTCTGAAAGCAGAGTATGTGGTAGCAGTACCGCCGAGTAGCGTATCCTCTGTGATAAGATGCTTGAGGCGAGATATTGCGGGTAGCGTATCGGGGCGTTGAGTTCCCGGACGATTGGTAGTAGCACCACTTGCCAAAGATGCGGCAACATAGAGATCTTTTAGGGGTAGTTTGTTATTTTGGCATTGTAGGGTAGTTAGTGGTGTGTGGTTATCCGGGTCAATTATAAGTCTGGTAAGCTGATTATTGTGAGCGGTTATGTCATATAGAGCTGTGCTTCCACTTACATCAAGAGAAGTAAGGTTTCTCGTAGCTATACTAAGAGCGGTAAACCGACAAGCAGGATCATCAGCCACTATGGTTACGGTATAAGTACCGGCAATACTGTAATCTTTGCCCCGCCAACCACCAAAACCTGACCAAGAGTCTGTTGATCCATCGCCCCAGTGCACAGTATAGGGTCCGCCGGTGCTCTCAAAGTAAAACTGTGTTGCTGTTGCCCCTGCATTTGCTTCGGCGTTCCAGGTAAACGTAATGACATCATTCTGCGCCTCGGCAAACCGCACGAGACCGATGATCAATAGAAAAGTGAGATAGATTTTTTTTATCATAGGGTTTATTTCTTCATCATTTTAGGCGATGGTTGTTTGTTTTCATCCATCAAGAACAAGTAATTTCAACTGTCGACAAGTTGTCGACAGTTTGTCGACAACTCAATCCCATCTGTGGAGATGGAGGGATTCGAACCCTCGTCCAAACAAGCAGCAAAAATGCTTTCTACACGCTTAGCTTTTGTTGGGTTTTCGTTTGTGTTTTTGGTCAAAAGCCAACCGAAACACAACTTATTTTCAGTGATACAACTGCTTTACAGAAACCTCTAAACAGCCGGCTCGACGGATTTGATATTTCAGGCGAAACCGGTCGAGCAAAGGTTTTCGCGGAAACAGCTCTAACTTAATATCTGATACTAAGCTGCAAGAGCATAAGTTGTATTGTTGCCAGTTAATTGGCGTGAATGTTGAGATTAACGAGGTTGACATACAACCCTCGACGTGCTTACAAATCCACTGTCCTTGCTGTCAAAACCAAACATCCCCGTGATTTGTTCTGCAAAGGTACAAAAAATTTTCGAACTACGCAAATTTTTTTTGGTGATTAGTAGTTATGATGTACGATTCGCAAATGTACAATTTACGATTGGACGAAACGTAAATTGTAAATTCGTAAATAGTAAATAAAAAAAAACGAAATGCTCTGCATTTCATTTTTTTTTCGTATCTTTGCAAAAAATTTGCACAAAACAAGTAAAATTATGAAACGATTATCTTTCTTCATCGGCTTACTCGCCGTTTTGGTGTCGTGTAAAACGCCGGCACCTGCTCTCGTGTCGTATGAAGTGATTCCAATCACCGGAAAATTAGACACAACAAGTTCTACGGGAATGCTTTACGCTTTACCAAGGCAAAGCGTTGAGGTCGAAATTTGGATTCGAAAACAGGAATTTATCAGAGGTCCATACGCCGAATTTGCTGAAAGATTGTTGGGCGTAAGAAATATCATCAGTAAAAATCAAACGGTTTATAGTATTGAAAATGTGATGGTTTCGCAAAAAAGTGAAGTCGACCCCAAGCAAATCTATTATGTGCAATTCAACGGCTCGGAATTAGCCTTAGAATATGATAATGGTATGATTATCAGCGGGGTAAACCTCTCGAAAAAACCATCTTTTGAACTCGGACAACAAGATTTTCAAAAACAAACACCTCAAACACAGCAAATCGTCAATCGCCCGCTGATCCCCATGTTCAACATGATTGAACAAAACGATACGGTGTTTTTTAATCAATTAGATGATGCACAGCCCGTGCAACGTTATGAAATTCGTACGACTCAAACGGTAAAAACACCCTTTCAAAAAGCGGAGGAAATTGTGGCGAATATCAACAAAATTCGTGAGGATAGAACTAAACTTCTGACTGGTTTTCAGGAGGTTAACTATGAGGCGGCAGCAATCCGATACATGAACGAGGAATTCAATCGCATGGAGGACGAGTATATCAGTATGTTCACCGGAACAACCAAAATCTCATACGAAACCGCACGTTTTGAATTTTTGCCGACTCACAAAGACAGTTTGACCGTTGAATTAGCCGAGTTCTCAGCAAGTTACGGACTGTTGAACCCTGCTACAGAAGGTGCATCGGACGCTCAGAAAATTATCTTGAACATCGCTCTGCAAGATGATCTATCTTCTGAATTTCAAAGGTTTTCAAGAAATATCCGAATGTACAGGAAAGGATTTTATTACAGCATTCCAAGTCAGGGTTTAGTAACGGTAAAACTTGATAATCAGTTACTTTATTCAAAACCAATGCCGTTCAGTCAATTCGGAATGACACCGGCACTTCCACCCAATCCACTGCAAATTGATTTTTCGCCACAAACCGGCGAAATCCGCAGTGTACGAACCATCGATTAGGAGGTGTAACTCCTAAATGTTCCGTCCGTAAAAAACACGATAATACGTTCGATATCAGAATTTTGATTTAAATCCCGTTGGTTGGTCGACGGAATTTTTTGTGGAGATGCATAATCAGGTGTTTCTACATTTTCACGCTGCATTTTGTTATGCTGTGTTTCTACATTTTCACGCTGTGTTTCCTTGTGTAGCGTTTCCTCATCATTTTCAACAATCTCATTATTCCACTCAAATTCAGGAATTTGTGTGTTTATTTCCGGTGTGTGTGTCGGCGATGGAGTAGGGTGGGAGGTAGCGATATTCAGCATCTGATTTTTGCCCGAAATTAGCCATTCGGCGTTGATTTCCGGGAAACGATTGAGGACTTTGGTTACAAAGTCCAAACTGGGATTGTTTCGGCGTGCCAAAATATGCGACATACTCGAACGTTGGATTCCGATCGCATCTGCGAACTGGGTTGGGGTCAAATTTTGAGTTTTGAGAATTAACTCGATTCGGTTGATCATAGTTTACAAAAGTGAAATTTATTACAAAATTAAAGAATTGCATAATTTAGAACTGTAAAGATACGAAAATTTACAAAAATAAACAAGTAGATTTTACAAAAGTTTTCAACAATAACATCAACATAACAGCCTAATCCATTTATTTACAATGATATAGTTGGTTAATAATTTATACCTTGAAAAATGTTCTCAATGTATTGATTTTATTGATTATTCACTTCAAATAGTCGAAATTAAAATCTGATTTTGAATAAAATATAGATGAAAAGTAGAGTGTTACGGAAATAAAACATAGTTTACAAAGTTAACAATGTAAATTCATGTGAATTTTACAAATCTATACTAATTTTTGTGATTTACTTTTGTAAACACCTTAATTTGATTACAAAAATAAATTGAAATTTCAAAAAATTGAATCAGATAAATCGAGATAATAAGACGCGTTTGACGAAAAAACGAAGGTTTCAATTCCAACGTAAAATTTCGTTCGTCTAAAGCCAAATTTTGAATGTGAACCCAAAGTCAAAGGTTAAGAGTTAATTTTGCCCTTGCCCCCTACTTTGATGTCTGCAAAAATTTATTTTCTTCCCCCAAAATGATAAGCGAGGTAAAAATTAGCGAAAAAGAAATTTTGATCTGTTTTCAGTCCGGTATCGTTATTACAATCCGGACAAGAAATCGCCATCATCGGCACCGGAATCGGAAAAACATCAATCATAACCCCCACTTCAACCGCACTGATACGCTCCAAATACTTTCCAAATTCGAAATTAAAGCCAAATTTCCCGTAAACACCGGGATACGGACGAAGATGACCCAATCCCTTAAACATCGGTCCCATCCCGTTGATATAGGATAATTCATTGTGTTTGTGATTATTCGGATCATATCGTTCTGCACGAACCTCCCAGGGATTTTCGTTCGAACCCGGAGGTGGCAACGGCTCTTTAAGATGAAGGATATTCAGATATTGAGGAATTGCCAAACCTAAAACGGCTCCTCCTGCAAGCGTGTAACCCACCTGAACACCGCCCCAATAGGGCTTTTCATTGATGGTGCGTTGCATACCCAAACCATATCGCAATGCAAACAACTGATTAACGCCACCCCAAATAAATCGTCGAGAATTACCAACCAAATGTGCACCCCAGCCTGACTGTCGCTGGGCTTTGGGATGCTTGAGCTGTAGAAATTCAAATTCTTGAAAATTGGATTTTTCAATGGATTTTATTCGTCCGTAACGAAAGCCAAAACCAAAGCCATTACCGTGAATTTGACCAAAACCCGAATAATGACGATACACTTGCAACTCCGTATCCGGAATCAAATCCTCCAATACCTCAACCTGCGAAAACACAAGGCTCCCAGGGAAAAGCAGAGAAATAAAACAGGCGTATCGAACAAACCGAGGCATTTCGAATTAGTAAGGCAGACGTTCAAAATTGCCGGATTTACTACCGTAAGCAGGGCAAGGAACTTGTTTTCGGGACGAGGCACAAGACGAGGCTAATGCACACAAAACCACCAAAAGTACTGCAATTTGACAAATTTTTTTCATAATTATTCAAAATATTTGGTACAAAGTTACGAAATTTTTTGTAATTTTGCAAAAAAAATTTTTATGGCTGTAAAAATCGAACCTTCTTGGCTTTCCGTTTTAGCTTCGGAATTTGAACAAAACTACATGACCTCGTTGCGAAATTTTTTGCAACATGAGCAACGTCAATTCACTACGTATCCGCCGAATACGCAGATTTTTAATGCATTTAATTTAACGCCTTTTCACGATGTAAAAGTGGTGATTTTGGGGCAAGATCCGTATCATGGCGTTGGACAAGCACATGGATTATCGTTCTCCGTGCCGGATGGCGTGGATTTGCCCCCGTCGTTACGAAATATCTTTCAAGAAATTTCCGATGATTTAGGCGTTTCTCTGCCAAGATCCGGAAATTTGGAACGCTGGGCAAAACAAGGTGTTTTTCTGTTGAACACGACGCTAACCGTTCGTGCACACAACCCGCTTTCGCACCAAAATCAAGGCTGGGAGCAGTTTACAGATGCAGTAATTCGAAAACTGTCCGACCAAAGAGAACACTTGGTTTTTATGCTTTGGGGTAGTCATGCTCAATCGAAAGAAAAATGGATCGACACGTCGAAACACTTGATATTAAAGACTGTTCACCCATCTCCGCTTTCATCGTATCGAGGTTTTTTCGGCAGCAAACACTTTTCGAAATGCAACGAATACCTGCAAAAAAATGGAACACCTCCCATAATTTGGGGTGAAAATTAAAACATTTTTGATTTTTCAGTTCCTATTCTCAAATTTTTTCGTATCTTTGCAGTCGAGAATGTAATTAAAAAACAATGAAAGAATTTATAGAAAACCTGCTTCCTTACGAACGCAACTTGTTTTTTTTACTCAATGGTAGCGATTCTGTTTTTTTGGATAGTCTTATGCGTATCGTAAGTACAACTCAAACGTGGATCCCGCTTTATCTGTTTGTTTTGTTTTTAGTTTTTTACAAAACAGCTTCGATAAAACAGTCCATATTTATTACCTTTTTCTTTATTTTAATGGTTACGCTGTGCGATCAATTTTCGTCGGGATTAATAAAACCTATTTTCGAACGCCTTCGTCCTGGACATCATCCTGATTTTAAGGAATTTGTGCAACTTGTAAATGGTCGTCGTGGAGGTACTTACAGTTTTATTTCCGGACATGCAACTAATAGTTTTGGGTTTGCCGTTCTGCTTTCTTTGGTATTCCGATATCGTTGGGTAACGCTTGTTGCATTTACTTGGGCAACCCTAATCAGTTATTCGCGGGTTTACCTCGGTATGCATTTTATTTCCGATATTATCTGCGGAATGATTGCAGGAA
>Ga0099364_10007910_pt1 | contig 15061 bp, 13 predicted proteins | sample TergutTh196P3_FD_73070 | JGI IMG/M metagenome (GOLD analysis project Ga0099364, IMG submission 73070) | Microcerotermes parvus P3 segment gut microbial communities from Pointe-Noire, Republic of the Congo - Th196 P3 | ecosystem: Host-associated > Arthropoda: Insects > Digestive system > Gut ... | reverse complement strand
GTACGGCACAATCCCGATTGCAGCTTCTTTTTCCGAAAAAGGCGTAGAAGACGACTGGCTTGCCGCCTTCATGATGAGTTCAATTTTACTAAACCCGCAGATTATTTTTTTCAGCGCCGCCCTTGGTATGCCCGCATTGATTATCCGCCTTGTCAGTTGTTTTTTGTGCGGGATTGCCGCAGGGTTAGTTATCAGGCGCTTTTACAGGTTTAAACAATTTTTTAACTTTTCCGGCTTTACCGCCCCCGCAAACAAAGACATAGACCCTAACCCGTTATTACGCTTCCTTTTTAACTTTGGCAGGAATGTAAAAACGACAGGGTTGTATTTTCTTATCGGTATTATGCTCTCTGCCCTGTTTCAATGTTTTGTACCGCCGGAAGGGTTTGCCCGGTTATTCGGCAGCAACAGGGGTTTTGGCATTTTAATGGCGGCTACAATCGGCGTTCCCCTGTATGTTTGCGGGGGCGGAACAATTCCGCTGCTTCAGGCTTGGTTACAGCATGGCATGAGTTTGGGAAGCGCGGCGGCATTTATGATAACAGGACCCGCAACAAAGATCACCAATCTTGGCGCATTAAAAATAGTATTGGGTTTTAAGAATTTTTTATTTTATCTGATTTTTTCTATATCTTTCGCATTCCTTTGCGGATTATTGGTCGACTTACTTATCACGCCCTTTATTTAACCTTACCCGGCCGTTGACTAGCGGCCATTTTTCCATTTACTATTATTCTATGAAAAATTTATTGAAATATTTAAGCATATTATTGGCAGTCCTCTGCCTTTTTTCCTGCACAAGACATGAAGAATTCTCTCTGGAAGAATTTGAAGCTATGGGAGCAGAAGGTCTTGCAGAAATCCTTGCCAGAACTGTAAGTAAACCGTGGAGAGGCGAACCATTTCTTAGCGGAAGAATAGGCGGAACTTGGCACTCGGTAATGAACGAAGACCCAAAAAGTTTTAACCACCTTATTGCAGAACAGGACAGCACAACAAAGGCAGTAGTCAGCAGCATGACCGATTACCTTCTTGATTACGATTATGTAACCCGTCAATGGAAAGGGTGGATTGCCGAACCTCAAATAATAGTAAACGAAGCCAATGACACCATGCGGGTTATCTATACCCTACGCGACGATCTCTACTGGAGTTATTACGATTCGGACAGAAGAGTAAAAGTTACAAGTGATGATGTTGTCTTTTGGTATGACGAAATAGAAGGTGATCCCGATTTTCAAAGTTCAGGTTACTACGGTCAATTTTTAACCATGCCGGACGGAAGCGATGTACGCGTAACAATACAAAAGATCGATGACCGCCGTTTTGCTTTTAACTTTCCGCGTATTGTTGCAGAACCGTATCTTTCTACCAATATGGATTTTGGCCCTATGTTTATTTATGAACCGGCCAAACGTCAGGGCGGCGTAGAAGCGGTAAGAAATCTTTTTAATATATCAGCCGATCCTAAAACAATTCCTTCTATGGGTGAATGGTTTTTGGTTGAATACACACCCGGCCAAAGGCTCGTTTACAAACGCAATCCCGGTTATTGGAGAAAAGATCCGGCCGGCACTTCACTTCCGTATGCCGAAGAAATGATTGTCCGCATTATACCGGAAGAAAATACACAAATGCTGTTATTCAGGAATGGTGAAATTGAATCCTACACTCTCCGCCCTGAAGATATTGACAGTATTATTAACAGGGGCGATGCGCATTATACGGTTTTTAACAGGGAAGGAGCGTTAAGCGCGGCATTTTGGACATTTAATCAAAATCCTGCGAATAAAGATACTCCGCAATACGAATGGTTTACACAAAAAGAATTCCGTCAGGCAATGAGCTGCCTCCTTAACCGAGACAGGCTTAATGCGCAGGTTTACCGTGGTCTTGCAGAACCAAAGTTGACAATTTTTCCAGAACCAAATCCTTATTACAATGATTTAATTAAACTTCAATATCTTTTTGATACTGAACGCGCGCTTGAACTGCTTTATTCAATAGGGTTCAAAAAAGACTTTCTTGGAAATATGCGCGACAGTAAAAACCGCCGGGTACAGTTTGATCTTACTATTCGATCAGAAAGTTCTATTTATCAGGATACAGCGTCCATTATCAGAGACGAGCTTTCTAAAATTGGTATTAGGGTTAATATCCGTGTTGTCGATTTCCAAAAACAGGTGGAACAGTTGTTCAATACCTTTGACTGGGATTCAACTTTGATCGCTCTTTCAGGTTCAAACATATTTCCAAGTCAGGGAAGCAATGTCTGGCCGTCATCGGGAAACCTTCACTTATGGAATCCAAATCAGGTAAGCCCCGACACAGAATGGGAAGCGCGTATTGATTATCTTTACAACGAAGGACGTTTTACAATCGATTCAGAAAAAGCGCAGGAAATTTGGGACGAGTTTCAATCCATTTTGCTTGAACAAAGCCCGATGATTTACCTGATGCGTTCACGCGGTTTTTGGGCGCTGAACAACCGCTGGGATTTTTCAAATGTGTACTTTGACAATATGGGCGGAGCGGAAACAAGAAATATATTCCTTAAAGGAAATTAAAGGAGAAAACATGAAATCTCCAAAAGAGCTAAACATAGACAACAAACTTGTAAACATGGTAGAAACCTTTGGGCTTTCTGGTAAAGCATTGGCAGGATTAAAAATACTGCTTGCCAACAAGGAATTACAGGCGGCTCAGGAATATGCCAATACAGTTTCCATTGTCAGGCTTGGCTATAACGATCACGGGCCTGTACACATGCGAACAACAACATATAATGCAGTTTTAATGCTGGATCTTTTGCGAAAAGGAGGTATTAAAACAAGCCTAGAAGCGGACGGATGCGGAGATTTTGAAGACAGCCTTATGGCGGTTATTCTGAGCGCGTTTCTTCATGATATTGGAATGGGCATGAGCAGGCAGAACCATGAACTATACAGTACGATTATGGCTCAACCGGTAATAGATAATCTTTTATCAGAAATTTACAAGGACGACTTTCATAAAAAAGTAATGATCCGCGCTGTTACACTTGAAGGAATCGCGGGGCACATGGGGAGCATAGGCATATCTTCGCTTGAAGCTGGAATTGTTCAGGTTGCCGACGGCTGCGACATGACCAAAGGACGTGCGCGTATTCCAATTGTTCTGCACGGTAATCTAAAGACAGGGCAAATTCATCAATATTCAGCTAACTCAATAGAAGAAGTTGATATAAGCGCGGGCAGCGAAAAACCTGTCCGCATAGATGTAAATATGTCAAGCGAAGTAGGTCTTTTTCAGGTTGAAGAAGTTCTCATGCATAAAATCGCAAACAGCACCGCAAAGCAGTATATTGAATTATACGCGCAGGTTGGCAGTAATCAGATAAAGAGATATTTATAATGACATCAAATACTTTTGGCAGATTATTCAGGGTAACAACATTTGGCGAGTCGCACGGCGAGGCTATGGGCTGCGTAATTGACGGCTGCCCGGCAGGGCTTGAACTTTCTGCCAGCGACATAGAAAAAGAACTTGTCCGCCGCCGCCCCGGAAAAGTGTACGGTTCAAGGGACGAAAAAGATACGCCGGAAATTTTATCGGGAGTCTTTGAAGGTAAAACACTTGGCAGCCCAATTTCCATTCTTGTAAGAAATACAAACCAAAAAAGCGGCGATTACGATGAGTTAAAAACTATTTACAGACCCGGACATGCGGATTTTACATGGGAAGCAAAGTACGGGTTTAGAGATCACCGCGGTGGCGGCAGAAGTTCCGGCAGGGAAACGCTTTGCCGGGTTGCCGCAGGTGCTGTCGCAAAAAAACTTCTTATTTTGTCAAACATAACAATCCGCGCGTGGTCATCTTCCATTGCCGGTATACAGATGCCTTCCCACGGCGAAGACGGGTTTGACTTTGAAGAAATAGAAAACAACCTTTTGCGCGTTCCCTGCAAAGCCGGCGCAGAAAAAGTTTTATCTAAAGTGGAAGAACTTCGCAGCGAAGGAAACAGCGCAGGCGGTACTATCTCCTGTCTTATCACGGGAGTAAATGCAGGTTTGGGAGAACCTGTCTTTGACAAGTTAGATGCGCGTCTTGCCGCCGCCATGCTTTCTATCGGTGCATGTAAGGGCATTGAGTTTGGCGCGGGTTTTTCCGCCGCAAACCTCAAGGGCAGCGAAAACAACGCCCTGCCGGATTCTTCAGGCGGCATTCTTGGCGGTATTTCCACAGGGCAGGATATCTTTTTCACAGCGGCCTTTAAACCAACTCCCTCGATCAGCAAACCGCAAAAAGCTTTCGACAGAGAGGGAAACATCAGGGATATCGAAATTAAGGGGCGACACGATGTGTGTATTGTCCCCCGCGTTGTCCCAGTAGTGGAAGCTATGGCCGCCCTTGCACTTGCGGATTTTTTACTGTTGTCGCGGTCGGCACGGGTTTAACCCACTACCCCTGGCGGATATATAAAGGAATTGAACTGATTTCCTTGTCGTCAATATACAGAGTAAAGTTAACAAGCCCTGCATTTTCAATGCGAAGTTTAGAAACACTGAATACAAGGTGAGAAACAGCCGAAGCGTTTCCTACTCCTCTGACATCGATATTGCCTGTGATTGTTTCCATTATGGTCTCGCCTTCAAGGTCGCGCGTTTCTATGCGGAAACTGTGAGGGCCGAACTCCCAAAGATCAAAGCGCAGGCGTATTACCACAGAAAGCATTGGATGAACACATGGAAAATTACGGGAGATTATTGTGTCGAAAGTTCCCACAATGGTCAGCTTTCCGCCGTTTTCCTGTGCGAAGTCGCAAAATGTAAACAGTTCAGCTTTAATAAAAATACCTCAATTTAATGTTATAATAATATCATATATAAAAAATTATTAATACACAACGGAGGCAGAAAATGAAAAATCATGGAGTTAATCCATTCCTCCCGTCATGGGAGTATATTCCCGACGGAGAACCGCATGTATTTAACGGCAGGGTCTATATATACGGTTCGCACGACAAGTTTAACGGTTATGTTTACTGCATGAACGATTATGTCTGCTGGTCTGCAAGCGAACATGATCTGACAGACTGGCGCTATGAAGGCGTTATTTTTAAAAAGACAGATGACCCGTTTAACTCTGACGGCAGTATGAACCTCTATGCGCCAGATGTAACGCGCGGGCCGGACGGAAAATACTACCTGTACTACGCGCTGGATAAAATGGAAGTAATGTCTGTTGCAGTCTGCGATTCTCCTGCGGGGAAATATGAGTTTTATGGTTATGTAAAACACAGCGACGGAATCTTGTTTGGCAAAAAAGAAGGCGACCTGCGTCAATTTGATCCGGGCGTACTTACAGAAGGTGATAAAACATACCTGTACACAGGACAATGCTGGCCTGGAGATAAAACAAGAAAAGCATCTATGGCCGTTGTACTTGGAAAAGATATGCTGACAATACAGGAAGGGCCTGTAGATATTGTACCAGGCCCCTGTTACAGCGAAGGGACGGGATTTGAAGGGCATGAATTTTTTGAAGCTTCTTCCATAAGAAAGATCGGCGATACATATTATTTTGTTTATTCTTCCATTACCCTTAATGAACTTTGTTATGCAACAAGTAAAAATCCGTTAAAAGATTTTAAGTACGGCGGCGTTATCATCAGCAATACCGATATTAATATCGATACATATAAACCGGCTGATAAACCAATGAATAACAATGGCAACAACCACGGGGGTATTCAGGAGATTAACGGCAAGTGGTATGTTTTCTATCACAGGCATACAAACGGAAAAGATTTCAGCAGGCAGGCTTGTCTTGAACCTATTACAATAAATAAAGACGGTTCGATTAAGCAGGTTGAGATGACTTCCTGCGGGGCAAACGGAACTCCGCTTGCAGGGCGCGGCGAGTATCCTGCCTATATCGCGTGTAATTTTTTTGGAATGAGCAATGAACCGCCTGCATGGGAAGAACACCCAAAGGGAAAATGGCCGCGCCGCGATACTTTGCTTCCCTACATTACTCAAGACGGTAAAGACGGTGATGAAGAAACCGGCTTTGTAACCAATATACACAATAATTACGGGGTGGGCTTTAAATACTTTGACTGCAGTGGAATAACTAAAATAAAGGTAAAAATTCGCGGGTACTGCCGGGGTAACTTCGAAGTTAAAACATCATGGGACGGCGAGCCCTTAGGCATTGTCGAAATTTCCTCAGGGAACATCTGGACAGAATTTTCTTCACTAATAAAAATCCCCGACGGAATACGCGCACTGTATTTTGTGTACAAGGGAACAGGGTTTGCAACGCTTGGATCATTTACGCTTGAGTAAAGATTCTACCCGCGCACATTTGCATTGACATCTTTGATGCAATTTAGGTATGCGTTTTCCAATTCTGAAACAAGAAGATCTATTGTACCTTTTTTATCTTCCTTGTAATTGGAAAGACGGCTGGAAAGATTTATTGGCAAAGAAGCCTGTATAATTACCTTTTGAGGAAGAATATTTACCCTGTTGGCAATAGCTCCGCCCATTGTACGGTTTGCAAAATCCCACAGATTCTGAACATACTCAAGCCTTGTATGAAGAGCGGTATCATCAGTTGGGACAGCACAGCGGAAATACCATGCAAAATCGGCAAGTTCCTGATGACGGGCAATATGCCAGGCCTCTCCCGCTTCAATATCCTTAATGCTTCGTTCAATATTTGTCATATTTTCAAGACTGTCTATGCCGGGCAGATAAATCCTGTCCCAGCAGACATGACGCACTTTGTATAACCTTTTGAAAAAATCACCTTCGCTTTTTATGTCCAGCAGCCTTTCAGCGGTTTCAAGCGCTTTATTTATTACCTGTTCAAGGCGGTCTTCAAAAGACAAAGACGAGTCAATATTTATTTTATAACGTTTTTCGTTAACCTCCAGAATATAGTCCCTGCACCGTTTAAGCCTTTCATGGAAACCAAGACCGTCTGCCGGCATAGAAAAATTACAAAGTTTTTCTGTTCTTTTAAGAAGTTTATTCATAGCTCTTTTTCCCGAGGAATTATAACGGAAAAAAATAGACAATGGAAGAATTTCTACAGGGCTTTCAATGTTCTTTTCGGTAAGCTGAGCCGCCGCCTGAAAACCAATGCGGATAGCTCCGGATTCAAGGCGCGGGATACCGTCTGTTGTATAGGAAACCTGCCCTTCCGGTGCAAGCGCGACAGGATAGGGGCCGTCAGTTATTGCCTTGTAGATTCTTGCCATACCTTTTGAATCTACTTTTGTGTGGTGTATTGGTATTGCACCGATGTTGGGCATGAAAAAACGCGCAAAAGGGCCGCCCCAGCGGGCAACTTCATAGCCGTACACAAATATCGCATGAGGCTTTCTCTTAAACTTTATTTTATTTTTTGCGGCAAGAAATTTAAGCCTAAAAAGAAAAAACCATGCCAATAGCTGAGGTTCTCTTCCGTCTGGGTGGCGAAAGGCAATTATACAGCGGCTTTCCCCGGACAACACTCTTTTAAAGGCATCAAGAAGTATTTTATCTTCGCGCAGAATTATTTTTGCAAAACCAAAAAGTACAAAAAGATATGGCCTGCTTAGAATCTTTACCAAAAATATTACTAATTTAGAAATACGAGGTTCTGAAACCTTAACATCTGCAGACGCTGTTACAACCGGCATTCTGTATGGTTTATACATTTTTTGTTATTTTCTCCTTCTAAGGTTCATTGTAAGATCAACTTCTGCAATACTTATACCAAGCTGTGACGCAATTTTTTCCGGAGGAAGCCCCTCATTTAAAAGCAGATCAATATGAGCGCGGATTTGCTTTTTAGATTTAACCACATGCAAATGAGGAGTCTGAGCCGGAGGTTCTTGTGTCTTTTTTACATCAGGCTGTTCAAACGGCAAGGAAAGATGCGGTAAAACTTCTATACTTGGCCGGACAATGGAAAGCTGAGGCAGAGCTGTTTGCGCCGCTGTTTGCAATGACGCTGCTTGCTGCGCCGCTATTTGCGAAGAGTCAACCGGTGTTTTGAGTGCGGCACGGATACCACGTCCTAACTGGGTATACAATTCCTCACCCTTTCGGCTTTTTTCAAGTTCCCTTGCATAAACAGCGATACGTTTATCTGTTTCTTCCAAAATATCTTTAAGCTCTTTAATCTTACCTTCTACAATAGATAAATTTCTGTCTGTAACGGCGTTAATTTCTACAATAAGCTTGTTAACTTCATTGCGGTATTCAGGCAATAGCCCCGATGCAGATGTACGGTTTTTTATATACCACTTAAAATAAAAAAACATAAAGAAACAAAAAGCCAAACTGATTATTAAAATAAAATATGTAATGTTCATAGGTTTTCCGTTTTTAAAGACTTATATCTATATTTTTACCCAGACTTGGATCGCTCAAAACAAAAGCCGTCTCTCCATTATCCCCATTTTGATCACTGTCTTTTTTCTTGCCGCCGTGCTGCTGTTCACCATTCGCATCATGACGCTGGTCTTTTACTTTTTCTGCGCCTTCTCCCGTATTCTGGGCTTCGTTTATCTGATTGATCTCTTCTTCAAGTTTTTTCTGAAGCTGAACTCCCTGTACCGCCTGTTGTATTGCCTGCCCTTCCTTTTGGGAAGCATGAGTCCTGCTTACCTTATCAAGCTGAGTAAACAACGTTTGAAGATCAATGGGAGCTATAGCCATCAAGTCCCTTCTTGGCAATATCATCGGGCTCTTCGTATTTAGTAACACGAATAAGTCCGTTTTCCAGAATAAAGGTTGTGGCACGGTAATCTGTGCGTACATCTTCCTTTACATCACGGATCATAATCTTTACGCCGGGAAAAACTTTTTTTGCAGCGGATACTTTTCCGCGAACCTGCATCTCGTTCATGAAATCCTGAACTTTCTGGATACCTTCTGCCGCTTTTTTTACTTCTTCGGTTAGTATCTGACGCCTGTCCATAAGTTCCTGTAAATAAGCTTCTTTATCTTCTGGTAATGTCTTGCGCTGTTTTTTTGTATTGATCAAAGTTTGAAGATCCAGCTTGAGGTTATCAAGCTCTTCATCTGCCGCATGTTTTATTGCCTGAAGGCGTTCCAGCTCTACTTTGCTGTGAGGATCAAAGCCAACTTCGCAGATTGTCTCCGTACCGCTTGTAGGGTTACCAAGAACATTGGCATTTATCTCTTCTCCGGCGCGCAGGCGTCCGCCCATGATATTAGCGCGTTTACCCTGACAAAGTATGCTCTTGATCGCATCAACATAGGAGTTGATAATACCGTCTGTAACAACAACCATATTCCCGGCTTCTACATTGGCATTCTCTATAAAACGCGACCAGATCGATCTTCCCGCGCGAATCTTGCCTTTGCCTTTAGCATTAATCCCCTGATAAATAATTATATCGCCTTCTGCGTCAAGTTCTGCCTGAGATACAGTACCCTTAACTTCGATATTTCCCGCAGCTTTTACAGAGAAGCCGTCTTCAACATTGCCCGTGATAATAACCGTCCCAAGGAAGATAATATTTCCTGTTTTAAGATTAACATCGCCTTCTATTGTAAGTACCGGCTCTACATTGATCTTGCCATTTGCAAGTATTACCTGCCCGTTGATATCTGAAACAATGGTATCGCCGTCATCGCCTACATGAACATTTGTGCCAAGCGGCAGGGGAATGTCATTGCCGGATTTTGCCGGAAGAATTTTTCCTGTAACGGTTTTTCCGTCTATGCCGTCTTCGGGAGGCATCTTTTTTGCAAGAGGCTGATTCTGCACGACATTCTGAATAATATTGAGTTCTTTAAAATTGATCTTGCCGTTAGCTCCCTCTTTTAATTTTATCTTTGTCTGATCAGTTTCAAAATTATATTGAATATACGCATCTTTGCCGTTGATAGGTTTAATTCCTTCTGCAACCTGTATTTTTTCCCTGTAAACAGGCCTGTCTGCCAATTCTGTCAGTTTATCTTCACATACTCCGTGGTATACCCTGTTCTGCGTCATCAGGCTCATATACGAATCAAACTGTAAGTCTGCGCCGCCTTCGCCGGGAGGAAGTACAGTTATAAAAACATTCATTTCTGAATCATCAACTTCAACAGAGGCCATACTGTCATTTGCTGGGTTATGACTATAGTCTGCTACTTTCACATACATTGAAGCGGCTTCATCAACAAGTCTTTCCACCAGGCCTGAATCAAAATCTTCGATATTTCTGCTGTGAAGCACCTGTAATGCATACGCCTGATATATTCTTTTTCCATTGCCTACAGGCGGCGTTACTTTCATATAGATGCCGTCAGACCAGCACTGTATAAAAGCGTCTCCGTCTTTATCTACAATAACCGGAGTATCATCAGCCTGTTCTTCTTCAAGATGAGTTTCTGTATGTTTTGCTTTTTTGACATGTTCACGTTCATAGGCGCGTATTACCCAGTCTTTTTTTCCCGCGCCCATAAATCCAGATGAGCCTCTTTCGATAATTTCGTATTCCAGACGGCGGATAGAAGAATCAAGCAAAGCGGCGGCTTCGTTAACCGCTGCTTCAAGCGTAGGACCTGATGCATCAACAGTTCTGATTGCTCTGTCCCGCTCCAGATGTTGTTTAATTACTTCCTGCAGCTGGGCAAAATCGATCATACTAACCTCAATTTAACTCGGCATTAACGAATATAAAACAAAATTTCATACTATGCCTTTTCTGATATTCGTTAATTTAGACCTTAAATGAAGAACAGCCTTTGTATGAAGCTGGGAAACCCTTGATTCTGTTACCTGCAGAACACGCCCGATATCTTTTAATGTTAAATCCTCGTAATAATAAAGTACAAGGATTTTCTTTTCCTTATCAGGCAATTCGTTAATAGCTTCCACAATGACGCGGCGTATTTCTTCATTTACCACTATTACATCGGGATTTAAGCTTGAAGGAGATTCGATGCTGTCTCCGATGGATACCTTATCATTATCATCGCCTGAATACCATAAATCATTTAGCGATATTATCGATGTTCCAGAAATTTTCTGTATAACCTTCATGTATTCCGCTTCGTCCATGCCCAAAGCGCCTGCAATTTCCTGATCCGATGCGGTTCTGCCAAGCTGGGCCTCTAAAGAAGAAATGGTTGTTTCTATTTCGCGTGTTTTCTGCCTTACAGAACGGGGTACAAAGTCGATAAGGCGCAGTTCATCAAAAATTGCGCCTCTTATTCTGGTAACTGCATAGGTTTTAAATTTTACATTTTTTTCCGGATCGTATTTATCGATAGCGTCGATAAGGCCAAAAACTCCATAGCCTACAAGATCGTCAAATTCAACATTATTGGGCATTCCTACAGCGACTTTACCGGCAACATATTTAACCAATGGGGCATATTGTTTTATAAAGGTTTCTCTGATTGCACGATCCCGGGTTTTACGGTACTGCTGCCAAAGCTCCTCTTCTGTCTTTTGTTCTTCCGGCATTCCCAAATCCTTTCTATTTATCTTTGTTTAAAACTGTTCTTATACCTTCTGCCAATTCTTTGGGATTAAAATCACCATCTAATTGCTGAGGTTTGCTTTCTACATAGCGAGGCCGTTCCGTTTCCAATTCTTCGGGCTCGGCCGGACTGGCGCTAAAAGACGATACGCCGGCAGACCCGGAATATGGAGACCCTCCTCCCGCAGGGGAAAAAGCCATTGCCATAGTATCTAAATCAGGCAAACCTCCCAAACCTCCGGAATCATCCCCAAAACTTGGGGTAAACTCCGGCTTATCAACCGGAGGCTTCTCAAAAACCGAAGTATCCTGAAACATATCCTGAAAATCGATAGTTTCCGCCTGCGGTAATTCCGTCCGGTTTCGCATTATCGAACCAAAGGTATCCATTGGTTCACTTCCAGTACTCTCCGCTACATTATAACCTTCTTCCTGATTTCGGTCTATACCTTCAGAACGAGGCCTAAAAAGTCCGGAAATCAATTCTTCTATATTACCCAATTCTTCGGGATCGCCGGGGGTCTTGTACAATTCCGGTACGGCATACTCACCCATAGTATCTACAGTAATATTCACACGCGATCCGGGCTGGTCAAACATACCCTGAGTTTCGGTCTCATCATCATCATATAAAAGTTCAGGGAAAAAATTGCTTACAATAAACCTAAGGCCAAAGCCGATTCCAAAGAAAAATAACGCAAAAACAATTCCCCTAAGAATAATATGAAAAAAACTGACGCCTGATACCATTCCAAGCCCCACGGAAAGAATTAGTGCGAGAACTGCCGCAATAATACCCCACCTAAAGTTAACCACTAGATACCTCTTCCTTTCTCAGATGATGATCCGAATAACCTCTTGAACATCGCGCCAAACCCGGCTGTCTCTCTTGGTTTATTCCTGTCCATACGTTCAACAATATGCTGAATACAAATGCTAGCCTTACATTTTGGCTCTACTACCATAAAAGGTTTTTGCCTTAAAACGGCATGAGAAACTGACATATCATCATAGATAAACCCAAGATAATCAACTTTAAGATTAAGAAACTGGCCTGCAATATTGATCATTCTGTCGGCGACGCTTTTTGCCTGAGCCGCTCCTTTGGCGCGGTTTACTACCAGCTTAAGCCCCATATTAAGGGAGTCATATTCCGTTGCGATAATTTTGATAATTCCATAAGCATCTGTAATTGCAGTAGGCTCTGGGGTGGTAATTATAACTGCATCGTCTGCAGCGGCGATAAAGTCAAGTACATTGCTGGAAACGCCCGCGCTTGTATCTACGATGATGATGTCGACATTAGAAAGCGTATCAAGTTCGGCGATAAAATCTTTTCTGTCTTCTTCGCTCATGTTTGCAATTTGAGAAAAACCAGAAGCCCCCGCTACTATGGAAATGCCATATTCCGTTTCCACAAGGATTTCACGGATTGTTTTTTGTTTTTTTATAACGTGGTAAAGATTGTATTTTGGAATCATGTTAAGCATGACATTTACGTTTGCAAGCCCAAGGTCTGCATCCATGACAATAACTTTTTTTCCAAGCCTTGCAAAAGCAAGCGCCATATTTACAGAAAGATTTGTTTTTCCAACGCCGCCTTTACCCGAAGTAACAGTGATTATACGCGCCTTGTCCGCAACTCTTACATTTGTTTTTACAGAGGAACTTCTTGGCATTGCGGAAACATCTTTTTTCCGCTTCATTATTTCTCGTAATTTTTCCGCTTGATCTTCCATGCTAACTCCATTTATATCGTGCGGCTTTTAGCCGCACAGTAATATCGAACATGAAATGTAATTTCATGCTAACTCCATTTAAATTGATCGGCTTCACCTGCGGGGAAGCGATTTTCTATTTTTTCGCGGTTTATCTTAAAACCGTCAAGATTAATAAGGAAACGCACAACCGTTGCTTTTCTGATATCATTCGGCACTTTTTGACCCTCTGTAATATAGGAAACAGGCTTTTTCTTTTCGGCAAGGGCGGAAATTACATTCCCGACATGTTCGGTTTCATCAAGTTTTGTAAGCAGTATGGATTTATAATTAAACGGTTCAAACTGCCGCATAATATCTTCTATGTCGCTTGACTTGGTAGTCGCACCTATAACAAGATGAAATTCCGCTGCCCTTCCGGCCCCATCAAGAATCTCTTTCATTTCACCTAACTTGGCTGCGTCTTTAGGGCTTTTCCCTATTGTGTCAATTAAAAATAAATCGGTAGCTTCGGAATGTATGGCTATTTGTTTTCTTAAATCCTGCCTGTTATCCACACAGGAAACATTAATCTGCATAATATTTCCATAAGATTCAAGCTGCTCTTTTGCCCCGATCCTAAAAGCATCGATAGTGATCATTCGTACATCAATTGCCGCCATATTTTCAGTTCCAATACCAAAAATCGCGGCAAGTTTTGCTACTGTAGTAGTTTTACCAACTCCTGTAGGGCCAATTAACACCATGATCTTTGGCTTTCGCGGGACAGGGTTTTCTGCATATATTTCAAAACTTTCGCCAATCCATTCAAGAAGATGATCCTGAACAATATCAAAATTATCCAGTTTTTCTAAAGGAAGTTCTTTACGCAGTTTTTCTAACATTCCATTAATATATTTATCAGAAAAATCATTATTTCTTAAAAGTTCTTCGGCTTGTACAAAGGCCGGGTGTTCTTCTTTTTTTCCGCCCGTATCAAGTTTTTCATTTATTTCTTTTAATGAATCCAAAATCTGCTGTGATGCTTCCCTGCCGCTTGCCGCTATTTGTTCATAGCTTTTGCCGGCGACTGCAAGCACTTTTCTTTTTTCTTCTTCTAAATCAGGCGTCTGCATATATTGACGGCGGCTTTTTTCACCGGCATCCAAAACCTGCCATGATATTGGCAGTGAGTTTTGGTAACCATGAGTTACAGGACTCTTGTAACTTGCTGCCGGAGAAAAATAAAACTCCACCTGAACGCCTTGTCTGGAAAACAGGCCAAGAAAACCGCCGAGCCTTACATTCCTTTCTTTTAGAATATGGAAAGGTTTTTTGTATTTTTCGTAAATTTTCAGTTCACATTCTTTGCGGTTTAAACCCTGCTCTGTATACATTTCCATTTTACTGCTCCGTTGGTATATCTTCTATTCTTATCATTCCCACTGCTTCAGGAATTATATTCTGAACAATTTCCGGAACGGAAATAACCGCCAGATCCGGCAGTTCGCGATCCGTAGAATTTTTTACAAGGAAACGCGCTTGTTCTGAACACAGTACAACAGGCATCCACCCTTTTTCTTTAACTGCCGTTACTGCCTTGACAACTGCCCTGATCCACGTTTTTTGAGAATTAGGATCAAGCGCGCAGATAATCCCGGACGGGGTTTCATACTTGCTGTCGACAAGCATTTTTTCAAGAGCCGGGTCTATAGTAAGGACGCGCAGTTTGTTATCTTCATCTGCGTACTGATGACATATCTGGCTTGCAAGCGCCTGTCTTGCTTTTTCCGTAAGAAACCAGATATTTTTGGAAATAGGCGCATAATCGGCAATAGACTCCAGAATCGACACCATGTTGCGGATAGAAACTCTTTCGCGTAAC
>Ga0099364_10007909_pt1 | contig 15061 bp, 12 predicted proteins | sample TergutTh196P3_FD_73070 | JGI IMG/M metagenome (GOLD analysis project Ga0099364, IMG submission 73070) | Microcerotermes parvus P3 segment gut microbial communities from Pointe-Noire, Republic of the Congo - Th196 P3 | ecosystem: Host-associated > Arthropoda: Insects > Digestive system > Gut ... | reverse complement strand
TCCCTTCAAGTTCTTTTCTTTGTGACTCACTTAGATTCACTTTATACTTTTTAGGCTTCATCTGACATTCCCCCTTGGGGAATATTATATCACAATTATTAGTTGACGCAATACACTAGTGCTTTGACCAATCAGAAATTATGAAATAGATTTTCGCTGCCGCCCTGCCGTGCAAGGACGACAACAAAGTGCGGCAGGGCGGCAGTAGAAAAGATATCATAAGAGTTGGTTGGTCAGAGCACTAGGGACTTGCTTAGTCGTTTACTTTTGTGGTATACTCTTAAAAGTAAAAATAACAAAGGAGTTTGATTTATGTTTAACATGCTACTTGCGGCGCAGCCTGCCGAAGAGGTCGGTATGATGGGGCTGTTCGGCTCTTTTATGTGGTTTATACCGCTCATCGCGATTATGTACTTCCTGATGATCCGCCCGCAGAAAAAACGCGAAAAGGCAGTACAGGAAATGCGCTCGAAAATTGAGGTCGGCGACGAAATCGTCACGGTTGGTGGTATTATCGGGCGCGTTGCGAGCATCAAGGACGATTCGCTTGTGATAGAAACAGGCTCCGACCGCAGCAAAATACGCATTATGCGCTGGGCCGTGCAGTCCAACAACACGGTTCATGACTCGCCCGAATCCGGCAAGTAACACAAAAACGCAGTACTATCAGGGGCAAGCTCCGAATATGAATTAGTATACATTACGAAATTATAATTAGGAGGAGTTTGCATGTCCCATAAAGGGCAGGTTACGGAAAGCGCCGGGACGGGGCGCATGATGAGGCCGGTCGCGGTCAGCGTTGTTTTGGGCGCGTTGGTATGCGTTGTTCTTTTGCTTCTGTTTTCGGTTGTCATTTCCGCCGGAAGCGTACCGCAGTCGGCGATTGACCCGATGGCGGTGCTCGCGGTAAGCGCCGGAGCGTTTGCCTCCGGGCTGTCGTGCGCGAAAATCGTCAAGAGAAACGGGCTTGTGTGCGGCCTTTGCTGTGGTGTGATTTTCTCCGTGATTGTGCTGATTTGCAGCTTAGCCGTTCCTGGTGGCGGCTTGGGGCTGGGCGCCTTGTTAAAAACCATGTTGATGGTATTCTCCGCAATGCTGGGCGGCGTTGTCGGCATCAACACAAGGCGGCGCAGAAGATAGGCGATTGCAATGAATGCCATAGCATGGTATAATACGTAATTGACAATTGAAAATGGATAGTGAACAATAGACAATGAATGGGCCGCAAGCGGACGCAATTGTCAATTGTACATTATCAATTCTCCATTTTTAATTAGGAGGTCGAAAACCATGAAATATGTAAAAACGCTTAACAAGCCAAACTTAAAAGAAACCGCGGCAAAAGGCGGCTGCGGCAAATGCCAAACATCCTGCCAGTCGGCGTGCAAAACATCCTGCACCGTAGCAAACCAGAAATGCGAGAAGTAAAGCGAAGCGATTACAGCTATCCCCGCTGACACAAGCGGGGATAATTTCATATTGGAGTAGATTGACTATATGTGCCAATCGCTCCCCCTTTGGGAACCGCGATTGATGCACAAAACGCCCATTCCTTTTCATGGTCGTTTTGTGTTTGAAGCCTTGCGAAAGGAATGGGCGTTTAGATGATTCACAAATTTGAACAAAAGGGTTATCATATTGTGCTGGACGTAAACAGCGGCGCTGTCCATGTGGCGGACAAGCTTTTGTTTTTGCTGCTTGATTATGTAAAGCCGCCGCTTTTTGAGCTTCCGGAAGAAGCCCGTGAAAATCTTGACGGGTATACCGAGGAGGAAATCCGGGAAGCTTTGCGGGAAATCCTCGAGCTTTACCGTTTAGGGCAGCTGTTTTCGCCCGACGATTATGGCGTTTACGCCGAGAACATGATTTTGTCGCCAATCAAGGCGATGTGCCTGAATGTCTCGCACGACTGCAATTTACGGTGCGAATACTGCTTTGCCGGTAAAGGCGACTACGAGCAGGGGCGCGCGGTCATGGACGCGGAAACGGGCAAAGCCGCGATTGATTTTTTAATTGGGCATTCCAAGGACAGGCAAAACCTTGAGGTGGACTTTTTCGGCGGCGAGCCGCTCTTAAACTTTGATGTTGTCAGGGAAGTCGTTGCATACGCGCGGTCAAAGGAAAAGGAGCATGGCAAACGCTTCCGTTTTACCGTCACGACAAACGGGCTTTTGCTCGACGACGACAAGACGGACTACATAAACGCGGAGATGGAAAATGTCGTGCTGTCGCTTGACGGGCGCCGCGATGTAAACGACCGCGTGCGGCAAAGGGTGAACGGCTCCGGCAGCTACGACGCCGTGCTGCCGAAGTTTCAAAAGCTTGTTTCAAAGCGCGGCGGCAAGGACTATTATGTGCGCGGCACCTTCACGAAGTACAATATGGATTTTTCAGCCGATGTTGAAGCCTTGAGCCGGCTCGGCTTTGACCAGATTTCGATGGAGCCTGTCGTCGCGCCGCCGGATATGCCGTATGCGCTCTCCGACAGGGATTTGCCGCGCATTTTCGATGAGTACGAGAAGCTTGGCAGTATGCTGGTAAACGCGAAACGCGCGGGAGAAGGCTATAACTTCTTCCACTTCATGCTGGATTTAGACCAGGGCCCGTGCGTAATCAAACGGCTTCGCGGCTGCGGCTGCGGCAACGAATACGTCGCCGTCACGCCGGACGGCGGCATTTACCCGTGCCACCAGTTTATCGGGCACGACGGCTGGCGCATGGGCAGCGTCCACGACGGCAGCCTTGACACGGAAATGAAAGAGATGTTTTCTAAAATCAGCGTGTACCAAAAAGACGAATGCAGGACGTGCTGGGCGAAATTTTATTGCAGCGGCGGGTGTAGCGCGAACAACATGTGCTGCGAGGGCGACGTGCGAAAGCCCGTGAAGCTGACCTGCGACCTTGAAAAAAAGCGGGTGGAATGCGCGATTACGATGAAAGCGGAATTAATGGAGGATAGCCCTATCGTTGTGTAGAAAATTTATATTAGATTAAGATAAGACACCACATCACTATGAAAGAGGTTTTGCGATATGGCTTTTTTATTTAAGCGGAAAAGAATTAAAGCCCCCGGAATTGATTTGATGGAAACTGTTAAAATCGGTGGAGTTTCACAGGTTTTATATTTTAGGGGCGAAGATACTAAAAACCCTATCATCTTATTCCTTCATGGTGGCCCAGGTCAGCCAGTAATGCCTTTTCTGCATAAATTTCAATACGAACTGGAGAAGGAATATACAGTAGTTCAATGGGATCAGCGAAATTCAGGCAAAACGTTCTTTATGAATGACCCTGAGGCTGTTCTTAAAACTTTGGGTTTTGAGCAATCTCTAAAGGATGCCCATGAAGTAACTCAATATATCAAGCAAAAACTAAATAAAAGCCAAATTATTGTATTAGGCCATAGCTGGGGATCGGTTATTGGAACGGCGCTTGTGCAGACTTATCCGCATGATTACATCGCTTATATATCGCTGGGACAGGTAGTTAATTTTCGGGAAAACGAGCGTATGGGATTTGATAAGCTGCTCAATGCAGCAAATACCAAAGGTAACAAGAAAGATATAGCCGCCATAAAATCATTAGCCCCATACCCTCTTGAAACATACGATGAAAAACTGAAAGAAAAGTTGCTGAATGTCAGGACGTATCAAGCTAAATATGGTCTTGCTGAGGGCGGCGTAAAATTCTTACTGGCTGTCATGTCCTCACCTCATTACAGCTTGAAAGATAAGGGTTATTTCGGCAAGGACATATTGCGTTATCAAGAGCCTATCATGCGTTTCTTGTTTAATAAGTGCGATGTTCGCAATTTCGGCACTTCTTACGACATCCCTGTTTTTTATATCATGGGCGAACAAGACTTTACCACGCCATATATCGCAGCCAAGGAATACTTTGAGGAGATTACCGCGCCTCAAAAAGCATTTTTTTCATTTAGTGATGCAGGCCATTTTGTGATGATGGATAATAAAACGGAATTTTGCCGAGTGCTGTTAAAAGAAATTAAACCATTGTTTCCGATGTACTAATGCCATCGAATAAGATAATAGCATAGTCGAGTTAAAATTTCCAGCTTATATCAGTATCATCACTTGTGGCCTTAATAGTAGAAGCCAACACATCTACCACATGCCGCCTGTCCTCAAAACTGATATTATCCCAATTAGCAAGATCACCTGAAATACGTTTGATTTGTTCCGGCGACACGGCCTCGGCGCTCATATCGGCAATCGCTTTTGTAAGTGATTGCCGTTTTGCGTCCAGTTCCTCGATCTTGTTGTTTGCGTAGGATAACAGGACAGCATTTGCACCCGTGAGGGAATCAAGCAGTTTTTCAATTTCCGTTTCCACTTGCACAAGCTCCACATTCAGCGCGGTAATTTTGGGATTGACTTTAACATAGTTACCGCCCGTCAGCGTTTGAAACCCGGCCATCTTTTGGCACATTGCATCGTATACATCGGCCTCCATCTCGCGCATCCGTATTGTACCGCACCCTTCACAGCTTTTATTATCGGCGCGTTTACGGCATCGGAAGTAGTTACCGTTACTCATAAGCCCCGCACCGCACCGCCCACATTTGATTTTACCCGCAAGCCATGTGTGCTTTGCCTTTTTTTCAATGCCACTTCCAAGAGTGGCATTGTTCATTAGCTTTTTGCGGCAAGCAAGCCAAATGTCCGAAGATATAAGCCCCTCATGTGGCGCAACGACAAGAATCTGATCCTGCAAGTTGATTCTTTTGCTATCAACAACATCCCGGCCCTGATAGAGATAACAGCCGTTTGTCCCGGCGAAGTCGGCGGCGTCGTTTACGATTGCCGCGCCTTGACTTTTGAAAAACTCATATATATCTAAATCAGCTTGCGCGTAAACCGGGTTGCGCAACAAATAGGATATTGTGGGCCGTTGCACTTCTTTACCGTCAAATGTGATGCCTTCATCCACAAAGTAGCGGACAATATCGCCTAAAGAGGTTTGCGGGTCGGCGTACATTTCAAATGCCAGTTTTATCTGTTCCACCTTTTCCGGCTCGGCTACCATCGTCTTTGTGTTTATACCGTCCATGACGATTGGCTCTGTTTTGAAACCGTAAGGCGTAACCCCGCCCATTTTGAAGCCTTTTTGACACCGGGAGTAGTAGGCATCCGTTACCCGCTTTTGGATTGTTTCACGCTCAAGCTGTGCGAACACAATACAGATATTGAGCATGGCCCGGCCCATCGGGGTTGAGGTATCAAACTTTTCAGTTGATGAAACAAATTCCACATTGTATTTTTGAAACAGTCCCATCATGTTTGAGAAGTCGATGATCGAGCGGCTTATACGGTCGAGCTTGTAAACTATAACCCGTTGGATTAAACCTTGCTCAATATCGCGCACAAGTTGTTGAAATTGCGGCCTGTCGGTATTCTTGCCGGAAAATCCTTTGTCGGTGTATTCTTTACAGCTCCCACCTTTCAATTCGTATTTGCAAAACTCAATCTGGCTTTCGATGCTGATGCTGTCCTGTTTGTCAACAGACTGCCTTGTGTAAATCGCGTCCATTCTTATATTCATTTTTAGCCCTCATTTCGTTATACGAAACAAGGCCATCTACATATATATTATACCTCAGATGGCCCCTTATCACAAGGATGACGCTGTATCAGCGTACTTGCTGAATACGTCAAATAGGCGCTTCTCGGCCTCACGTTTGCGGCGTTCCCGTTCTTTCGGGGGAAGTATGGGCGTATGGGTATGTATACGTCGTGTCCTGTTACCATCGGTTATGATTTTTGTTTCGGTTATATATTTAATCTGCTGTTGCATACGATTTCCTCCATATATCGGGTTGTAAAATCGTTATGCCGTTTCCCGTTGTCCGTAGGGAAACAGCAAAGGCCAGCGCCCCCTTGTGGAGTGCTGGCCTTTGCCGCGCCCTCACCTCTGGACGCGATGTCCAGAAGTACAGCGCGGTTTAATAGGGACTGCCGTTATAATACGCTTTCGCCTCGTCAACAGACAGCCAATTAAATAGCTCTTTCATTTCGGCAGTTACCCGCCATATTTCATCCGTTTTATAGTCGAGGTTTTCAAGCGCGGATATGACATATCCCATGCAAGCCGCGTTTGTCCACGGCTCAGTCAATAAATTTTCCATGAAAAGCTCCTGTATCATAAGTAAGATGGCCGGACTGTTATTTAATCACTGTTTGCATGTTCGCCCTCCTGATTTTCGGGGATAGCGAAAGGGGCAACGCTCACGCGCCGCCCCTTTCGCCTAGCCTGTACTCCGGGCCGTGTGGCCGGGAGCGTCGGAGAGAAACCGCCGTACTTGTTTGGACTGTCATAAGACAGTTAAATCCCCGGCGTGTTCATCCCTCACCCGATATGTTAAGAGAGGATAAAACTACCTCTCATTAACAGTGAGAAATTTCGGGCATAAGTTTGACTGAAAATCGTAATTTTGTAAAAATATTTTCATTGCCTCCAAACCTCTTGTGATAGAAATGCTCACCGAGCCTTTTGTAACACCCTCGGCCTCTGCAATTTCCTTTTGGGTTTGGCCGAGAATATAATGCGCTTCAATCCTGCGGCCTTGTATTTCGGGCAGAGAGTTGAGGGCGCAACACAGGCGGCAATGACGCTCCATCATTTCAAATATTACCTCCGGGTTGTCGGGCGGCTGGTTGATCGCTACCGTCTCGATACCGTTATCAACGTCAAGCGAGTAATGCGCCTTGTGGTAGAATGTGCGCCGCTCATACGCTTTTTGATACCGCTTGTCCGCAACAAGCTCCGCCGCTATTTCGTCGGATAGCTCAACAAATTCATCTTGTATGTACCACGGGTAAAAATCCCGTAAATTGATAATCGCCATTATATTTAGTCCTCCATTCGATTTTTGGTGTGGGCGCGAATCGAATGGAGCGCGGCGGCGATCTGCAACCGGGATTGCCGCAAGGCTTGTCCAGAGTAAAAATGTAAAAAGGCGTGGCTGTATAGATAACATACAAACCGCGCCTAACTGATAGATTTACCCTTCTGCTAGTGGTGATATAGGTTTCACCTTGGATAGCGCAAAAGATTCTTTTCAGATAGTGGCTTTTTTTAACCGTCTACCTGTTAGTATGATGTTGTCGGCTAGATGCCCTCCCCGTAGATACTGTACATTTCCATTGCCTCCCTGTTGTCAAATTCAATGTGATACCAGTCACATTACATGGTGAGATTTATAGTCATTACATTTACCTTTGCTTTTCGCTACACTATAAGGTAGGGGTGATACCTAATGCATGATAATGTGACAAAGATGGGCGGGATTATTCGGGCGGCGCGTGAAGCAAGGGGTATGACACAGGCGGCGCTTTCGCAAAAGACAAACATAGCAACCCGCACCATAATGGACATAGAAAACGACAAGCGCCATCCGACCTATGAAGTGTTTTTCAAAATCATCCGCGCCCTTGACTTGTCGGCGGATCAAATTTTCTGGCCGGAAAAAGCGGAGTACACGCCGGAGCAGGAGCAAATGATCCGAGCAATTCTATCTTGTAACGAGCGGGATCGGGCGGTGCTGATGGATGTTGTCCGGGCGTTTGTGTGGGCAACAAAAAACGATAGCAACTTAAAATAGGGCGCAAAAAAGCAGACGATTATCAAACCGTCTGCTTTGTAGTTTTACCTATACCACTTCTGGACGAAATGTCCAGAAGTCAATCTGATAGGCATGTAGAATCATCCACCGCAACACAGTTTTTTTCTTTTCCGCGTGTGCGGCGGTTGGTCATTTGTTATATAAATCATCTTGATACTCAGTAATTATATATACACAATATTATTATACCTATACGTCAGATGACCTTAGCAATCATCTGGATTGTATTAAAATACTTCCCATCTTCTGCCGCCATCATATCCAACGTCCATTTGTCTTCACCAGAGGGGTCAATGCTTGCAAGATATTCTTTCCAAGCTATATCGTGGCAAGCCATTTCGCTGATGTTCACGATTTTTATGCCCTCTGCCTTGCTCCACAAGTCCTTCCACCACTCAATGCCACGGACACATCTTGCAACATCAGGAACATCCCAGAACGGTTGCATTTCAGGCGGAACATTGTCACCAAATTCATACTTCAACCCGGGAATTGAAACTGCGATGTAGCCGCCTTTTTTAACATAAGGAATCAGCTCTGGCAGCATTTCCTCGTTATCTCCAAAAATATTGTATGAACCTACCGAAAAAATCACATCGAAATAATGTTTAACAAACGGCAACGGCTGTGTTGCGTCTATTATCATCGGAACGATTTTATCCGCAATACCAAGCGATTGAAACCGCTCATAATTTTCGGTAGGGTCAGCAAATAAGTCGGTAGCAAAAACTTCTGCCCCATATTCTTGCACCAAATACAACGACGACAAGCCCATTCCACAACCCAAATCAAGGATTCGCATGTCCTTTGTGATTGTGAAGTGCGAAGCCAATTCTTCGGATTGTCGTATTCCGTTTGGTCCCCACATTGTTTCTTGCAAAAGTGCAAAACCCTTTTCATCTGTGATGAATTTGTTTGAAAATATACTGCTCATAATTTCCTCCTAAAAGTTAGTTTGAAAATCTATGGGAGGTTTATACACAAGATTATTTTATGCAAACTTCCCGATTTACTACCAGCCCTCGTGCGTTATGCTCTAACATCGTGCATTTGTCCTTTTTAGTTCAAAGTTTATAAATTCTATTCTTTCACCTTAGTATATTTCAATTCATCTATAAACTCAAGGTTGTCATTGTTGTCATTTATGCGGGAGTAGGCAAACGCGCACATAGAGGAAATTTACAATAGCAAAAGGGATTTCTCCTGTTTTGAGTGTCTGTTGATATTTTTATTTGGTGATACAAAATTACTCGACTTAATGAGAATTGTAACACACTATATCAAAAAATGCTCCCTACTAAACAGTATAGACGCAAAAAAGCGACAAGGTATTAACCATGCCGCTTTTTAAGCTAGTTATCTTTTTTCATAGCAGACAATATTTTATATATTGCTTTTGGAGACAAATAATGCCGTTCTGCTAACTTCTCAACAGATATTCCACATTTATACTGTTCAAAAATTTCTTGATTGCGCTTTGCAAATTGTCCTCTGCTATTTTTAAGTTCTCCCCATTGCTTTTTATTTTCTATTTTTCTTGGAATATAAATATATTCCCCGTCAATGTGTTTCTGGATTGCAATGAGTAGTTCGCTTGGTAATACGCAAGTTGCATTCTTATAGCCCATTGTGCGCCTCCTAAAAATCAAGAATTAGGATTACGCAAGGACTATCTTCTGTTTTGAATTATGCGATAGCCCTTGCTTCGCACAATGCAACTTCTGATGTGCTGTTAATAATCAGCCATTTTCCTTTCTTTTCTAATATTTATTTATTATTGTTTATAAGCTTATCATGGACACATTGAATTGTCAAGCACATTAAATGTTCGATAAACAGCGTCACTTCGTCATACCGCTAAACGGCAAGCAGGGCATGTGGCTTGCCACATGCGATTTTTCTAACGAAAAATCCTGCTTGTTGGGGTTGCACCCCAAACCCGCCGACTTCTGGACAGAATGTCCAGAAGTCCCGGCCTGTCGGCCTTTTGGTTGCGTCATTTCATTCCTTGTTTTTGGGCACGGGGGCCTTGCGGCCCCCATACCCATCCGTAAAAAATCGTTAATTTAGGCCCGTTCGCGGCAAGCATCCACGGGGTTTTGACTGCGCGATTGTAACCCAGCTATCAGTATCATAGGCCCACTCGCGGCCAATTCGACCGCCAGCGTCAACCTTATTCACGATGCGGGTTTCATGCTTCAAATCATTTTGCACCCGCGCCGTAATGAACGGGGCCTCCGTCTCTTTGAATCCCGGCTGCACCGTACCAAATATAATCCTAAACTCGGTTACATATTCATTCGCCGCCAGCCGCAGATCGGCAACGGCAAGCTCGTAACTTCTCGTTGTTGAAAGGTTATTTTGCCATGTGCGGTAATCGGTTTTTAAGTTCGTGCGGTACTCAACCCGGTATGTCAGGCGTTCGCTCCACTTGCCCGTGTTCAGCGTTTCCAGCCGTACCTCGACGGGTAGCTTATCCTGAAAATAAAACTCGTCAAGCGCGACATTTCCGGCGTTGGATATATTTCTAAAGTCATAGCGGATAACCTCGCCCGTCCTAGCTTCGGTAGGGCCGCGCTTCTCGACGGTCACGGCAATATCGGCGGGGTCATTCAAAACCTCAAAGCGGATAACCTCGCCATGCTTTTTTATTTCCCCATAAAATACGCTATCGTCAAGAATGTAAAAGGGTGCGCTTTTTGTCTCGCGGATTGCATAGCGGCCAATGGGGAGCGGTTTTGTGATTGCCATCCCCCGGCTGTCGGTGGTAATGATGTCTACAACCTCCAGTTTATCATTCACGATTTCAAACTCAGCCCCGGCAAGAGCGGCCCCCGCCCTGTCCTTCGTGATGTCATTTGCGGCGGCGGCTTTCTTTATAATCTGAATCGTGCCGCGCTCCGGCTCATTCTTTAGGGTAAGCTCGGCGGTCGCCCCGGCCTTAACCGTTACCTCATGGATAGTAGAATCAAGCACCCAGCCCGCCGGACTTTTTATCTCTTTTATGCGTAGGGTCTGTGGCTCGACGCTGGCCGGGAGTTCGATGATCCCGTGGGCGTTCGTGGTGTATTCCCCGATGATGTTATTCCTTGCGTCATAGAAAAGGAACGTCGCGCCGGGGAGCGGCCTTCCGCTTTCAGCGCAAACTTTGAGTAAACGCAAAGAACCCATTTTTGTATTGAGCAGTTCAATCTTTGTTGTTTTGCCATAGAACAACTCAACCTCATAAACCGTCCTGTCCAGCACATACGGCCCGGCCCCTGATACGTCAAATTCCTGCACATAGTATTTTCCTTCGGTCATGCCCGTAAGGACGATGCGGCCCAGCGCGTTAGTGGTGAACGTGCCAAGCTCCCGCATATTGCTGTCAAACACTTTGTACTTGACGTTTGCAAGCGGCTCCCGGCTTTGGCTATCCAGTTTGATAATCTCCAAAATCGGAAAAGGCGTATTGACATAGGAAACAACGGTAAGCTCGCCCGGCGTAAGCTCCACAGTCCGGGGTATGCTGTCCAGTTTGTAGCCGTCAATCGTTTTTAATTCAGTTATTACAACATGGCGCTCGTCTGTTTCCAGATAAATAATGCCCTGCGCGTCTGTGGTAAATGTGCCGATAACCGAACCGTTAAGGCGGCTAAATTGATATACGACACCGGGGAGCGGCTTTGTCGATGCGCTGCACGTTTTGCGGATTTGCAATCCCGGCAACGGATCGTTAAACAGTTCGACGGTTGCGATGCTGTTTACTTTTAGCTCGACATTCACGGGGGTCGGGTCGAGGATGAAGCCCCGCAAAGTTTCCAGTTCAAAAACTTTTACCCAGCCCGGATCGGCGGTAATGGTGATAAGGCCCTGCGCGTCCGTGCGGTAGTCCCCGATGTGTGCGCCGTTCATACGCTCCACACGCACCAGCACCCCTGGCATCACGGAATTGTCGGCGCTGTTTAGTTTGCGGATTTGTAATTGCGGCTTGCGGTCGTTGATAAATTCCACGACGGCGGGCTGGCCGTATTTAAGCTCAACCAGCTTCGGCGTGGAATCTAAAATAAATTCGTCGCCGCCTGTGCGGGTTTCACGCACAGAATACCATCCGGCCTCCAGCCCGCCCACAACAGCGACGCCGCTCGTCCGATCCGTGCGAACCGTGGCAACATGAGCGCCGTTTACGGTGGTAATTAAAAACTCGGTGTTGCCAATAGGTTTACCGTCCGTATCACGCTTGTAAATCAAAAGCGGATTTTGCGGCGTGTTCACCCATTCGATAACACGGCTCTCGCCCCAGCCGAGCGTAACCTCCATCGTCTCGGTGGAAATATAGTAGCCGTCAGGTGCGCGGGTTTCAGAAATTTCCAGTATGAGCGGGTCGCTGGTAAATTCCAAGTTCTCAATCGTCACCCGCCCGGTTTCGGGGTCGGTGGTGAATGTGCCGAGTGAGCGCCCATTTTTAACCCGGATTTCAAACGTAGCTTGAAGCGGATTTTTTGTAACACTACATGTTTTAACGATTGTGAGCGAGGGCCGCTTGCGATTGGTAATGACAATCTCGTTGTCCTGCCCGGCCTTTAGCTCAATGGTGTGGACGGTATCATCCAAAATGTAGCCCGGTTTTGCAACCCGTTCCTGCACAGAAAACCAGCCTTCGTCAAGCGGTATCGTAATAATGCCGCCCGGCCCGGTGGTAACGTCTTGAAATTCAGCCGCGCCCTGTTTTGTAATTCTCAGGACAACGCCGGGGATGCCCTCTAAGGTCTGCTCGTCAATTTTGCGGATTGTGAGCGTTGGCCGCTTGCGGTTGGTTATCGTGATTGTATTGTGCTGGCCTTCCAAAATGGTGATGATTCTAGGGGTATCGTCAAGGATATACGAAGAATTTGGAGCGCGGGTTTCCAAAAGTGTAAAAATTCCGGGGTCGAGATTGGCAATGACGGCAGTACCGCTATTATCGGTTGTCACATCATGGGTCGAGCCGTTTTCAGCGCGGAGCCTGAACGTCGCGCCGCTCAATCTTTCGCCCGTCTTTTCATCTACCTTTATTATGGTGAGGGACGGCTTTTGCGAATTGGTAACGATAATGGTATGCACTCGGTTTTCACGCAATACAATTTCTTGCCGGAATCCCGAATTGATATGACCGCTTGCCGATGCGATTTCCTCGATTAAAAATGCCGTGTTCAAATCGAGCTTGGGGAAGTAGGCGCGGCCATTCGCGTCCGTCGTACCCTCGAATATCTGGCCTGTCATTATGTTGGATATTCTGAACACAGCGCCCGCAAGCCTGATTGTCGGATTGTCAGCGTCAACCTTTATAATCTCGATTGACGGCATCCGAAAATTGCGGAATGTAAGCTGGTAATTTTGGTTTTGTTGGGTATTGTCAACAAATATCCGTTGCGGGTTATTGGCCTCGTCAATTAAATGGCCGTCCGGGGCCTGTACCTCCGTGCATACATATTCGCCCGTGGTGAGCTGGTTTGAGGGGATAATAATAAGCCCGTTGGAATCCGTTATATACGAGCCTAAAACCTGCCCGCTCCCTCTTGCAACTTGAAACACAGCGCCTTGCAGGGGCTTACCCTCGGGGTCAACTTTTAGGATAATAAGCCCTTGCCGCCTCGTATTCCTAAACGTCAGGCGTACCGTTTCATTTGACTGCACCGCGAAAGTTTGCGGCGGCGCGTCATTGTTGTGGGTCGGGGGAACGCCGACTTCCGTTACCCGATAACTTCCCGGAAACAGGCCGTTTATCGTGGCCCTGCCGTCCCCGGAAGTGGTAACGGTTTGGCTGAAACTCCCGGCATTGCCTAAGTCCACGCCGTCAACACGGAACTCGGCCCCGGCAAGCGGCTGGGATGTAACCGCGCACAGCTTGGTAATAACTAACTGGCCGCGCTCACGCACATTGCGGAAAGTCAGGGTTGTTTCCCTGTCGCCAACAGTCATGCTTGCGGTTTCTTGGGTATCGCTGCCTACTTGTGCGCTGTTATGCTCCGGCCCGAACTCATGGGAGCAAATCGGGCAAGCGCCGTCCCCGCCGCTATCGCTTGAAGCGGCAATCCATTCCCATCCGTCTGCGCTGATAGGATTAGCGCGGTTTGGGATTGCGGCATGGGCGGGGGCCGCTTCTTCATCATCATCGCCGCCAATGTGAAACACAAGATGATAATGGAAAGACATTTCGGTTGTCCACATTCTTGTGGTTTGGATAAAGAAAGTGGTATAGGTAGGCGCAACGGTCGCTGTCTGTGGGGTCGGGTCAAGTGAGTAATGCTGGGGCGGCCTAACTTCCGTGACCGTCACGCGGACAGGGGAAATATCCCCGGCGGGATGTTGCCATGTGAGCAATCTCGCGCCGTTGTCAACCTCCCAATTTCGGATATTGCGCGTTTCGCCGTTTGCAAAGTCAAGGCGAATGTCAAACTGCGCTCCGTCAAGGGACTCATGGTTTTGGTTTTCCTTGCGGATTGTGATTTGTCCCCACGCTTCGGAATACCTGATACCGTTTTCGATTGTGGTTGTCGTTTCCACTTCCACGCGGGTTTCAATTTCTATACGGGTTTCTTTTTCTTTTTCGCCCGGCTCGTCCGGTGGATCATCGTCATCGGTATGCAACGTGTATATCGGCTGTACGCTGGAACCGGCAGACCACCTATAGGCGGTATATCCTGTTGTATCAACAGATGCCGCTGCGCTGATAAGCCCCGCGTTCGTACCCATTGATATTCCCCATATTGCAAATTGCAAATCGCGGAGAGAATAACTGCCCTTGTCATACGCTACCAGCAAACGCAGGATATTATCAGGCGCGTTTTGCCGATTGGAATATGTGCCGTTTATGGGGTCGTTGCCATCAAGGACAGCGCAAGCCGCCACAACAGCGCCAGCCGCCGTAATCATAGGCCATCTATCCCCATAATAGCCGCCGTAACTCCAACTCCCCATTTGGTTTGTGAATGATACTTGAATGGAGCTGCCAACGCTGCTCGGAGAAATACCCATTAACCCCGATACGGCCGACATTGGCGCGGATTCTAAAAGGTCGATTTTGTTCACAAACCTTTCAAGCTCCACAAAAAACGCATCTAGCGCATCTTGATGTTGTTCATCGCTGGCGCTTTCTTGTCCGTCAGATAATTCGTCCTCATAGTCGAGCGGCGGCACATATGGCGCGGTATTGCTTTTGTTTTCGCCGCCCTCGTCATAATTCGTTATGTTGACAATATCCTGTGCCATTGCAGGGGCGGCAAAGGTAACGAGTATAACCGTTGCTATGATAAATGATAATATTTTAGTTTTCATAAGCAAAAAAGTTTCCTTTCTCATATTGTTTCAGCCCCCCCCCCCGCCCGCCCCATTCATGGGGGGGGAGCGGCTCAAAGGAATATCCCCGCCGCGCCGTCACAGGTAGCATATCCGTGACAG
>Ga0099364_10007908_pt1 | contig 15061 bp, 9 predicted proteins | sample TergutTh196P3_FD_73070 | JGI IMG/M metagenome (GOLD analysis project Ga0099364, IMG submission 73070) | Microcerotermes parvus P3 segment gut microbial communities from Pointe-Noire, Republic of the Congo - Th196 P3 | ecosystem: Host-associated > Arthropoda: Insects > Digestive system > Gut ... | reverse complement strand
TCGGGGTTTCGAGATTTTTGACCTCTCGAATCCACGACAGAACTCTCGAATCGATGCGACGCGCCGGTCGGCAACCCCGGCGAGAACTCTCGCAAGCACCATGATCCGGTCGCGTAGATCCCGGACGGGCCCGGCGGGCGGCACCCGTAGCCGGTCAGACACGCATCCGCCTACCACCCGCCCGGTCTGTACCTCTGCCAGGCGCACGACGACGGTCCGGCACGAGGACCAGACACGAAGACCTCCCACCTGATCATGAGTACCGGTCCGTCGGCCAGGCCCAAGACACCCAGCGGCACGAAGACCAGATATGAGACCTCCCGCAGCAATGGCATCAGTCCGTCGGCCGGTCAGATCTCCCGCACGACAGGTCCGGACGGTGGGTTGCGGTGCAGACGGAAGACAGGGACCCAGGAGCCGCGCACAAGCCGGGCGGGTGGTAGGCGGATGCGTATCTGACCGGCTACGGGTGCCGCCCGCCGTGCCCGTCCGGGAACTACGCAACCCGCAGCAGACCCGCACCGGACCAGCCGCGTCGCCGGTGCGACACTTTCACCGGAGTCTTCGGCCCCCGGACCGTCCGTTCGACACTTCGACGCCAGAGCGACACTTCGAAGTGTCGCTCTGGCGTCGAAGTGTCGTACGGACGGGTCCCTCCCACTTGTGGGCCGATAGGGTTGCCCCAGCTCGAGGGCTCCACGCCGATCAGGCGGTTTGAAACGGTGGAACGGCGGGGAAACCTCGTGGTCGCCAAGGACTGTGGTCGCCAAGGACGGTGGGGACGGTTCCTACCGTCCTCACACCCCTGGTCGCTGCGCGACCGGGGCAGGACTGTAGGAACCGTCCCCACCGTCCTCCCTGCCGTCTCACCGTGCTCTGCTGCAGGGTTCGTCAACCCGGGTCGCCTTCAGACTGGATTCTGCAACAGGTTCTTAAACTCTCGAATCCGCGACAGAAGTATCGAATCAGCGGGGGTAGGGGCCGGCGACAGAAGGGGTGACGCCGGGCCGGGAGCGCCTCTCGGCGCGTGGCCGCTCGAAGCGGCGTAAAATGGAGCCCGGGGCTACCGCGACCCGGCGTCGACGACCAGTGTACGACGGGGGGCTCCCGGTACCCAGGGGCGGCGGGCCGGACGGGATCGTGACGGGGTGCGCGGAACGGTGCCGCGTGGCGCCCCGCTTGGCGTAGCCTGGGGCCGTGCACCAAGACCCATCGTGCAGCGACCAGATGCCGGAAGAACCCGGCACAGCCGATATACCGTCAGACGGGCCCCAGGACGAGCCTGACACGGCAGGAGCGGTCGAGCTCCCTGCCCGCAAGAAGAGGCGTCTGCCGCGGTTCCGGCTGACCCCCCGCGAAGACTCCTACTTCGACCTGCTGGCCGAGCTGGCCCAGCACCTGGTCACAGGGGCGAACCTGCTGGCCGAGATGCTGGGGGCGCCGGACCGTCCGACCCGTAAGGCCGTCGCCAAGCGGCTGGCTGCGGCCGAGCACGACGCCGACGACTCGACGCACCAGATCATGCGCAAGCTCAACCAGACGTTCGTCACCCCGTTCGACCGGGACGATATCTACGCGCTGGCCAGCGCGTTGGACGACTGCATGGACTACATGGAAGAGGTCGCCGATATGGTGGTGCTCTACCGTGTCGACGTGCTGCCGCCGCGGGTCGCCGACCAGGTCCAGGTGCTGCAGCGGGCCGCCGAGCTGACGGCCGACGCTATGCCCCGGCTGCGGTCGATGGACTCGCTGTCGGAGTACTGGGTCGAGGTGAACCGCCTGGAGAACCAGGCTGACAAGGCGCACCGCAAGCTGCTCGCCCAGCTGTTCGACGACGTGGTCGACCCTGTCGAGCTGATGAAGCTCAAGGAGATCGTCGAGACCCTGGAGCTGGCGGCCGACGCTTTCGAGCAGGTCGCCAATATCGTCGAGACCATCGCGCTCAAGGAGTCCTGAGTCCGTGGACTACGCGCTCGTCGTGCTGGTGGTGGTGCTCGCCCTGAGCTTCGACTACACCAACGGGTTCCACGACGCGGCCAACGCCATCGCGACGTCGGTGTCCACCCGGGCCCTGACGCCGAAGATCGCGCTGGCCATGGCCGCGGTGATGAACTTCATCGGGGCCCTGCTGACCACGAAGGTCGCCGAGACCATCGCCACGTCGATCGTGGACCTCAAAGAAGCCCCGAAGCACCTGGCACTGGTGGTCATCATGGCCGCCCTGGTGGGGGCGATCACCTGGAACCTCATCACCTGGTGGTTCGGGCTGCCGTCGTCGTCGACGCACTCGCTGATCGGCGGGCTGGTGGGTGCCGGGCTGGCGGGCGGTCTGGGGGTCTACGGCTCCGCCCTGGTGGATAAGGTCGTCCTGCCGATGGTGATCTCCCCGACGGTCGGCTTCGTCCTCGCGTTCCTGCTGATGGTCGGGGTCATCTGGTTGGTGCGGCGGCGCAACCCGCACCGGGTGTACCGGAAGTTCCGCTGGGCCCAGACCGTCTCGGCGGCGGCGATGGCCCTGGGGCACGGGATGCAGGACGCGCAGAAGACCATGGGTGTGATCTTCCTGGCGCTGCTCGGTGTGGGCTGGGCCAGACCGGGTGACCCGATCCCGATGTGGGTCAAGCTGTCGGCCGCCGCGGCGATCTCGGCGGGCACCTATTCCGGCGGGTGGCGGATCATGCGCACCCTGGGCCGACGGATCATCGAGCTGGACCCCGCGCGCGGCTTCGTCGCCGAGACCACCGCGGCATCGGTGCTGTACCTGAACACGTTCTGGCTGCACGCGCCGGTCTCAACGACGCACACCATCACCTCGGCGATCATGGGTGCCGGGGCCAGCAAACGCCTCTCGGCGGTCCGCTGGGGAGTGGCCGGCAATATCCTCCTCGCCTGGCTGCTCACCATCCCGGCCGCCGCCGCGGTCGGCGCGGTGGCCTACTGGTTGCTGTCCCTGGTGCTGCTCTGACCCGACTGGGCCGATATTTCCGCGTCCGTTCGGAGCAGATCGCTCAGACGGGCCAGCCAGCGGCCGATGGTAGGGGGCGTCAGGTGTGTCCGGCGAGGGGTGTTAACGGTGCGACGGATCGGCTCGGCCGCAGCGACGGTGCTGGTGGCAGCGCTGCTGGTGACGCTGGTCGGGTGCGGTGACCGGGGCAGGTCCAGGGACGACGCTGCCGTCGTGGTGTCCACCGACTACCGGTTCGGGTCGCTGAACGCGGCCACCGCGGCCGGGCGCACCCCGGGAAGCACCCTGGTCCGCGGTCTGGTCCAGTCGGGGTTCACCACCACCGACGCGACCGGTGCGGTCGTCGCGGACGCGTCGTTCGGTACCGTCGAGAAGCTCTCCGACTCGCCGCTGACCGTGCGCTACACCATCGCCGACGGTGTGACCTGGTCCGACGGGGTGCCGGTCACACCGGCCGACCTGCTGCTGGAGTGGGCGGCCCGGTCCGGGCAGCTGGACGAGATCGTCCCGCTGGTCGGTGGCGACGGCACCGCGCCCGTCCCGCCCGACGTCGACCAGTCGGTGGCGTTCTGGGCGGCCTCCCCGGCCCTGGTCCACGTCCAGGCCGTCCCGACCGTCGAGGGCCGGTCGTTGACGCTGGTCTACTCCACGCCCGTCGCGGACTGGCTCACGGCCCTGGACGTCAACGTGCCCGCGCACGTCGTCGGGCGGCTCGCCCTGCAACCGACCGCCGCTCGGCCGAGCCCGACCGGCACCCCAGAACCGGCTCCGACGACGGCGGGCTGGGCCGACGCCGTCGCCGCCGCGATCGGTGCCGTCGACCGGGACGCGCTGGTCGCGATCTCCCGGCAGTGGCGGGCCTACGGCGAGCGGGCGGCGTTGGTCGCGGACCCGACGCTGGCCGTGACCTGCGGCCCGTACCGGATCGCGCAGATCACCGACGAGCGCACCGTGCTGGTCCCCGACCAGCACTACACCGGAGAGCGCCCCGGCACGATCCCCACTGTCGAGATCCGGGCCGACCTGGACCCGTTGGCCCAGGTGCGCGCCGTGCGTTCCGGCGGTGTGGACGTGGCGCTGCCGGTGAGCTCCCCGGACGTGCACACCGCTGCCGGTGACGGGGCCCTGACCGTGCGCACCGGACCGGGCGCCGTGCTCCAGCTCTGGCTGGGCGAGCAGCCGACCAGCCCGTTCGCCGGTGACGCCGGGGCGGCGCGCCGGTCCGCCTTCGTCGCGGCCCTGGACCGCACGGCCCTGGTGCGTCTCAGCGGGGCCGCCGCCGCGGACGTCGTGCTGCCGCAGGTCGGTCCGGACTGGACAGCGTCCGAGACGGCCCTCGAAGACCCGGCCGACCCCGCCGAAGACCTCACTGACCAGGTTGGGGACCCGGCCGACCCCACCGACGGTCCCGCTGACCAGGCCGAGGACCCGGCCGACGCTCCCGCTGGCGACCCGGCCGACCAGCCGGTGCCGACCGTCCCGGCAGCCCGCGTACCGGTGCGTCTGCTCGTGGACAGCGACGATCCGGTGCGGGCCGCCCTCGCCGCGGCGATCGTCGACCAGGCGGGCGCGGCCGGTTTCGACGTCACCCGGGTCACCACCGACCTCACAGTGGCGCTGTGGTCCCAGCCTGGCCGCTGGGACGCCGCCCTGGTGCCGGTGGTCCAGGACCCGTTGCCGGTGTCGGGGGTCGTGGCCCGGTGGCGCACCGGCGGCGCGGCCAATGTCACCGCGCACTCCGACGCACGGCTGGACGCCCTCCTGGACGCTGTCGTCGCCCAGACCGACCCGGCCGCCGCCACCGCGGCGCTGACCGGGATCGACGACGTGCTCGACACCGCGCACGTCGTCGTCCCCCTGGTCCGCCAGCCGGTGATGTCCGTGGTCCGGCGCAGCGATACCCGTCTGGCCGCGGTCCGCCCCCCCGACTGGGCCGTCGCCGACCTGAGCGGCTGGTGGGCCTGGCTGCCCTAGTGTCCTGCGTGTCCTGCGCCGTCTGCGACGGGTAGATAATGCTCGTCGTCGTCGTGAGGAGAGCTGGTGCCGAAGCCTGGTGCGGGACGGGCGTCCGTCGAACCGCTGGTCGACCTGCACGGGCGCAGTGCGTGGAGCATCCTGCCCGCCCTGCTGGCCGGGTTCTTCATGATCATGATCGACACCACGATCGTGAACATCGCGGTGCCGACCCTGGTGGACGCGTTCGACGCCAGCCTGGCGCAGGTCGGGTGGGTGAACTCGGCCTATCTGCTGTCGTTCGCGGTGCTGCTGCTGGTCACCGGACGGCTGGGGGACAGGTTCGGGCCCCGGCCGGTGTTCGCGGCCGGGATGGTGGTGTTCGCCGGGGCGTCGCTGGCCTGCGGGCTGTCGCCGAGCATCAGCTGGCTGGTCACGGCCCGGACCGTGCAGGGCGTGGGCGCGGCCATGATGACACCGCAGACCATGGCCATGATCACCCGGGTCTTCCCGCCGCGTCAGCGCGGGGCGGCGCTGGGCCTGTGGGGGTCGGTGGCGGGCGTGGCGACCATCACCGGTCCGCTGCTGGGCGGGCTGCTGCTGGAGAGCGTCGGGTGGGAGTGGATCTTCTTCGTCAACGTCCCGGTCTCAGGTGTCGCCCTGTGGCTGACCTTCACGCGGCTGCCCCGGCTGGAACGCCACACCCGCACTTTCGACCTCCCCGGTGTCGTGCTGTCGGTGGTGGGCATGTTCCTGCTGGTCTTCGGGCTGCAGGAGGCTGACACCTACCACTGGGGGCCGGTGCGCTGGGGCATCACCGTCTGGCAGACGATCGTCGTCGGCCTGGTGCTGCTGGTCGTCTTCGGGGTGTACCAGACCAGGCGCGGCCAGGACGCGCTGCTGCCGATGCGGCTGTTCGCCCACCGCAACTTCTTCTGGTCCAATATCGGCAGCGGGGCCGTGGGGTTCGTCATGACGGGCCTGTTCTTCCCGTTCACGCTGTTCCTGCAGGAGATCGCCGGGCTGTCGCCGATCCGCGCCGCCCTGGTGGCGCTGCCGGGGTCCGTGGTCTCAGGCGTGGTGGCACCGTTCGCGGGCCGGGCGTCGGACCGTCTGCCCGCCAAGTGGGTGGCGGGCTTCGGGTTCGCGGCCCTGGCCGTGTCCGTGGCCTGGACGGCCGCCTGGATCTCCGCTGACGCCTCCCCGTGGCGGCTGCTGGCCCCCAACGTCCTGCTCGGTCTGGGCACCGCCTGCGTGTTCTCCCCGCTGGCCAATCTGGCCACCTCCGGGCTGGACCAGCGCACGGCCGGGGCCGGGTCGGGGGTGTTCAACACCAACCGGCAGGTCGGCGGGGTGATCGGCTCGGCGGCGGTCATCGCCACGCTCACCTCCCGCCTGTCGCAGACCATCCCTGAGGCCGCCCGCGACGCCGCCCAGACGCTGCCGCCGCAGTACCAGGAGCAGTTCGTCGCGCAGTTCACCCACGCGGGCTCGGCGGTCGGTGCCCCGATATCGAGCACCAAGGTGCCGCCGGACGTCCCCGCCCAGGCGGCCGAGGCGATCAGAGCCGCCGCGACGACCGCCGTCAGCCACGGTTTTGCCGCCGCCGTCGGCCAGACGCTGCTGCTGGTGGCCGCGGTCGCCGCGGTCGGCGCGCTGGCCTGCCTGGTCATGCGCGGCGGGACCACCCACGCCTGAGCCAGCGCTTGCTGGGACGGCTGCTGGTCTGGCGGGCCTGGTTACAGGGTGACGGTCTCGACCTCGAAGGCGACGATATTGCGGGCCTGGCTGGAGAACTCGATGCCGATCTGGTGGACGGGCACGCCGTCGGCGAGGTACTTGTCAGCGTAGTGTCGGTCCTTGACCTGCTGCAGGGCCGCGCCGGTGGGCTGGTCCGCGACGACCTTGAGCTCGAACAAGAAGACCTGTCCGGCGTAGCGCACGGCCAGGTCCAGGCGCCCGGTGTTCGACGCATCTTCAGGGACGACGTCCAGGCCGAGCGAGGCGAAGAAGGCGTAGAACACTGACGAGTAGTAGCCCTCGTACCGAGCGATCGGTGCGGTGCTGTCCTTCTCGGTACCTGCGGACGAAGGGTCGAGCCGGCCTGTCGTTCGCCCCAGCCGGGCGTACCAGTTGTAGGGAATAGACTCGAAATGGGCCTTGAAAAGAGCTTCGATCCCGGCGAAGTCGGCGGCTGCGAGCAGGTCGGGCAGGCGGCCAGCCCGGACGACAGCCTGACCGGGGTCCGGTGAGCAGGCTTTGAGCAGGGCCTCGGTCAGGCTGGCGCGGACCTCCATGTTCGGGAACCCGAGAACATAACGGGGCAGTCCGACCGTTTCGACGGTCTGGCGGACCGTCAGGTACCCGGTCTGGAACAGCAGGGCCTCGGTCGACATATCGTCCACCTCGAACGTGGACAGCATGGAGCTGCTCGCCTCGAGCCGCTCTAGGTCGGGCAGGTGGAACCGACGCTGGACGAGCATGTCCACCAGGAACTTAGGGGTTCCGCTCTCGAACCAGTGGGGCGCGAACCGGCGTTTGTCGAACAGCAGCAGCAGGTCGTACGGGTTGTACACCGTCTGCCCGGTCCAGCTGTACCCGTTGTACCACTGGCGGATCTTGTCGCGGTCCAAGCCATCCAGCTCGGGGGCGAACACGGTGTCGACATCGTCGTCGGTGTACCCGCAGACCGCCGAGTACCGCGGGTCGATCGTGATGTCGTTGAGGTTGTTCAGCCCGGAGAAGATGTTCACCTTGGAGAACTTCGACACTCCGGTGAGCAGGACGAACTTCAGGTGCGCGTCGAGGTCTTTGAGCACCCCGTACAGGTAGCGCAGCCCGTCGCGCATCTGCCTGGCGGCCTCGGGGTCGGTCAGGTTGTCCAGGATCGGCTTGTCGTACTCGTCGACCAGCACCACCACCGGCTGCCCGTACCTGGCCTCGGCCGCCTCGACCAGGAGCGACAGCCGCCCGGGGAGGCTGCCCGACCCCTCCGGCACACCCAGGCGACGTTCGTTGCTGGCCAGGATCTCCCCGGTCCGCTGGTCCATCTCGGCCCGCGACGACCCACCGCCCGAGCCGAAGCTGATTCGCACCACGGGGTAGGCGGTGTCCCAGTCCCAGGTGTCGTAGCAGGCCAGGCCCTCGAACAGGGCCTTGTTCCCGGCGAACATCTCGGCCAGGGTGTCCAGGAACAGGCTCTTGCCGAACCGGCGCGGACGCGACAGGAAGTAAGTCCCGCCCTCGTCGACCAGGCGCTGGGCGTACCCGGTCTTGTCCACGTAGTAGTGGTCCCTGCGGATCTTGGCGAAGGTCTGCACCCCGATGGGCAGCTTCTGGCGAGTCATCACCCCTCCGCTCACGGACGCCGCACGATACCGACCCATCTTATGTCCAAGGCCGCTCCGCTCGGTCGGGGGGATATCCCTTGTCGGCGAAGACGGTGGGGACAAGACAGTGGGGACGGTTCCTACTGTCCCGAGCCTGCTGGACCCTGGCGTCGCCATGGTCGGCAGCGTCGAGACAGTAGGAACCGTCCCCACTGTCCTGGGGGTCAGGCGGGGAGCATGGAGCCGGTCTGGAGCATCCGGACGTGCCAGCTCAGGGCCTGGGCCAGGTCGTGCGGGGTGTGGGCGCCGTTGGCGTTGCGGGCGGCCCGCTCGACGTACTCCTCGAGCATCGGGCGGTAGGCGGGGTGGGCCACCTTGATGATCTCCTGGGCCCGCTTGCGGGGGGCCAGGCCGCGCAGGTCGGCGACGCCCTGCTCGGTGATGACGACCATGACGTCGTGCTCGGTGTGGTCGTGGTGGGAGACCATCGGGACGATGCAGGAGATCGCGCCGCCCTTGGCGGTGGACGGGGTGACGAACGCCGAGATGTAGGCGTTGCGCGTGAAGTCGCCAGAACCGCCGATACCGTTCTGCATCCGCGAGCCCATGATGTGCGTGGAGTTGATATTGCCGTAGATATCGGCCTCGACGATGCCGTTGCAGGTCAGGACCCCCAGCCGCCGGATGACCTCGGGGGAGTTGGAGATCTCCTGCGGCCGCAGCACGATGTGCTTGCGGTAGAAGTCGGCCCGGTCGTTCATCTTCACGGCCGCCTCGGGCGACAGGGAGAAGGCGGTGGCCGACGCGACGTCGAGCTTGCCTGCGTCGATCAGGTCGACCATCCCGTCCTGGATGACCTCGGTGTAGCTGGTCAGGTGCCCCAGGTCGGGGTGGGCCAGCAGCCCGCCGAGCACCGCGTTGGCGATATTGCCGACGCCGGACTGCAGCGGCAGCAGGCTCTGCGGCAGCCGACCCTGCTTGACCTCGTGCAGCAGGAAGTCCACGTAGAGGTTGCCGATGGTCGCCGAGTCCGCGTCGATCTCCTTGAACGGGGTGTTGCGGTCCGGTGCGTCGGTCGGCACCACGGCGATGACCTTGTCCGGGTCGACGTGCAGCGTCGGGGTGCCGATCCGGTCGCCGGGCTCGACCAGCGGGATCGGCACGTTGTGCGGCGGGGTGTGCACCGCGGTGTAGACGTCGTGCATCCCCTCGAGGTCCTCGGACTGCCAGCTGTTGACCTCGAGGATCACCTTGCGTGCCGTCTCCAGCCAGACGGTGTTGTTACCGATCGACGAGCTGGGGATCAGGGCGCCGTCAGGTGTGACGGCGGTGATCTCGACCACCGCCACGTCCATCGGCCCGAGGAAACCGTGCCGCACCACCGGACCGGAGTGGGACAGGTGCATATCGATGTAGTCGATGTCACCGGCGTTGATGGCGTTACGCATCACCGGGTCGGACTGGTACGGCATCCGGAACGAGATGCTGCCCGCCCCGGCCAGCTCGCCGTCGCACTCGGGCGCCGTCGAGGCCCCGGTGCACAGACCGACCTGCAGGTTGTCGCCCCCGGCCCGGGCCGCTTCGACCCGGCGGGCCAGAGCCCCCGGGACGGCCTTGGGGTAGCCCGAACCGGTGAAACCGGAGAAACCGACCTGGTCGCCGTCGCTGATCAGGGCGGCCGCGTCGTCGGCGCTCATGACCTTGCTCTGGAACCTGGGGGAGCGGATGCGCGTCATCGGCGAGTCCTTTCATGCCTGGGGGGCGCGAGCCCCGGTCGTGGACGACTGCGGTCCTGCACCTTCGAGGTGCTGGGCACCACTGCCGTGGTGCCGCTGCAGCGCAGGCCCTTCGTCCCAGGCACGATCGTATCGGAACTGTTAGGTCTTCGGCGCCCGGGGTGCTCCCAGAACCGACCGGGGCTCGGGTCGGCCCGGTCGCTGTCTGTCGGACGACGATCGATGACAGTCATGATGCGACAGGTTGACGGGGCGAATACCGCGCGGCGGTCGCACAGGTGCGCGCTGGAGCGCGGGGCTCGGGTAGGGTCGGGACCATGCTGGTGCTCAGCCGACGGGTCGGTGAGCGGCTCCTCATCGGTGACGATATCGTCGTGACCGTTATCGAGGTCCGCAGCGATGGTGTGCGCCTGGGCATCGAGGCCCCTCGGGAGGTCCGGGTGCACCGGGCCGAGGTCATCGAGGCCGTGCGCCTGACCAATGTCGAGGCGGTCGAGGCGGGGGACGCCACCGAGGCCGCGCTGCGCAAGCTGGTGCCGTCCGACGCGGCCGGGGAACCCGCCGCCAAGGACGCCGAGGGTGACAAGGACCCCGAGGGTGCGGAGCCGAAGGCGGCCCCGAAACCCGGTCCGGCCGCCACCAGGACCCGAGAGCGGCACTGACGGTCTCACCGTTACCAGCTGATCGCGTCCAGGCGTTCAGAGTTGGCTTGTCAGTGCCGATCAGGACCTTCGAAGAAGTGACTTCGACGAAGGAGCCCTGAGCCGATGGACGAGAGCCAGGAGATCGTCCGCGAGTTTCTCGTAGAGAGCTACGAGAACCTGGACCAGCTCGACCGGGACCTGGTGGCGCTGGAGAGCGAGCCGGGGTCGCGTGCACTGCTGTCGAGCATCTTCCGCACGGTGCACACCATCAAGGGCACCAGCGGCTTCCTCGGCCTGACCCGGCTGGAACGGGTCACCCACGTCGGCGAGAGTCTGCTGGTCGAGCTGCGCGACGGGCACCGGTTGATGGACCAGCCGACTACCGACGTGCTGCTGTCCCTGACTGATACGGTCCGGGCGATCCTGACGTCGGTCGAGGTCACCGGCGAAGAGGGCGAGACCGATATCGACGCGGTGATCGCGGCGGTCGAGGCCATCCAGGCCGGTGCCGCCGCCCCGGACGGAGCCAGCCAGGACGTGCCGGTCGAGGCTGCTACCACCGAGGACGCTGCTGCCACGACCGTCGACGAGACCATCGGGGCCTACGAGACGACCGACGAGCTGTCCGCGGAGCAGGCCGCGGGCTCGTTCCCCGACGAGGCGGTCCAGGCGGCGGTCGCGGCCGCGGTCGGGGTGGCCGTCGAGACCGCGGCCTGCGACGCGGGACCCCAGAAGCGGACCTCGTGCCGCGTCGTCAAGCCGATCTCCGCGAAGGTACCCGAACCGCACCCTGCCACGGAGACCCCGCTGGAGGAAACCGGGCCGACCACCGAGCCGGTCCGGTCTGCCGCGGTCGAACCGGCCCCGGCCGAGCCTGCCACGCCCAAGTCGGCCTCAGCCAAGTCGGCCCCGGCCGAGCCCGCCACGCCCAAGTCGGCCTCAGCCAAGTCGGCCCCGGCCGAGCCCGCCACGCCCAAGTCGGCCCCAGCCAAGTCGGCCCCAGCTGTGCCCAGCGCCGGTGGCCCCGCGAAGCGTCCGGTCGCGGACGCCGTTGACACCGGTGGCCGTTCCGCTACCGACACCACGATCCGGGTGGACGTGGACGTGCTCGACGCGCTGATGCGCCAGGTCGGCGAGCTGGTGCTGGCCCGGAACCAGATCTCCCGGATCGCCCAGGGCTCGGCCGAGCAAGAGCTGGTGCGGGCCGCCCAGCAGCTCAACCTCATCGCCGGTGAGCTGCAGGAGGGCGTCATGAAGACCCGGATGCAGCCCATCGAGCACGTCTGGTCGAAGATGCCGCGCGTCGTGCGGGACCTGGCCACGTCGCTGGGCCGCGAGATCTCCCTGGAGATGATCGGCAAGGACACCGAGCTGGACCGGTCTCTGCTGGAGGCCGTCAAGGACCCGCTGACCCACCTGGTCCGCAACGCGGTGGACCACGGCATCGAGTCCCCGGCCGAGCGGGTGGCCGCGGGCAAGCCCGCCAAGGGCACCCTGACCCTGCGCGCCTACCACGCCGGTGGTCAGGTGATGGTCGAGGTCCGCGACGACGGCCGCGGCGTGGACGCGGAAAAAGTGGCCGCCTCGGCGATCCGCAAGGGGCTGCGTACCCAGGAGCAGGTGGACCAGGCCAGCCAGCAGGACATGCTGCAGATGCTGTTCCTCCCGGGCTTCTCCACCGCGGAGAAGGTCACCAACGTCTCCGGCCGCGGTGTCGGCATGGACGTGGTCAAGACCAAGATCGAGGAGATCGGCGGCAACGTCGAGATCGAGTCCGCGCCGGGCAAGGGCACCACCTGCCGTCTGCGCATCCCGCTGACCCTGGCGATCATGCCGACGCTGACCGTCGCCTGCGGCGGCGACCTGTACGCCGTGCCGCAGGTCAACCTGGTCGAGCTGGTGGCGCTGGACGCCGCCAAGGAGGACAGCGGTATCGAGTACGTGCACTCCGCCCCGGTCTACCGGCTGCGCGGCGAGCTGCTGCCGCTGGTCTCCCTGGTCGACGTGCTGGGCGTCCAGGCGGACGCCCCCACCGTCATCGCGGTGCTCCAGGCCGAGGGCCGCCGGTTCGGGCTGCTGCTGGACCGGGTGGTCAATACCGAGGAGATCGTCGTCAAGCCGATCTCGGCCCGGCTGAAGTCCATCGGGCTGTACGCCGGGGCGACCGTGCTCGGCGACGGCCGGGTGGCCCTGATCCTGGACGTGCAGGCCATCGCGCGGACCTCGCTGCTGGTCGACGTGACCTCGGCCGACGACGCGCTGTCCCGAGCGGTCGACTCGGCGTCGTTGTCGTCGGAACAGGTCCTGGTCGTGGGTGTGGGTGGCCACCGGGTGGCCATGCCGCTGGCGTCGGTGGCCCGTCTGGAGCACGTCGCGACCGATGCTGTCGAGAGCGTGGGCGGCCGTCAGGTGGTCCAGTACCGGGGCACGATCCTGCCGCTGCTGCACCTGGGTGCGGTGCTCGGCGCGGCCCCGGAAAAGGCCAGCGACGAGCTGCTGATCGTCGTGTACTCCAACGGCCACCGTTCGGTCGGCATGGTGGTGGACGACATCCTCGACATCCTCGACGACGACGTGCGCACGCACTCCGACGTGGACGACTCCGGCCTGGTCGGCTCGACCGTGCTGTCCGGGGTCATCACCGAGCTGCTCGACGTGCGCGCCGCGATCCTGGCCGCCGACCCGTCGTTCTACGACGAGACGAGCGGTGACCCGTACGCCGACCTGGTGGGAGCGATCCAGTGAGCCAGTACGTGACCTTCGACCTGAACGACACCCTGTACGGGGTGGAGGTGAGCTGGGTGCAGGAGGTGCTGCGCCCGCACGAGCGCACCAACATCCCGCGCTCGCCGACCACCGTGGCCGGGCTGGTCAACCTGCGCGGCCAGGTGGTGCTCACCGTGGACCTGCGCACCCGGCTGGAGATGCCGCCCCGGCCCGAGGGCGTCGACCCGATGATGGTCGTGGTGCAGGTGGGCGGGGAACCGGTCAGCCTGCTGGTCGACCGCATCGGCGACGTGGTCGGGGCCGACGACGACACCTACGCCCCACCGCCGGACACCCTGGACACCGCGACCCGGGCCCTGGTGACCGGAGCCCACAAGCTCGACGACCAGCTGTTGCTGCTGCTCGACGTCGAACGTGCCGTGACCTGACGGCAGCCGTCCCCCAGAGAGTTCTGCCTGACAGCAGGCCGGTGTGCAAGACACAGAGTCTCGGCGTCAGCCGTCATACGAGGAAGAGGCACGATGTACTGGTTCATGAACCGCCCCATCAAGGTGAAGATGTTCTCGATGCTCGGGGTGATGGTGTTCCTGGGGGTTGTCATCTCCTTCATCGGCGACCGTTCGATGGCTTCGTTGTCGGACTCGCAGCGCCAGATGTACGAGGAGTCGTCCGTCGCGCTGTCCCGTATCAACGACCTGTCGATCGGGCTCTCCGGCAGCCGGGCCCTGGCTCGGGGCATACCGCTGGTGCCGCCCGAGTCCGTCGACGCGATGGCCGCCGTGCTGGCCAGCGAACGGGTCGACCGTCAGGCTGAGATCGACGCCTACCGGACGGTGGCCAGCTCGCCAGAGACCTTCGCGGATCTGCAGAGGGCGTTCGACGAGTGCTGGGTCTCTATCGAGGGGATGCTCGAGCAGCTGCGTACCAGCGGCCCGGCCGCTGCCGAGCAGTACCTGCAGGAGAACGCGGCCCCAGCGGTCGCCCTGCTCTTCGACGTGATACGGTCCGAAGCCAGCCGGGCCGAGACCCTGGCCGCCGACCTCAACGACGAGGGTGCTCGGATCGACAGCAGCCGGAGCCTGGTGCTCTGGCTGGTGACCGGTCTCGGTTCGCTGCTGGCGCTGGCGCTGGGCATCGTCGTGGTGCGCGCGCTGACCGGATCGGTGGCCAAGGTCGAGGCCGCCGCCCAGGCCCTGGCCCGCGGCGACCTGACGGTCCGCCCCGACGTGAAGTACCACGACGAGATCGGTTCGATGGCACGGGCATACACCAAGGGTGTGGAGCTGCTGACGCAGACGCTGCGCGACGTGATCGCGGTGGTGGACGGTGCGAAGTCTGTCACCGCCGAGCTGTCGGGGACGTCCTCCAAGGTGGCCGCGGACTCGCAGGAGGCGTCGGCGCAGGCCGGGGTGGCCGCGGCGGCGGCCGAGCAGGTGTCGCGGAACGTGGCGACGGTGGCTGCCGGGGCCGAGCAGATGGGGTCGTCGATCGCGGAGATCGCCGGGAACGCGTCGTCGGCGGCCAAGGTCGCCGCGGAGGCCACGGTGGTGGCGGCGGCGACGAACGAGCAGGTGACCCGTCTGGGGGTGTCGAGCCAGGAGATCGGTGCGGTGGTCAAGACGATCACGTCGATCGCCGAGCAGACCAACCTGCTGGCGCTGAACGCCACGATCGAGGCGGCCCGGGCCGGGGGCGCGGGCAAGGGGG
>Ga0099364_10007907_pt1 | contig 15062 bp, 4 predicted proteins | sample TergutTh196P3_FD_73070 | JGI IMG/M metagenome (GOLD analysis project Ga0099364, IMG submission 73070) | Microcerotermes parvus P3 segment gut microbial communities from Pointe-Noire, Republic of the Congo - Th196 P3 | ecosystem: Host-associated > Arthropoda: Insects > Digestive system > Gut ... | reverse complement strand
AGGTTATTTTTACTGCAGGATGTACAGACTGCACCGGAGACGACATTGAATACACGTTTTATGTGAACGGTATAACGCCTCCCCCGCACGGAATTGTTGCAGATAATATTTATACAACTTCTGATTTGGAAGATGGTGATATTGTGTCAGTTACATTAATTAATAACACAACAGGCTGTGCGGTTTCCACTCATGCAGAAATTGAAATGACCGTTAAGCCCGTACCTCAATTCACCATTGAAGTTACAGGAATAGAGATAAATGCAGAGGGCTACTATGTGGTTTGTCCAATGACCCCGTTTACTCTTTGGGCTACTGCTCCTGCTGATATGCAGGGAGTTACAGTCCTTAATTATGCATGGTTGGTAAATGGAGCAAATTATTTTGTGAATTATCCTTTTTATGCTATTCCGGGAATTACCGAAAATACTACTTATACTCTTATATTACAATATGATAATGGTTGCTCGTTTAGAGAAGACATCACAATTTACGTTGCAGAGATACCGACCATTAATTTTTATGTAGAGCCGAGTACGATTTGCGAAGATTATTCAGGTACAATACATTTGATAGCCGAAAATCCCGATAATATTCCCGCTACATTTATATTTGAAAAATGGAACGAAACCGCTGTAGCATGGCAAACAATTGGAACTTGCGCTCCAGATGAAAATATATGCGAAATTCCGATGCAAGATATTGGTGTTCACACATATAGGGTAATCGTGGAAACTGAAGATGGTGGCTGTGCAATTTTGCCTTATCCCGAAGCGACACTTACTGTTATTTGCATTCCAATTGCAGTGCTATCAGCCGCAAGTTCTGAAATTTGCGACAACGGAACGGTAGAACTTACCGCTGAATATCAACCTGAATGTCTAACTATTGACGAAGTTGAGTATATTTTTTATATCAATGGAAATGAGCATAATAACGGTGACAACAATATTTTTACCGCATCACGCGCACATCTTGAGGCAGGTGAAAACGAAATTTACGTTATAATTAAATTAAATGGCTGTGACAGTGCGCCTTCAAACATTGAAACAGTGACCTTAAATCCCGTACCTGAAGTTTATATTACCGTAACAGGCGGATTTATCCTTGGAAATACAATCAATACTTCAGACGGAAACGAGGTTACAATAAATGTGTTGCCCACAGACCCGTTAGACCCAAATTTTGACGACTACGAATTTTTGTTTGAATTTTATATTAACGGATTATTGCAACCATCTGTTTGGACGGATATTAACCAATGGAGTTACAGCGGTTTTTCGGAAGGAAACGATTATGAAATTACTATAAAATCGAGATTTAAAGATGATATCCTTGATAAGTGCTTGTTTGAAGACACTTACATAATTTTAGTAGGCGAAGCTCCTGAATGTAAACTTATTGCAGCCGATAACCTCGAATACTGCGAAGGTACAAGTGCAACAATCTATCTTGCTGAAACACACGAAATTAACGTTGATTATTGGTTAGTAAACATTGAAGGAATATATCCAAATCAACTTGGTCTGTTTAATCCTGTAAATAACAGAATAGAGTGGAGTAGTGTACTTGCAGGCACATATCGTTTGCGGGCTGAATGGTCGGCTGCATCGGGTAGTACAGGCTTTAGATTGTGTGATGATTTTATTACAATAACAGAAGTTCCCAATCCGCTGACATTCAATTTAGTACCGACAGGAACATTTACTTGTAGCGATGTAATGCCTGAAAATATTTGCTTGTCAGGCTCGCAATTAGGTGTTGATTATCAGTTATTAAGAGATGGAAGTCCAATTATTACAATACCAGGAACAGGAGATCCAATCTGTTTCGGCAAACATTCAACTCCCGGCGTTTACAAAGTAAAAGCAATATATTCGGCTTGCGAACTTATTTTTGATGACGAACTTATTATAGAGTATATCTTTGTGCCTGAGGGATATATAACATCAGACCCGGCATCGCCTGTTTATACTTGTTCTGATAATCCGCAAAATACAAAGATATATATTAATGATTTTCAACTTCCACAGTACAGATATTGGCTTATATATCGTGATGGAGTAGATATTACTTTGGAATTAACAGGAGCCACTTGGATTTATTATAGCGACCCTCTGATAGATGCAAATTTACCCATAGGAAATTATACCGTATATTATTTAGAGGGTGATTGCCATATTCCTTTGGACGGAGTAATTGAAATCAGGCAAGCGGATACGCCGCTAACAAAAGATATTAATCGTGAAAATGACGGCAATTTCTGCCCCGATGAGCCTGTTACTGTTTGGGTAGAAGACGCTGAAGCGGACGTTACATACAGAATTAGATTATCATTAGAAGGCTCGCCTGTTATAGATATTAGCAATACAATCAACGCTTTAGGGCAAGTGGTTTTCACTATTCCAAACCCACTTAGCAGAACTTATATCGTTGAAGGTACATACAACAACGCTGAATGTTGGAGCACAGTTGGTTACACTACTTTGAATGAACTTCCAACTCCACTTCCGATGGATATATTTGCACCTGCAGGTTTCTGTGAAGGCGGCGAAACTCAAATTTATGTCAATAATTCACAATATGATGTATATTATGAACTCTATTTGATAGATGGCGCAACGCAGACTCTTATTGCAAATGCAGGTCCAGGTTGGGGACATAACATTGCATTCACTATTAATCAAGAAGGTACGTACAAAGTCAGGGCATTCCTTAATACTACGCCCTCTTGCGACAGGTGGAGTCAAGATATGGAAATAGTTGAAATTGAATATCCTAATGACCCACTTTCTATTGATGAATGGGAAGAAGGCGATGATTGCGACAAAGTTACTTTCGTGGAAATATTAAATCCTGTTACAGGAATTTTCTACGAACTGATTAGAGTGGATAGCGGGATAGATGTACCCACAGGAAATATTGTTCCCGGAATGACAGGATACGTTTTCCAACCGTTAAGCGCAAGATATGCTGAATATAAAATCAAAGCATTTGCCACAGGAAACGGATATTATTGTGATATTCTGCATGATACGCCTGTTATTTACGTTATTAATCCTAATATTCCAAATGACTTTACAGTTACAGGAATTGGTACTGTTTGTGAAGATAGTAAATCTGATGTTATTATTGGGCTATCTAATTCAGAGCCAGACGTTACATATCAACTCTATTATTCATCTGTAATTACTACAGATATGGACGATATGGTACCTGTTGCTGATGTACCGATACTGATTAGCGGCACAGGCGGCGCATTTCAGTTTGACCTTACGGACGCTTACCCGCTACAGGAAGGATACTATTATGTTATTGCAACTGACAATAATACTGAATGCAGTAATTTGATGATGAGTTATGTACAAGTACGCTATCTTGTTCAACCACAAGATGTTATGATTACATTATATGGCATAAAAGACAACACAATTTGTGAAGGTAATTCTGTCCGTATTGATGTTATGTATCCCGTTATCGGTTACACTTACAGATTTTTCAAAAATGTTTATACTCCGATAGCAACGCTACCCGGCGCTACAACAGCGATAGATAATGACGTTACAGACGGTGATGTTTATTGGGTAATTGCATATAACGGAGACGAATCATTAGGATGTTCTGCAACTTCTAATCCTGTAATGATTAACGTAATAGAGCCGCCAATATTGGTTGTTGACCCGATAGAATACAAAGATGTCTGTATCGGAACTGAAATTACTTTTACCGCAATTATTACCGATAATTATGACGAAAACCACTCATACATATATACTTACTGGATTGTAAGCGATTACTACACAACGCCAATTTACTACTATTCAGGCGGTAGCAACAGTTGGACAACGACCGTTACCGACAGATTGCATAACGCAAGAGTATATATTGAATTAGATAACGGATATTGTACCGTACTCTCTGAAAATGAATGTATTGTAACAGTGCTTGAAAGACCAGAAGTAGAACTGAAATGGCTACCCGAAGGTACACACTTCGCTTATAATACTGAAATTCAATTTACTGCAGAGCCACAAGATGATGATTATCAATATATGTTCTTATTGAATGGCATCGACCAAACAGGCTGGCAAGCAGGAATTAACACTTGGAGTTACTTTATAGTTAATTCAGGTGATATTGTTACCGTTATTGTGAAAAACATATCCGATTGCGAAACATCTGAAAGTACGCCAATGCTTACAATACAAGAATTGCCGCAATCATTTACTTTGCTTTCAATTAATAATCCATATTGTCCGGGTTTACCTCATACAAATTTTGTAACTGTTTATTTAAGTGGTTATCAAGCAGATGTACAATATACGCTATGGCGTTACAACGAATTTGGTATAGACGAAGATTTTGGAGCAGGTACATTTGATAATTTCACAATTAGATGGTATAACGTACCTGACGGATATTATTACGTAAAAGCAAAATGGATAGTCGGACCCGGCTCTGAAACAACATTCCCAACCGACCCATCTGAATATCTGCAAGTTAGACCCATTGAACTGCCCGATGTTATCTATTCAATGTCCCCACAAGGAATTGATGATTGGTGCGGAGAGGAAATTACACTCGATGGCTCGGATACAGGCACATATTATTGGCTTTTATTGGACGGAATGCCTTATAATGAAAACGAAACGCAGCCTTTGGAAGGTACAGGAATGCCGCTATCTTTTGGTAACGTATTAAGAAACGGAACATACACAATAGTAGCAACTTACGAAAGCGATACATATCATTGTGCAACCCTAATGGACGGTGAATATTCTATAATATATGATGGTATTCCGGAATTTGTTTTAAGCGGACAGCCCGAATGCCTGACTGAAAACGGCATCGAACTTACCCTTGACGGTTGCGTGGACGGTGACCACATCTATTCTCTCTGGAATAATATTGTTGGTTTTACAGGTATTACCGCACAATGCGAAGATGATACTGTAATATTCCCAAATATTACCCAACCCGGTACTTATTGGGTAGAAATTAATATTGAAGACTGTATTGCCAGAGTATCAAATTATTACACTATCACAAAACCATTTGAACTTGACCAGTTACAAGTCATTACAAGAAATAGCGGTAGAGTTTCTTATGATAACATAGTTTTTGTTTGCGAAAATGACATCAGCGGTTTGGAAATAGGATTGTCAGGTAGAGAAAGGAACGTTACTTACAGATTGTATGATAATGATTATAACCTGATTAGCACTTTTAAAGAAGATTTGTTTACAGATGAAAATTCGCCCTTCTATTTTGTGCCGATTGTTCCGTTGGATGAGGGTACTTACCACGTTTACGGTGCAAATGACGGTTGCGAACTATATTTTGGTAGCGTTGAAATTATATTTGACGAGCCTGAAATGTACGCCGTACACGCCGACCCCGAATGGATTTGCGATTATACAAGCATTATTTTACAAAATTCGCAAACAAACGTTGCTTATAACCTGTACCTCAATGGAGTAGCCATTGTTGAAACTAAATACGGCATCGACGGAAATGAACTAATATTTATTGTTACTCAACCCGGTACATACACCATTGAAGCCGTTACACAAACAGGTTGTACTGCAATTATGAATGGCGGAATTGGTATTACATTAACCGAAGAAGACAAACCCGACTTAGACAAAATAATCACACTTTCACCTGATGATTATAACTGTGAAACAGGAGTACAAATCACAATAGAAGATACGCAAGTAGGGGTAACTTATGAATTGATGTTATTAAGGGATGGCTTTACATTTCCGCTTTCATTGGATCCACAGGTAACCATTGAAGGTGACGGTACTGACCAAACTTTTGATTATACAATTTTTGCAAATTCGCACTACATTATTTACGCAAAAACTGAAAAATGCGAAGGTTTCCTTGACACAGGAACATTGTTGAATTTCGATATACCCGGAGCATTGACCCCATATCAAGTTACAGGTCATAATGTTTGTCTTGGTGATGCAGGTGCTTATATTTTATTAAGCGGCTCACAACTTGACAGAACTTATTATCTGAATAGGGTAGGGGAGGACGACCCAATTGACACCTTTGTTGGAACAGGAAATCCCATTTATATTTATGCTGATAACTATCCGTTAAGACCCGGTATCTACACAATTCTCGGAGTATCAGACGGTTACGACTGCGAACTTGAAATGGACGGCGAATTTGAACTTAAATATCATCCAATGCCTGTTGCGTTAGAACTTATTGGAACAGGCGCATGGTGCGAGGGTGAGGACGGTGCCTATATTTCCTTAGAAAATTCAGAAGAAAATGTCCTTTATATATTAGAGAAATTTTATACAGACGAAAATATTTGGTTTGAATTTGACAGGGTAAACGGAAACGGTGCAACAGTTACTTTCAAACCGATAGATGAAGAAGGCAGATACAGAGCATTTGCCAGAAATATCATAACTAACTGTACCTCAAATATGAACGGCGAAATTGAAGTATTTACAACAACCGCCCCGAATATTGACGGAATAGGAATTATGTATAATGAAGTGAATTGCAGCGTTATAGTCGGCTTGTATCCTACCGAAACAGGAATGACTTACACCCTCATTGACAATGACGGAAATATTGTTGAATCAATTGTTGCAGATGATACTGAAGGTATATCTTTCAATATCAATGAAAACGGAATATATACAATAGATGTTTCAAACGACGGAAGTTGTACAGTTACAATTCCTTACGATATTGTTGTTGATTTGGATGAAATACCCACAAAACCTGTTATCACAGGACCCGACAGCGAGTGTAGCACTCATTTTGAAATTGTTATGGCAACAAGCCAAATTGGAGTTATCTATCAATTAGTTAGCGACGAAGGAGACTACGATGCACCAATTATGGGTGACGGTAATGAAATTATTTGGGATATATCCGATTGGAAAGCAGGTGTCTCATATTTCTGGGTAGTTGCCACGAATGATGCGGGTTGTACCATAGATTCTGAAACAATTATTGTTAATATTCTTTTAGCCGTACAAGAATTTACGCTGATATTCCCCGAAGGCAACAGTTATTGTGCCAACGAGGACGGTGTGTTGGTAGCAATTGATGATACTGAAATTGGAGTTTTATATCGTCTCTTTGACAGCAATGATAATCAGATTGATTTGAAAGAGGGCAACGGAGGCACAATCAATTTCATTAGGATTACAGCAGGAACATATTATGTAGTAGGCGTTAATAGCGCAACGCCACAATGTTTCCACGAAACAGACCCATTTGAGATAATTGCCAACGATGCACCTGAAACGCCTGTAATTACAATTCCTACAGCCGATTGCCTTGCAGATTTCGATATTATAATGTCAATAAGCCACGTAGGTGTTGAATATCAACTATATAGCGATGAAGGTGCTTACGAAACACCCATAGAAGGCACAGGTGACGAAATTATTTGGGAAATAACCGATTGGAAACAAGGTATATCATACTTCTGGGTAGTTGCAACCAATGTTACAACGGGATGTACCGCAACCTCGGCAACGATTACCGTTAATATTGATGATGCCGTACAACCCTTCACATACCTCTTACCCGATGGAGTTGCATATTGCACTAATGAAGCGGGTGTTAGAATTGGTGTAGAAGACACTGAAACAGGTGTGATGTATCGTTTGTATGATGTTAATGATAACTATTTGGCTATTTTTGAAGGCTCTGGTGATACACAATTTTTCCCGCAACCCTATTATACAGCGGGAACATATTATATTACAGGTACATCGGCACAATGCACATACAGAACTGACAATTTTGAAATAGTAGTTTTGGATATTCCTGAAACTCCTGTAATCACAATACCAACAAGTGATTGCGTTGCCGATTTTGATATTATTATGTCAATAAGCCACGTAGGAATTGATTATCAACTATTTAGCGATGAAGGTATCTTTGGAACTGCAATAGAAGGCACAGGAGACCCAATTATTTGGGAAATAACCGATTGGAAACAAGGTATCTCTCATTTCTGGGTAGTTGCAACGAATGCAGACGACTGTTCAGTAAGTTCTGAAACTGTAACCGTCAATATTGATGATGCCGTACAACCATTTGAGGAATATCTACCCGAAGGACACTCATACTGCGCAAACGTTGGCGGAGTGAGGATTGGTGTTCAAAATAGTGCCAACGGCATACTTTATAGTTTATACGATAGTAACGATGTAGAAATTGCAATGTTCAGAGGAAATGGAAATACTCAGTTTTTCCCAAATACTTATCCTGCTGATACATACTACATTGAAGGTGCCGCTGCTAATTGCACCTTCAGAACTGAACCATTTACAATAACTTGGTTCCCAGCACCCGAAGTATTTAATATAAGTAGTGGCGGATTAATTAACGAGCATGAAATTACACTTTCAGGTTCTGAAATCGGAATGGTTTACGAATTATATCGCAACGCTGTTAATTTTGTAAGCAGGCTTGGTGGTACAGGTGACCCGCTTAATTTTGGAACACAGCCAACGGCGGGATACTATACTATTAAAGCAATCAACAATACAACAAATTGCGAAGTTTGGATGAACGGAACGGCAATTTTATATGAAACAGAGGTAGAAGTGGACTTTGACGGATTGTTCTATTGTGCTAATGAAGCAGAAGGTGTACATATTATGCTATATTACACTGAATTAGACCTTTATTATCGTCTATACAGCATTGTCGGCACAACCGAAATATTAGAAGAAATACTGCTCGGAGACGGATTTGCACAAACTTTCAGCAGAAGGTATTATGGTGAAGGATTTTACCTTGTCAGAAAATATTACAGCGAACTCGAATGGGTAGATTCTGAAATATTTGAAATTGTATCTCGCGAAGTACCAATTCAATATGAAATGACCTTATCAACAGGAATAATTGTTGCGACAGAAATATTGTTGAGCGAAGCTGATGGCGGCATTAATTATTACCTCTACAGAAATGATATTGATATTGCACCCGCTTTTGAGGATGAAAAATATATTGACGAGCCGTTCATTTGCGAAGAAAACTGCATCGATTTTAGTTTTGGAACCGTTAATGATTTTGGGTATTATTATGTTTGGGCGCAAGCGCCGAGTGGTTGTAAAGCCTTAATGTCAGGTAGAACGCACATTATTGCCTCGGAACTTATTGCCGTTAATGATACAATTCATATAGCTCCCGACCAAACTTCAATACAATTTGATATTTTCAAAAATGATATATGGTGGGATGTTGTGGACACACTCGGAGTAAACCTCGAATTTGAATATTTGATAGTAGAACCCGACTATAAGAGAGCAATAGGACAAGTACATATCAGTAATATGGGTATTCTTTCTTATGATAAATTACCCGGATTTTTTGGATATGATTCGCTCACTTACAGAGTTACAAACACATTGTTGCCCGGACGTTATAGCGAAGCAAAAGTCCGAATAGTAGCAGGTAACGAAATATTTGACCAGTTCTCATTTATTTTGCCAAACGCATTTTCGCCAAACGGTGACGGACTAAATGATACGTATGTTATTTCAGGGCTTGACCAAGATACAAGATCGAGACTTGAAGTATATAATAAGTGGGGAACGCTTGTATATAGAAGTCCGGGAGTACGTTACGGCACCGATAGCGACTGGTGGGACGGCAAAGCGAATGTCAGATCAATGGTTTCAATTGGTAATGAACTACCTAACGGAGTATATTATTATATTTTGAAAGTAGAAAAAAATATTGACACAAATGTTATTTCAAAAGAATTTAATGGTTTCATTGAGTTAAGAAGATAATGTAAAAATTTGCGGGTGAAAATGAGTATTCATATAAAATTAGTAAAGAGTATGATAAAAAGAATATTAATATTGATAGTATTATTGATTGGCAGCATAAATTTAATAGCGCAAAATCAGTACCGTTTTAATAACTATATTTCAACACAAGGAATATTGAACCCCGCCTATAACGGCTCAAGGGATATTATTAGCGGAATGTTGATACATAGACAACAATGGATAACGTTTCCCGGTGCGCCAATGACAGACGCACTAAACGTACACGGCGCATGGGAAGGGACAGACCTCGGCTTCGGTTTCACTGTCGTGAACGATAACTTCGGCTTCTCTAATAACCTCGACTTTATGGCGGCTGCATCTTATAAACTTGAAATTGACAGAAATGATAAATTCCTTTTCTTCGGACTCCAAATGGGCGCATCATCAATGATTTACGACGGACTCAAAGCAGTTACAGAACAATGGGGAGACCCCGTTTTTGACGAAAAAATATCTAGAATATTCTTTAATGCTGGTTTTGGGGCATACCTCAGCGCAGAAGAATTTTTTGTTGGATTTTCTGTACCGAAGTTCTTCTCTCAAAAATTTGATAGCCTCGACTGGCAAATTAGAAACAAAATGGACTTTAAAAATCTGCACATGAACATTTACGGTGGATATATTTTTGAAATTGATATGTTTAAAGTAAGACCATCTGCATTAATTAAATATGTTTACGGTGCGCCGATGCAAATTGACATCTCTTGCAGCGTATTACTTACAGATTTTTTATGGCTCGGACTTGCTTACAGAACAACTGCCGAACTCGTTTTCTTTGCTGATTGGGCTATTAATAGACAGTTTACGCTCAGATACTCAGTAGATTATGCACTTTCGCAATTTACGAGATATGCAAAAGCAGGCTCACACGAACTTAGCCTGCAATTTGACTTCTCGTTCCAAAAACGACCCGGTATGAAAACTATCAGACACTGGTAATAAAAAAATTTTTAACACAATGCAATAAAACGATATAATAAAACGATATAATATAAAACGATATAATAATGAAACGATATAATTCAGATGTAAAATTAAATATAAACTTGGCAAAAAAATTTATTATATGAAAAATATTTTAAAACCTGTTTTGCTTACATTATTCATAGCAACTACTTTTGTTACGTTCGGTCAAAAGTCCGAACTAAAGAAAGCAGATTCTTTTTTTAAGAGACAAGAATATTTTGAAGCACTGAAAATTTTTGAACAAATACAAGACAAAGGATACAAGCTTGATGTACCGACACAAATTAAAGTCGGACACTGTTATTATCATCTTAATAACATAGAGAAAGCTTACGAAATTTTTTCCGAATTGGAAAGCCAACTATCTGGTAATGACTTGTTTATCTATGCTTCAACAACTCATAAGTTCGGTTTATACGCTGACGCAGCCGACCTATACCGAAAGGCAAGACCACAAATGGCTGGCAGGCAGTCGCAAATTGACGAAATGATACGTGCCTGCGAATGGGCAGTCGAAAACTTAATTTATGACCCAATGGTATTAGTTAACCCTTCTACATTGGCTACTTTCGGTCAATCATTCGGTATCCAATACTATGACAAAGGAGTAGTTTACTCGTCCGCTTCGGAAGAACCAACTTCAAAAAAAACCAAAACAGACAAACAAGGGATGGCATTCCTAAACTTGTACTATTCTGACATAGAAGATGGTGCCGTTTCGGGTAAACCAAGACTATTCTCTAATAACCTCAAATTTGACTTTCACGTCGGGGCAATCTCTTTTACTTCCGATATGAAAACGATGTATTTTACTAAAACAGTGAGAGTTAAAGGTGGCGCAAGTATCCTAAAAATTTATAAAGTTACACATAACGGTAAAGACTGGGCAAACGAAGAGGCTATCGGAATTAACAGTAATGAATTTGACAACGCACACCCCGCCGTGTCGCCTGACGACAAGTCGCTCTATTTCGTCTCCAACCGTCCCGGAGGATACGGAGGTAAAGACCTGTACGTTGTTGAAAGAAGAGCAAACGGTACGTATGGAACACCAAGAAACCTCGGACCTAAAGTAAACACTTTCGGTGACGAAATGTACCCATACATATCAAAAGACAACGTTTTGTTCTTTTCAAGTGATGGACACATCGGCTTCGGTGGTTTAGACCTTTTCAGAGCCGATTACAGAAACGGCGAATGGACGGACGTTAAAAATATGATGCTCCCCTTTAACTCCGAAAAAGATGACTTCGGATATGTTATTGACCCTAATAATCCCAGAATGGGCTTTATTTCCTCTAACAGAATGGGAGACGGTAGTATGGACAGAATAATGTACGTTCTCCATAGAGAAGAAGAAAAGAAAGAAGAAGAGCCTGTAATTGATGATATTATAATATCTTCATTTCCAACTTCTTTTTCAACTACTCTGACAAGCACTTTTAACAACGAAGAAGTACAAGGCGCAACCGTTACGATTAAAGATTCTTTCACGGGAAGAGTTATTACAGAAGGAGTTTCAGGTAATAACGGAAAAATTTCGCTCAACATACCACAGGAGTATCTGATTGATATGCAGGAATTTGAAATTACAATTTCAAAACAGGGTGAATTTCAGTCAAAAACATTAATAGCAAACATTAATGAAATCGGCGAAATCGCAAGAGCAGGAATACCAATGACCCCAATATTCAAAGAAGCAGCATTAAACGAACTCGGTGATTCCAAAATTCCATATACAGGAACAAATTTCACGCAAGACGGTCTCAACGAACTTGATAAACTTGCCGCATACCTGTTGAACAACAGGCACGTAGTTGTCAAACTTAACGGACATACAGATTCGAGAGGAAATCAAACATACAATTTGCATACCTCGCAAACAATGGCAGAAAAAGCCGAGCAATACTTGTTGTCAAAAGGCGTTCCAAAACAAAATATTATCCCACGCGGATACGGTGAAAGATACCCAATTAATAAATGTAAACGAGGAACAAGATGCTCCGAACAAGAACATCTACAAAATAGACGAGTGGAAGTTGTAGTATGGAGATTTTTAAATTAAATTTTAAATAAATTAAATCTTAAATAAATTAAATCTTAAATCTTTAAGAATATGAAACTAACAAAGTATTTAATTCTAATAATATGCTTAACTATCGGCACGTCATTGTTCGCTGATAAGTTAGGTCATTTAAGGACATCCAAAAAAATTATAGCGGTAGATGTAATTTCGGCACCATATTATACAATTCAAATTGCAGCGTTACAGTTGCCGCCGAGTAATGCAAGTTTTTTTAATAATGTGGACGTTGTAAAAGAGTATTCTTGCAACGACGGCTTTGTGCGCTATACAGTCGGTGAATATACCTCTTTCAATGCGGCGGCACGCGAATTAGACAATATAAAAGCATTAGGATATGCCGATGCCTTTGTTTTGAACCTCAAAAATGTAACGCTCGGCTCGGGCGGAGGCGGATATAGTTCGGGAAGTTCAGGAAGCTCTGGTAGCTCATCAGGAAGTTCAGGAAGCTCAGGAAGTTCGGGAAGTTCCGGTAGTTCGGGCAGCCGACCCTCACATTCCGATGAAGAATTTATTCCCCAGCCAGGACAGAGATATACCGTACAACTTGCTGCATACAGATTTCCCGTATATCTTTCACATTTTGATGGCTTCAATAACATCAATGAATTTTATATGCCCTCCGACAAGATTTACAGGTATTGCGTAGGCGATTTTGACCATAACCAAATTTTGAACGAAATTCAGAAAGCCAAATCAGCAGGCTGGCGAGATGCGTATGCAGTACCAATTGAGAGATATAGAGGCTTCCAAATAGAATAACAAATAGAAAATTTAACAGCAAATCGGTTTGTCGCTTCGGCATTAGTCGAAGAGGAAAGTCCGGACAACATAGAGCGCCGTGCTTCCTAACGGGAAGATATTTGCGAAAGTATTTCAGCGTAACAGAAAACAACCGCTTAGCGTGCAGAAATCTGAACATTAATCTGTACAAAGAGTAAGGGTGAAAAAGTGAGGTAAGAGCTCACAGGTATTATGGGCGATCATAGTGCCGTACGCCACACGGGTTGCAAGACCATGTAAACTCCGATTCCGATTTTTTCGGTACAAAGTTGCTCGCTTTGGCACTCGCAGGTCGGGGAGGGTAGGTCGCAAAAGATTATAGGCAACTATAATCGTAGATAAATGACAAACACTTTTAATATTAAAAGTACAGAATCCGGCTTATAGGTTTGCTGTTGTTTTTTTGTTGTAAATAATTGTGTATAATATAAAAAAACTTTAAATGAACCCTATACTAAATAAGGACGACCTCTTAAAAATTGGCATCCTAAAAAAACCTCACGGCGTTTCAGGTGAAATTGCAATCCAATTGCTGCCCGAACTTTATAATTCAAAAATTAATTCCAAATGGCTCTTTATCGAAATTGAGGGTAAAATTGTTCCTTATGAACTACTATTCTTTAAAGAAAAAGGGCATGAAACAATAATTGTAAAACTTGACACTGTTGATACGGAACCCTCGGCACGAACTTTGCACAATTTGTCGGTTTATATTAATCCCAATGAAATTATTAAACCTAAAAAGTATAAAAATCAAGCGAAAAATGATGATTTAGCAGGCTATTCAGTATTCGACAAAAAGCACGGCAATATTGGATTTATACAAAATATGATTGAAATCCAACAAAATCCGCTAATGGAAATAATTTTCAAAGAGCAAGAAATTTTAGTTCCATATCAAACGGATTTTATTATCTCAATTGATAAAGATAAACGGGAACTTCATATTGAAGCACCTGATGGGTTGATTGAGTTATTCTTGAAGTGAACGGTACACTAAAAAAAAAGCTGCCCACGCGAGCAGCTTTTCCTATTAATTAATTTTAACTTATTTAAATCAAAACATCAAAAAGATTTATTCTTTGACAAACTTAATAGTAGAACTATTTTTATCGTTTGTTAAACGAATTGTGTAAACTCCTGATACAAGTGTTGAAACGTTAATCTCTTTTCTTGCATCATTCATTTCAACTGCATAAACAAGCGTACCGATGCTGTTGAATATTTCAATTGTCGCTTTGCCTGCTCTTGCGCTGGTTACTTGTAAGACATCTTTAACTGGATTCGGATAAACAGTGAAACCTGAAATCTCTGTTCCTCTTATACCACTTAACTCAAAGTTTGCAGTTAATGTAATATCTGCTGTAACTGCAAATGTATAAGGATTTTCAGTT
>Ga0099364_10007906_pt1 | contig 15063 bp, 19 predicted proteins | sample TergutTh196P3_FD_73070 | JGI IMG/M metagenome (GOLD analysis project Ga0099364, IMG submission 73070) | Microcerotermes parvus P3 segment gut microbial communities from Pointe-Noire, Republic of the Congo - Th196 P3 | ecosystem: Host-associated > Arthropoda: Insects > Digestive system > Gut ... | reverse complement strand
CCCAAGGGCAAGGAATACGCCGTGTTGACGGACATCATCACGCAAGCATGGTCGGGCATGACCACCAAACAATACAAGCAGCACAAGGGCTTGAAGACCGAGAGCCTACGCGACAACATGACCAATCTCGAACTCGTTCTCAATATGCTTGCTGAGGTGACAACCACGGAAATCTCTAAGGAAAAACAACCTCAAACTACCACACAAAACCGCGAGATTGCTCAACAGGGCGGTGAAATAGCTGGTGACACGCGTAAAAAAATTGAGGCTAAAACAGGCAAAAAAATCATCAGTTCGACGAATGCGAAATTGCTGTCGCTGAACAAGGGTACGATGGCATAAACTTCCACTTAAGCCAACGTCTAACGCTTGGCAAATTGGTAGAGATAACAGATGCAAACGGCAATCCTCGAACGGTCCGGCAGCATATCGAAAGCCTCGCCGGAAGACTCAACGCATCAGCACGGTTCTACGTTATTCAAATACAAGGCAACGTCGACACCATGTCGCTAACAGGAATACACCTGCAGAAAAAAAACAAAATCACGGAAACACAGGAAATCAACCTGCAATAAGTTTATTCATGAATACACCGAAGTGTGTACCCGAGTCTCTTGGTACCCGAACCCTGCGGGTAGACGCGGCCACTTGTGCGGAAGTGCATGCTGAACCCGTTGTCTGCAGAGTCCTCCGACTGCGACCAATAGGCTCCGCTGAAATCTTGATTGTACAGCCAGCCGTCCGAGCAGAGTCCTCCGTAAGCACCACCCCAAGTAGTGAGATAGGTGTCAAGTTGATCCTGCCAAGAATGACCATTAACTTCGGTTGGTTCACGATTTTCACCGTTAAAACCCAACGCAATATCCAAATCAGTAAAATCCTGTACAGTCGGCACACGCCACCCTTCAGGACAAAGATTTTGGACTTCGGTAACAGCTCGCCAAGAAAATAAATCACCTTTGTAATTCGGAAAGAAGGAATTATTAGAACGGCAGTCAATGTTGTACGCTCCGGTTTCAGAATTACCACCATCAAAACTCGTTTTGTTGCCACAATCAACCGTCTGCACAGCATCCGACCAAATTTGTTTTATCCCATTACCGGAAACAGTCCACGTTTGGTCTGTCACAAAACTCGCAACCCCGAGCCCTGTTTCCCAACTTTCAGGAACAGTAATAGGTTTATCCTCTTTTTTACAAGACACAAATGCAAGCGCTAAAATCATCGCAAAGTAAATCAGTTTTTTCATATCAAAAAATTTAATTTGTTAGTATCATCAAAAATTGTTATATTTACGCACGCACAGCGGAGAGGTTAAATGTCTTACCGCAGGTGCAGAGTTTGCAGTGATTACCCCCAAGATTTAGTGTGCCACCACCTGTTTTTTGTCTGAAAACTCAACGTACGCCAAAACTGTTAATGCCATTACGAGCAATCCGCCCATTACAATATATGCTTCCATAACTATTTATTTTTATGATTTTTGTTTAATATCCTAATTCCGATAAATACGAAAATACAAACAAGCACAACGGCTGTGGTGTAAACCAACCATTTTTGCTTAAACTCCCCCAAAAAAGATGTAACCAAAATTGCCGTTGACGTGTATTTGGCTATATCTATAAACATTTTACCGATTTCGTCCTGTGTTTTTTCTCTCATTTTGTAACGTATGATGGTTTTGATTTTGCAAAGATACGAAAAAAAAATGACATGCAAAGCATTTCGTTTTTTTTCTGTAGAGACGTGGCATGCGTCGCCCCTACAAATTCGGCACGGTCAATAGCAAGGAGATGTCTCGACTACGCACGCTTTGCGTGCTCCGCTCGACATGACGGGCGAAGCGTAAAAAATTATGAGGAGCGTAGCGACGAATACGTTACCGCAGGAAATGTCAGAGCGTAGCGGCGACGTATTTCCTGCAAGAGTTTTTTTGAATACTTTTTTTGCTCCCAAAAAAAGTATTGAAGAAAAGTTCAAAAAAATTTCGTATCTTTGCAAAATGCGAAAAATGGTTGTCATAGTTTTTTGGTGTTTTAGCACGGTCTTGTCGGCACAAATCATCCCCGACGGACAAGGCGGATTCATTGTGCCTGCCGTGATTAGAGATGGCGACACGATTATTTTTATTCACCTCCCGGAATTTGAAACGGTATCCAAACAAATTTTCAAAAACAAACGCCAAGAGGAGGCTTATCGACGATTGGTGCATAATGTGAGAAAAGTTTATCCGTATGCCAAACTTGCCGGAGAAGTCTATCGCCACTACGATTCCATTCTCCATCAAGAAACCAACGAACGCAAAAAAGCCAATTTGATGAAAGATGCCGAACGAGATATCAAAAAACAATTCGAAAGTGAACTTCGCAACTTGACGATTTCGCAAGGCAAAATCTTAGTGCTGCTGCTGGATAGAGAGACCTCGCATACGGCGTTTAATCTCGTTAAAGATTTGCGAAACACCTTTCAAGCCTATTTGTGGCAAGGGGTTGGACGATTGTTTGGCTATAATTTGCGAACCAAATACGACCCCAACAAAACACACGCCGATATTGAAAGTATTGTCCGACTTATCGAACGCGGACAATTGTCACCGATACCAATTCCGGTCAAAGAACCCAAACCCACGCGACAAAGACGATGAACAAAAAAAACGAATGATATTTTTAATTTTTTTCGTATCTTTGCAATCCTAAATCATACCAATGTCCGAAACTAAAGATATTTTACAAAATCTCGCCGAAAGCGATTACAAATGGGGGTTCATCACCGATATCGCTACGGAAACCTTGAAAAAAGGGTTGAATGAAAATGTTATCAGGTTTATTTCCGAAAAGAAAAATGAGCCGGAATTTATGTTGGAGTTTCGCCTGAAAGCCTTTACCAAATGGAAATCCATGATGGAACCGCATTGGGCACATTTGGATTATCCGCCCATCGACTACCAAGATATTGTGTATTGGGCAGCACCGAAAACCACTGAGAAAAATTCAACGGAAATTGATGCGGAATTAATCGAAACATTCAAAAAATTAGGCATTTCTTTAGATGATGCTAAACACTCGAAAGTGGCGGTTGATGCGGTAATGGATAGTGTTTCGGTGAAGACGACACATAGCGATGAACTCGCAAAACATGGCATTATTTTCTGTTCGATTAGCGAGGCAATTCGTGAATATCCCGACCTTGTGAAACAGTACTTGGGTTCGGTTGTTCCGGCGAATGATAATTTTTTCGCTGCACTGAATTCCGCCGTTTTTAGCGATGGTTCGTTTGTGTATGTTCCGAAAGGCGTGCATTGTCCAATGGATTTGAGTACGTATTTTCGTATCAATGCGAAAGATTCCGGACAATTCGAACGCACGCTGATTGTCGCTGATGAAGGGGCTTTCGTGAGTTATATGGAAGGCTGTACGGCACCTCAGCGTGACGAAAATCAACTTCATGCTGCGATTGTCGAAATCGTGGTGATGAAAGATGCTGAGGTCAAATACTCGACCGTACAAAACTGGTATCCGGGCGATAAAGAGGGTAAAGGCGGCATCTATAATTTTGTGACCAAACGCGGAATTTGCAAGGGACACAACGCCAAATTATCTTGGACACAAGTTGAAACCGGCTCGTCCATCACCTGGAAATATCCGAGTGTGATTTTGAAAGGCGACAACACGGTCGGCGAATTTTATTCTGTGGCTTTGACCAATAATTACCAGCAAGCCGACACCGGAACTAAGATGATTCATATCGGAGAAAACAGTCGAAGTACGATTATTTCCAAAGGAATTTCCGCAGGACAAAGTTCGAACGCTTATCGGGGATTGGTCAAAATAAATTCCCATGCCGAAAAAGCACGAAATTTTTCGCAATGCGATTCTTTGCTACTTGGCGACCAATGCGGTGCTCATACATTTCCATATATCGATTGCAGCAATCAATCTGCAATGGTCGAACACGAAGCAACGACGTCCAAAATTTCGGAAGACCAATTGTTTTACTGCCAACAACGCGGTATTTCAACCGAATCCGCTGTAAGCCTCATCGTGAACGGTTTTGCAAAAGAAGTGATGGATAAATTACCAATGGAATTCGCAGTGGAAGCACAAAAACTGTTAGGAATAAGCCTTGAAGGCAGCGTCGGATAAAATTTAGGTTTTATGATTTATGAATGATGATTTGCTTCGCCCAATCGTAACCCATAAATCATAAACCATAACTCATAAATCATAAACCATAAATCATAAATCTCAAACATGGAAATTTTCAACATCAATCACACACTGTTTACCCTTTTGGGTTACAACGTTTGCCTCTTGGAACTCGTCGGTGTTCTACTTGGCATTTGTTCGGTTTACCTTGCTACACGCGGGAAAGCGATTAATTTCTTAATCGGAATTGTCGGCATGACATTCTTGACATTCTTTTTCTATCAAAGCGGATTTTATTCCAATGCGATTTTACAAATTATATTGATTTGTTTCTGTGCGTTCGGATATTACAATTGGACAAAGCCGAAAAAAGACGGCGAAAAAACCGAAAAGAAAATCACAACCTTAACGGCACCGCAACGTGTTCTCTTAATCGTTGGAATCCTTACATTTGTAGGGCTTTGGGGCTCGATGATGGCTTTTTTCAAACCGGATTTTTTGAAAGTCATTTTTCCGGATGTTGACCTTCATTTTGCAGTCATTTATGCCGACTCGTTTATGTTGTGTGCCGCCGTAGTTGCGATGTATCTCCGTACACAGAAAAAAATCGAAAATTGGTTTGTGTTTGCATCATCGGATACCCTTGGTATTATTGCTTTTGCTATAACCGGAAAGTATTTTGTGTTGTTGATGTGCACCATTTATTGGCTTCTCGATATGAAAGGTATCATCACTTGGCGTAAAGAAATGAAAGGATATTAATATGCTAAAAATCACAAATCTCCACGCCAATATCGGCGAAAAAGAAATCCTAAAAGGCTTGAATTTACAAGTGAATGCGGGTGAAGTTCATGCCATTATGGGACCCAATGGCACCGGAAAAAGTACGCTTGCATCGGTCATTGCCGGTCGCGAAAAATTCACGGTAACACAAGGCAACACTACGTTTAATGGGAAAAATTTGTTCGACCTTTCGGTGGAAGAACGTGCCGCCGAAGGGATATTTATCGGCTTTCAATATCCGGTGGAAATTCCGGGAGTCAGCATTGCGAACTTCATGCGAACCGCCGTAAACGAACAACGGAAATATCGCGGATTAGACCCCATGTCGATTTTCGAATTTCAAGCGTTGATGGAAGAAAAACAAAAGATTGTTGAACTCACCGATAAGCTCGCCGGACGCAGTGTTAACGAGGGTTTTTCGGGTGGCGAAAAAAAGAAAAACGAGATTTTTCAAATGGCAATGCTCGAACCGAAACTGGCTATTTTGGACGAAACCGACTCCGGATTGGATATTGATGCACTGCGCATCGTTGCAAATGGTGTAAACAAACTCAAACATCCGGATAATGCAACCATCGTCATCACGCATTATCAAAGGCTTTTAGACTATATCATTCCGGATTTTGTGCACATCATGTACGACGGAAAAATCGTGAAAACCGGCGACAAAACATTGGCATTGGAATTAGAAGAAAAAGGTTACGATTGGATTAAACCGTAGGGGCGTATTGCATACGCCCTTGCAAGATACGAAAAACATGAAATTCTCCTGTAAAATAAAACATCTCAACGCCTATCTGTTGGTTTTACACAACGGCGTTTTCGATAGCAAAAGTGCACAGCATTTTCCTCCTCCAAAAGGTGTCGAAATCGTGCCGTGTAAGGGCGATGCGTGCATGACCCATTCCCAAAATTGCGGCAATTTCAAAATTGTGATTGCCCCAAATACCATAGTTGAAAAATCGTTGCAATTGGTAAATATCATCGATACGGAGGAAAGTTTGGACGTGGTTCATTCCTTTGAAATCGTTGTGGGACAAGGCTCATCGCTGTCGCTCATTCATTGCGAAGAATCGCTAAACCATGTCAAAAATACCATTCAAACTAAGGTTTCTATCGAACTGAAATCACAGAGTTCGTTGCACTATTACAACCTTCAAAACATCAATAATCACAGCACGTTGAACAACCAAACCCATGTCAACCAACACGAACATTCGCGTTTGATTGCTCACACCTACACACTCAACGGAAAACATCTCGACAAGCATCAACATATTGATTTTACAGGGGAATTCGGATATGCAGATATTCAAGGTTTGTATCTTTTGGATAAAAACCAAGAATGTTTTCATCGCATTCGAATGAATCACAACAAGCCGAATGGCAAGTCAAATCAATTGTTTAAGGGAATTTTAGATGATTCTGCAAAAGCACTTTTTGAAGGTTATGTGTTTGTAGAAAAAAATGCCCAACAAACCGAGGCATTGCAAAACAACAAAAATCTGTTGTTGACCGACAAAGCCAATGTTCAAACCCATCCGTTTTTGGAAATTTATGCTGATGATGTGAAATGCTCGCACGGTGCGACTATCGGGCAATTGGACGAAGAGGCGTTGTTTTATTTACGTTCTCGAAGTATCCCCGAAAAGCAAGCCAAAACCTTGCTCATGTATGCTTTTACGAATGATGTAGTTCGCAATGTGCATCTCGAACCCCTTCGCGAATACTTGGAAAATCTTATCAAACGCCGATTCAACGGCGAAAATATCACCTGCGAAACTTGCGTATTTTCGTGTGGGTAAAAATTTATTAATTAATCAAATTAAAACCTCGTCGATGTGTAGGTAATCGCAAAAAGTAAAATGAAAAAAATTATAGCAGTATGTGTTTTGACTGTATGGTCAGTTGGTGCAGTAAATGCACAAAGTCTTGGAGCCCGTTTAGGATACGGGGTTGAACTCTCATACCAACATCTGTTGGGAGATAACCGATTGGAACTGGATTTGGGGCTTTCCGATTTTGCTGGTGGATTGAACCTTGCCGGTACTTATCAATGGGTAAAACCGCTGGAAGATAATTTCAGTTGGTACTATGGCGTTGGAGCAGGTCTTGCCCTTTGGGATAATATATTTGGCTTGGCTGCCTTGGGTCAATTAGGTATTGAATACAATTTCAGTAGTGCACCGATACAGTTGTCGTTAGACTGGCGTCCCGGATTGACAATTGTTCCTTCTGTAGGATTTTGGGCAACAAGTGTTGGTTTTGGTATACGATACAGATTTAATAAATAAAACAAAAAATCACCATGAAAACAATCAAAAATTATTTTTTCACCACTTTGTTAATCGGGCTGTTTCTATGTCCGGCAGTTGTGTATTCGCAGTCTGCGAGAGAGTATCCAATCATAGACGTGCATCTGCATTATCTGGATTTTCTACAACGAACAGATGGGTTTGAAAAGCTCGTTGAGAAAATGGACGAGGCAAATGTATCCCATGCGGTGATATTCGGTATGCCGATGGCAAAACAATGGGACGAGCATGCTCCAAACGAGCCCACCTACTACCTGAGCAACGATTCAAGAACCTATTATTTCAGTGCAACAGACTATATCCTGATGCGGGAACTCCAAAAGCAGCCGGAGGGAATCCGACATAGATTTTTTCCGTTTGTCGGCGGCATAAATCCCAACGATAGAAATGCCGCAAAGTATTTAAGGCAAATAATAGATTTGTATCCCGGAATGATATACGGCATCGGGGAACTGATGAGCAGACACGACGACTTGACGGCACTTACTTACGGCGAGCCGCCCAGAGCCGATCATCCTGCCTTGCTTGAAGTGTATGATTTGGCAGCAGAATTAAACATGCCTGTCCTGCTCCATCACAACCTAACGGGGGTATATATGACCGAAGTTTTATATCTTGAAGAAATGAAGGCTGCCCTTGCCCATAACAGAGATGCCAATATAATATGGGCACATGTTGGAATATCACGTCGCATAACCGTACCCAATGCAGTATTTATCGAAATGACGGAATCCATGCTCTCTGAAAACAAGAATTTGTATTACGATATTTCGTGGGTGGTCTTTGAGGATTTCATACTGCCCAATATCGATGCATGGGCTGCCTTAATCAATAAATATCCCGACAGATTTCTGATTGGCAGTGACAAGGTAGGGCATTGGGAGACCTATCCGCAAGAAATTACCAAGTACGACCAATTGCTTGATGTATTAAGCGAGGATGCCAAAAGAATGGTGTCCGGAGACAATGTTTTGAGACTAATCAATGTTTTGCATTAAATAGTTGCAACATCATAACGGCACATAAACAGCACTAACAAAATTTGTATAGTGCAGTTTCAAAATAAAAATTTTACAAAATAGTGCAGTTTTCAAAAAATATTCGTATCCTTCCTTTTTTTGAATTAGGCATTTTTTTGCATAAATAGTTTCGTCTATAGAATAATTTTCGTATCTTTGCAGAAAATTTTAGAGTATGAAAGAAAATTTCAACGCCATTAAGAAGTATAACTTTTGGGACGAAAAAACACCCGAGCTTGGTTATTACCGCACAGATTACACGGACAAAATTCTCACATATACCGGCAATCGTCTGGTTAAAGTGTTGATAGGACAAAGACGTACCGGCAAAAGTTATATCCTAAGACAGTTGGCAAACAAGCTAATCGAAAATGGTATTAACCGAAAAAACGTTTTGTATATCAATAAAGAATACACGGAGTTCGATTTCATCACAACACATACTGATCTCGATAACTTTGTAAAGTTTTACAAAAAAGAATTCAAAATTTCGGGCAAGGTCTGCCTTTTTATAGACGAGATTCAGAATGTCGAAGGTTGGGAACATTTTGTCAATTCCTATTCGCAGGATTTTGTTGATGAGTACGAAATTTTCATTTCCGGTTCAAATTCAAATATGCTTTCGGGTGAGTTGGCAACGCTACTTTCGGGTCGTTATGTGAACTTTGAAATTTTTCCGTTCAGTTTTTCGGAGTATGTGGGTATTTTGAAAAAAGAAAATACCAAACCAAATTTCATCGGTTACATGGAAACCGGAGGGTTGCCCGAACTTTTCCATTTACAAAACGATGAAACCAAACGTAACTATGTGTCGGCAATCAAAGATACGGTGTTCTTGCGTGATATTATTCAAAGGTACAGTGTAAAAGAGCCGAAATTATTAGAGGATATTTTTGTGTTTTTGGTTAATAATGCTTCCAATTTGATTTCAATCTCCAGCATTGTGAAGTATTTCAAAGGTTTGAAAAGGAACACAACGTATGAGACGATTTCGACTTATATCGGATATATGGAAGATGCCTTTTTGGTTCACAAGTCGGAACGCTATGATATTCGCGGAAAAGATACGATCTCTGGAAATGCAAAGTATTATATCAATGATTTGGCGTATAAGAATTATCTTTATTCCGGTATGGGTTACGGTGTTGGTTATATGTTGGAAAACTTGGTGTATCTCGATTTGAGACGCGCGGGATACAAAGTTTATACAGGTGTTGCAAAGGATAAGGAAGTGGATTTTGTAGCATTGAAAGACGATAAGATTTTGTATGTTCAAGCCAGTTATGTTATGATTGACGAAAGTACGATAGAGCGTGAATACGCTCCTCTCGAATCTATTTCCGATAATTATGAGAAGGTAGTTGTTTCGTTCGACGATGTGCGTTTTCCACTAAGGAACGGCATAAAGCACGAACAGTTTTGGAATTTTCAACCGTAATACGAAGACAACCTGCAAACCAACAAAGAACACAAAAACACACCCATAAAATGTCCTACACCACACGAAATACCATCACCCTACTACTCTGCCTCATCACAGCAAAAGCATTCAGTCAAATCGAAGTCGTAGAGAAAAAAATCGACAACCTCGACACGCTGAATACCCGCTCGGTTGCTATCGATTTGGATTTTCAGACCATCCTCTCGCACGAGGAAATGGATGACTATCCCAGCCTTGTGTTTGTGCACACCGCCCGATGCAATTATCTGTTCAATCGTTCCGATTTTGAACTCAACTTCAAGCAGATTTTAGACCATTCGGACGATGGGCTTTTTTACTATACGCATTACGTTATGCTCTCGTCCGGGTTGCATAAATACCGTCCGGTTAGTGCAGAGAAAACGGTTGTTCGACCGCTCTATGTCGAGCCGTTGTTTATCTTTCAGAACAACACCAATTGGGGCTTGCAATGGCGTTTTCAGACCGGTGCACTGCTTCATCCGCTGAAGATGATTTATCCGAAAATCAAGGTGAATTTGGGGATGGGATTTGTGTATGATTGGTCGTCGTGGGAGGTGAATAATATGGAAGAAATCAATGATGTTTCACCCGAATTGAAGGAGAAGATCCTGTTCATCAACAGCCATACCAAACTCAAAAACGACATGTACCAACATCATAACGAGTTTCGCCCTATGCTGTTGCTAAACGTCAACTACAAGCCAAGCGAAAGGTTGGGTATGAAGTTGACGACGTCGTATCAACAAAGCTTGGTTTCGCCGTTCAGCGAGGAAGTCAAAGCCAAATATCCCGAACTGCAGAAGGTATATCCCTACCTCATCACACAGTTTTCCATCAACGCCAAACTCCGCCGAGGCTTTGCCCTCAAGTCCTCGATTATGGTAGATTATGAGAATAATAATCTTTCGCTTTACAATTCTTCGTGGGAGTATCGGGTTTTGCTTGGGGTTGCTTGGAGTTTTTCTAATCAGAGGGATTAGTATTTTTTTTTGATTCTATCTCCGCCGAACTAATTTCAAAGGATTTTTGTTTTTTTTGTGTTCTGCACAAAAAAAAGGTGGGCTGAGGCCCACCCCATGATAAAGCCAAGTTTTTACACCATTATTATTATTCACGAAGTATCTGATCAATAGCTACTTCTTTTATTGTAATTGTATTTGCTCCTTCCGAAATGAAGCCAAATCTTCCGTTTCGTAGTGTTACATTATTATCTTGAGCTCCTAAATTAAACGATACGGCTTCCATGTTGTCAACATTAAAAATCAACCTACTACCTCTTCTTTCCATTTCAACAACAACCTCTCTGTTTCTTCCTTGACGTAAAATAATTCTACCTGTACTGATAGAAGTATCTATACCATCCACTCTGCTGATAACCGTGTAAATGCCCGGTGCCACGACAAATCTGTCGAAACTATTGTCGTTTACATAATTGAAAATAACGCCAAAATTATGCTGAAGATTTGGCACAAAAATAGTAGAAATAACTTTAAAAATTCTATCAATATCCATTGGAAGAGGTATTTCTGTTACAATTTTTATACTGGAGTTTTTATCTCTATTTTGTAAAACTAGACCACCACTTTGAATCATAGCTGAAGAATGCCGATTAAAATTTTCTTCAAATCGAAAGCGATTGCGTGTGTCTTCGAAATTGTCTCTGATTATTCTATTTTGTGCATAAATGGCTGTGTGTGCGAATAACAGACACCACAGAAAAAACAATGTTTTCATAATTTATCAAGTTTTTATAAATCGCTTCCTAAAGCAACTCGTAGTTCATTAATTAAGTCTTCGAATCTCCTTAATACCCTGTCGTATGTAACAAAACATTGAGGATTAGTGCCACATTCTCTGTCCGCTATTTCAGAAGATACCCTTACCCTATAAGCCAACTTTCCTTCGCCTAAAAATTCTGATTGAATTTCTAATCTTGTTCTAACAATTTGGTGTGAAAATGTAGTGTTAACCCATGCTGAACGGATCCATCCTGCAGCTTGATCTCTAACTTCTATGTTTTCAAAGTTTCTTACAGCAATGTTCATAAGACGTCTCCAAATTTCATCTGTAGTCATTCCATCTCGTACAGTAAGAGAAAAAAATGAATTTGCTATCATTGAGGCACCTTCTGCTCCAAATGAGTTTCGTAGGGCTTCGTCTTCAAAAAGGGTGTACTGGATCGTTCGTCTTGGATCGTTTCGTTGCAACCGGAAAGATCTTGTTATGAATCCGGGAGCCTCAAATCGAAGTACTACAAAATCTTCACCTCGAGCAAATTTTATTGGGTGTGACCCAGAACCGACTTCGACTCCATTAACAAAAATTCTTGCGTTTTCGGGAACAACATGAACAGTTTTTGTAGTTGCATTTACACTGATTGCAAAAAGCATTGCAATAATGACTATTAAAGTTTTTTTCATTTTTTTGTGCGATTACCTATTACATCGCGAGGTTTTTAATTAATATTTTTTGTTAATTGGTTTTCCGGATTTTAACAATAAAAAAGCGTACACCTTACTCTGCACGCATTCTGGTCGCTCAAAACCAATTGTCTAACAAAGTGAATGTACGCTATGGTACACCACTTGCCGGTTAGACAATTTATCAAAAGCCTTAAATCTTTTTTGAATTGAGCGTTCGAATGCGATTAGGCAAAATGACGGTGCAAAGATACAAAAAATTTTTGAAACGACAAAAAAAACTTGCCCCAATCAGATATTTTTCGTAACTTTGCAGAAATTTTGACGACAATTTGATGTCACACATAGAAGAAATAAAAGGTGATATAGAAACTCTAAAAGAAATAATTTTAGAGAAAGTACCAACCGACCAGATTTGGCTTTTCGGTTCGTATGCCTACGGAACTCCGCATAAACACTCCGACATAGATATTTACATCGTGATGAAAGACGATACCGAAATGCGAGAATTAGACGCTATGGACGCTGTGAATTACGAAAGAGTTTTTAGGCGGACAAAAAGACCGGTAGATGTTTTGGCGATAAAACGAAATCGTTTTGATTATAGAGCAGCGAATTTTTCAATGGAAAACAAAATTAAAACTAAAGGTGTAAAAATTTATGGATAAAGCAGAAGAGTTGAAGCAATGGCTTGACCTTGCACAGCAGAATTTAGGAGTTGCAAAATTTCTTGCAGAAAAATATCACCCGACACCGATTGAAACAATTTGCAATAATTGTCAGCAATCGGTAGAAAAAGACCTAAAAGCGTACCTTTTCCAAAACAACGTAGAATTTCCGTTTACTCACGATTTGTCGGAGTTGTTGGCAATGTGTATGGATATAAATTCAGACTTTGTAAAATTTGCAAAACAATGCACGTATCTAACAAAGTTCGGAGTTATGCCAAGATACCCAAACGAACTCCAACTAAACAACGACGACGCAACATCAGCAGTTCGCTTCGCAGAGGAAATTAAGGAATTTGTGAAAAAAAATATCTAAATCAGATATACGAAAAGTTTTTGAAATAGACAAAAAAAACTTGGTCAATTCAAAAAAAAGCCGTAAATTTGTAGTCGGAATTAAAAGATAAAAAAATGAGAACAATCAGTATAAGAGTACCGGAAATGTCAGAACTTGATAATTTGCAATTATCTGTAATTCTCGCAAGTCGCTTGTACGAACAGGGCAAATTATCACTTGGACAAGCAGCCGATGTTGCCAATTTATCAAAGCGTACATTCGCAGAGTTATTAGGAGCGTATGGCGTTTCTCTTTTCAATTATTCTGCAACCGAGTTATCTCAAGACGTTGCCAATGCCGGTCGCTATGCAATCTAAACTGATTATTTCAGATACAAGTTGTTTCATTACATTATCCAACATAGGAGAATTGGATCTTCTGCGGTTGCTATATAAACAGATAGTTACAACACCGGAAATTGCCGAAGAGTTCGGCGAAAGTCTCCCTAACTGGATAGAAATTATTTCTGTTTCTGACAAAGCCAAACAAGAATTACTCGAAATACAGGTTGATAAAGGCGAGGCAAGTGCCATTGCGTTGGCGTTGGAAAACGAAAATTCATTTTTAATTTTAGACGACAACAAGGCACGAAAATTGGCTCACAATTTGAAATTGGATTTCACAGGTACTATTGGCGTTGTAGTTGCTGCAAAGCAGAAAGGCATCATCAGTAGCATAAAGCCAATTTTTCAAAAAATAAAAGAGACCAATTTCCGTATCTCTGCTGATTTGGAACTTCAAGCATTATTACAAGCGAACGAGTGAAATACACCTGTTCTTAACTTGTGGCTTGGTGCAATGGTCACGAAATTTTTTTGAAACGACAAAAAAATTTGGTCAAGTCAAAAAAAAGATGTAACTTTGCAGAAAGTTTAAAATCAAATTTGCCATGCAAGTAGTAAGTAGTGCGGAGTTCGCAACCCAACAAGAAAAATTTTTCCTTATGGCACATCATCAAAGAGTGCTTGTTCAAAGTGGAAACTATACATACCGAATTATGCCGGAGCCAACTGTAACAGAACCGGCTATTTTTGAACCCGACGAGGATTTTCACAACTCAATTTCAATGGAAGACGTGCGAGAAAGGTTACATAAGGTTGTTGATAAGTTGTACGCAAAATCATGAAAGTAGTTGTAACAACAGAAGTTTACGAATTTTTAGAAAATCTTGTCATAACACTCTACGAACAAGGATATTTCGGGCTTGAGGAGAATGCAAGAAAATATGTTGATGAACTATACGAGGACATAACCCAAACGCTACCCTCACGTCTGAAAAAATCGGCTCCACCACATTATGACAAATACGGAAAAGGTTTGTACTATGCCGCATTCAAAAAAAGTAAACGAACGTCTTGGTATGCGTTTTTCAGAATATACCAAAAAGATGGCGAACTTTACTACCAAGTGAGGCACATAGATAACAACCACACAGAAGCACAGCATCTGTAAATTCGCACAGATATACGGCGTTCAATTAGAGGTGATGTTACTTTGTGGTGACGCAATGGGAACAGTGTCGCAGATAACTTAAATCTAAAAAAGCAGTATCATGAAAGGCTTAAAAATACTATTCGTCATACATGCAGCAGTGACTTTAGCAGCAGCGATTGCACTTGTTGTTGCTCCGGCATGGATACCCGGAATGATAAATATAGAGATAAGTAGAGAGCAATACCTGTTAAGTTATTTTTTAGGAGCAGCGGAGTTTGCGATTGCATTTCTATCTTTCCAAAGTAGGAACATTACTGACAAATATGCTTTGAAAAATATCGTTGTTACATTCATTATTTTCCATGCTGTTACAGGACTACTGTTGCCGTTTGGGGCATTTGATGGTATAAATATGAGTAT
>Ga0099364_10007905_pt1 | contig 15064 bp, 17 predicted proteins | sample TergutTh196P3_FD_73070 | JGI IMG/M metagenome (GOLD analysis project Ga0099364, IMG submission 73070) | Microcerotermes parvus P3 segment gut microbial communities from Pointe-Noire, Republic of the Congo - Th196 P3 | ecosystem: Host-associated > Arthropoda: Insects > Digestive system > Gut ... | reverse complement strand
CGCTGATGAGTGTGGCAAAACAAACATGACGCTGCAAAGCAGGATGGCCTAACTGAAACCACACTACCTCACCGCCAAAATAGTCAAGTTATTTTCTGACAAGTCCTAACTGCCATAGAGAACGACTCCGTCTATTTCATAACGGGTTGCAATTTTGTCAAAAAATCTGCGGTCGGGGACTTCGGTGTCATGGTCAATACGATTCATTTTCACACTCCCTTGAACAGTTTGCATCACAACACACAGGAATTTGTCAGGTGTTTTATATTCTGCATCGGTTAACGATCATTTTGCCAAAGCAAGGCTCCTGGAAATTCAAACATAAATCCCATACACCTGCAATAATTCTGGGGATTTGCGTTGATAAAGCGGTAAAATGACATGTGATGGGCGATCCGGGTTAAAGCTGATACTGGCGAGAATTACCCAAACTGAAGCATTTCATCCAGACAGGTGCATCGCTTTTCCTGAAAACAGGATACAGACTGAAGTCATTATTCCCATAAGGAACCAAAAACCATGATTATTGTGACAGGTGGAGCAGGATTTATTGGAAGCAATCTGGTAAAAACACTCAACGAGCAGGGGCGCGATGACATTGTCATCGTTGACAATTTGACCAATGCCGACAAATCCCGTAATTTAAGCGGGCTTCGCGTACTTGACTTTATCGACAAGATCGAGTTTTCCAAAGCACTGGATGAAGGCGTATTTGATTCCGAAAAAATCGAAGTCATCTACCATCAGGGTGCCTGTACGGATACTATGGAATACAACGGCAAGTACATGATGGAGAATAATTTCGATTACAGCAAGCAGCTTCTTCATTTTTGTCTTGATCGAAAAATCCCTTTCATTTATGCCTCCTCGGCTTCCGTTTATGGTAGTGGAAAAAACGGCTTTACGGAGTTGCCTGAATCCGAGCAGGCTCTTAACGTCTATGCTTATTCCAAGCTGCTGTTTGATCGTTATGTCGAGCGTTTTTTGCATGATGTAAAAAGCCAGGTGGTAGGTCTTCGCTATTTCAATGTTTTTGGAATGCAGGAGAACCATAAAAAACACATGGCCTCCATGGTGTACCAGATGTTCAGGCAAATGCAGTCATCCGGCAGGATCCGGCTGTATCAGGGAGTTGATGGTTATGCGGATGGTGAGCAGCAGCGCGACTTCATTTATGTCCGTGATGTTGTCAAAGTCAACCTGTTTTTTGCCCGAAACCCGCAAATCAGTGGCATTTTTAACTGCGGGACAGGCAAGGCCAGCACATTCAATGCGCTGGCTCGAGGAGTGCTGAATCACTTCAAATCAGGTGAAATCGAGTACATCCCCTTTCCTGAAACACTTCGTGGAAAATACCAGAACCACACAGAAGCAGATACGAAAAAGCTGCTTGATGCCGGATATGACGGCGGGTTTACCTCTTTGGATGAGGCAGTGGCTGAATATTGCTCGTTTCTTGAGAACAGCGATGGATATCTGGACTAAGTGGCAATCTGTTCGTGGCTTGCGCATGCAGTAACTCACCCATTTAGAGCGACATATTGCAGTCAAAGCCTCAGGATTTTCAAAATATGACAGATCCCTGCATTGAAAGAAAATGCCCAGAAATCCTTTGGGAAAAAAAACCCTGTCGGTTACTTCCTGCGTGATGCAACTTGAGTCCCCTGTTTGGATTACATCTTTTCGGTGGCTTATGCGAGCAGTCGCATCAGTCTCTGCCCACTCAGCACGGACGATGTGACCTGACGTCGTCCCAGGCTGCCATCCATACCGGACAGTGCAGATGCTGGTAGCCTGTAACGACTCCTTCAGGGAACAAATACCACTGGAGCCGGATATTCGCGCAGTGTCTGATCGGAAGTCAGAAGTGTTATGCCTTCTTTTATTGCCTGAGCCAGGAGGATTCTGTCAAACGGATCCTTGTGTATTTTCGGTAATTCATGAACGCCCAGGGCATGCAGGCTGGTAATTGGTAGCTCGTGGTACTGATTGTCCAGAAGACTGCGACGCAACACTCCCGGGTCAACATCAAAGTCAACTCTGCCATGGTTCTTTTTTATTACTACTTCCCAAATACTGGCAGGGCTGAAATACAATGTGTTGCTCTCGTCAACCAAAATACTTTTCGCCTCAACCGACAGTGTTTCCAATGCGGCCTGCAACAGCAAGTGCGTGTCAAGAAGAAATTTCATCATGCCCCTTCAAACAAAGTCCTGATTTCTTCTCTGCCCATGGAGTCAAAATCAGCGGGGACACTATATCTGCCTTTAAGAAAACCGACTCTTCTGGCTGGATCGGGTGGCGGTTCATATGCACGGACGATAACAACAGGCTTTCCAGCTCTGGCAATTATAAAAGGCTCTCCACGAATAGCCATTTCAATCAGCCTTGAAAGATTTGACTTTGCTTCATGGACGTTGAATTGAGGGATGGTTTTTTGCATAACAGACTCATGATCTCGACAGGCCGTAAACAACACCATTTCCAGATAGAAATCCAGGGCAAATTCAAGCCTGTTACCTTGGTGTGCTTTGGGTAAATTACATCTCCGTTTCATCGGGGACTGACTAAACTAAGCTATTAGCTAAGTTTAGTCAGTCAAAGCAGATTTGTCAATTCCGGATCTCGCTGTTTTATGGTATTAATTCGCGGAGCTGACTTGTGCCTTTAGGGTCCTGGCCTGTTGATTTGGTCTGAATGCACAGGTTTTTTTTCTGCAGTCCAGCTATCCTGTGCATTTTCATCTGTATAACATTGTGCGTGATTTGCTATCATATAACTGCTTCAGTTGGCTGACATAAAGTCAGCCCGGACTCGACTGCCTGACAACCCTTTACTTTTCCCGTGCTTCAAGGCTGGGATTTCCTTGTACGAAATTTTGATGAGCGAAAATATTCTGACCGAACTTGCTCGCCTGCAAGCTGAAAATGCCCGGCTCAAGGCGGTTTTACGACAACATGATCCCGACTGGGAAAGCGCTCCTCTTTACGCTCTTCCCGATACAGTTCAGGAAACACCACCTGTTGCCCCGAAAACCTCAGTAAGCTATCTTTCGCCCGTCAATGAAAAAATTGCCCTTTTCCGCAGACTGTTTCGTGGTCGGGCCGATGTCTACCCAAGGCGCTGGGAATCAAAAAACGGAAATGCCGGATACTCTCCCGTGTGCGACAATACGTGGCTCCCGGATATCTGCGGCAAACCAAAACGGGAGTGTAATTCCTGCAAGCATCGACAACTGCGTCCATTGACGGATAAGGCCATAGATTCTCACCTGCGGGGCGAGGAAACACTTGGGGTTTACCCGCTTTTGCAGGACGATACCTGTTATTTTCTGGCCATTGATTTTGATGGAGAGCAATGGCGCGACGATGCCCGTTCCGTGATGCAGAGCTGCTTGCAATACGACGTTCCGGCATCCATGGAAATATCCCGTTCGGGTAATGGCGCACACATCTGGATTTTTTTCTCGGAACCCGTACCAGCCCGGCAGGCACGTATGCTGGGTACAGCACTCATCAGCCATACCTGTGCAACAACACGTCAGCTGTCCTTGCGCAGCTATGACCGGTTTTTCCCCAGTCAGGACACTCTTCCAAAAGGTGGCTTTGGCAATCTCATTGCCCTGCCTTTGCAGAAAATACCGCGTTCGCGGGGGAACAGTCTTTTTGTTGACATGAATTTCGTACCTTTTGCTGACCAGTGGTCATATCTGGATTCGGTGGTTTTAATGACACCGGATGCACTTCATCGCGCCATTCTTCAGGCAAGCTCTGGCAGGCATCCGCTTGATGTTGCTTTTACTGCAGATGAAGATACTGACACGCCTCCCTGGGAGAAAAAAAACAAAGCTCCTGGCCCTATAGCCGGACCATTACCATCGACTTTAACGCTGGTTCTTGCAGACCAGATATTCATCGACAAGAATGAAATCACGCAGTCCCTGCAAAATCGTCTTGTTCGCCTCGCTACCTTTGCAAATCCGGAATTTCGCAAAAAGCAGGCTATGCGATTATCTGTCTGGAATGAACCGCGCCTGATCTGCTGCGCTGACAACTTTCCCCAGCACATTGGTTTACCCCGTGGATGCCTGGGTTCTCTTGTAGATATGCTTGAGAGCAATGGCATCGTTCCTGTTATTGATGACAGACGCACGGAAGGTGCCAGTCTGTCGATAGCATTCACGGGAGAATTACGTCAGGATCAGCATGAGGCAGTAGACGCCCTTCTGGCTCAGGATATTGGTGTTCTTCATGCCGTGACCGCTTTTGGTAAAACGGTAGCCGCCATTGCGCTCATTGCGCAACGCAGTGTAAGCACACTTGTTGTAGTGCACCGCACGGAACTCCTGCGACAATGGCAGGAAAGGATGGTGCAGTTTCTTGACATTCAACCCGGTGACATAGGCATCATTGGCGATGGCAAGCATAAACCTGGTGGAAAGATTGACATTGGTTTGATCCAGACACTTTCCCTCAAACAGAATCTGACTGAACTACTGGATGTGTATGGTCAGATTATTGTGGACGAATGTCATCATGTATCGGCTGTTTCATTTGAGCATGTCATCAAACATGCCAGAGCCCGCTATGTTATTGGTCTGACGGCCACACCCCAGCGTCAGGATGGACGTCATCCCATTATTTTCATGCAGTGCGGTGGCATAGTTCACAATGTCGCCAAAGCTGAACATGCTCCCGTCATACTTCAGACCTGGGTCAGGCACATTCCTGCCCCAGCTGTACAGCAGGAATTTACCATTCAGGATGTCTTTCGCACACTTTGCGAAAATGACAGTCGCAATCTGCGTATTGCTGAAGATGTATTACAGGCGTGGAATGAGGGACGCAAGATCCTTTTATTGACGGAAAGAATCACACATCTTGAAAAACTGCGTGAACTCCTTGCCATCAAAGGTGTACCCTGCCTTGTTCTTCATGGGCGACTCAGTCGCAAACAGCGAATGCTGGTGCTGGAAGAACTCAAAACCATGCCTGATGCCGATGCCCGCGTGATACTGGCTACCGGACGATTGATTGGCGAAGGTTTTGATCATTCGCCCCTCGACACCATGGTGCTGGCCATGCCTGTCTCGTGGAAAGGAACTTTGCAGCAGTATGCGGGTCGCCTGCATCGGGAGCATGCGGACAAAGCTGATATTCGCATTTATGACTATGTCGAGACAGATAACGCGCAATTGAATCGCATGTGGAAAAAAAGGCGGGCGGGCTATATGGCTATGGGCTACCAGGTTTTTGAGATAAACAATGACATGTTGCCGGGCATTTTCTCTTGAGCTCGCGGGAAGTGCAGAACAGCCTGTTGACACAGCACCTTTTTTTGGAAAAAGGCATTTTGAGCGAAAAATGCATCTTAAAAAATCAGTGAGTCAGCTCCTGATGACTTGTGACAGCGGACTTTGTCAATTACCCATGACACCTGACATATGCTGTCGGCAGTCTCTCAGGCAAAGATCCTGTACACAAGAACAACCCATGCTCTCCTGACACCACTCTGCACAATGAAGAATATTTCAGCAGGAAGAATTCCGGAGGGGGGGTGAAAATACCAGCCTGGTTTCTTCACAATTGTGTGAAAACCTGACTTTTTGCATTCCTGCCTTCAGGTTGCAATCGTCAGTTTCAGACCAGGCGCATTTGTTACTCGCATAATGGTGTCGAAACGCGGTTTGACACCAGCAAAGAGCGCCCTGTAAAAGCTTTCACGAGCAGGTCCGGTATCTTTTGCAAGCTGCATCACTCCTCGTGCTCTGGCGATATAACCAGGCGACCGGATAATTTCATCGGAATCACCCTCTTCCATGACCTGCCTGAAATATTCCTGAATATTTTATTGCGTCATAGTGGCAGGAATGCGCTCATCCTGCGCAGATTGCAATTGAGGATTTTGCGAGTCAGCCCTTAAAGTTGTTTCATTAAGGAGCATCTTTGCAGCTTCAAGTGTGTGGCTTCCATGGTCGTTGAGTGATCTGTATATTTGTTCGACAGAAAGCCCGGTTGCTTTTGCTATTTCAACAACTCCTTTGGCCCGCGCAACAGTGCCTACTGCAAGCGCAATATAAGCAGGATCACTGGTTTCCAGTGCATCGGAAAGAAAGAAGGCGATTCCTCTGTCTCCCAGGAGGTCTTCTGCAGGATCATATTTTGCCAGCTTTTCTTTCATTGCCTTTTTGCTTTGGATCTATTCTGTAGCCCGGGGCATAGTCAATTTTCAGCTATATTATTCCTTCGCCAACATATCTGTGGTTTCCTTTATTTCCGGCACTCAAGCGAGTGAGCCTTGCGGCAACAGCGGTTTTCAGGAGTTCGTCTTTCATGTGACACCTCCATTCCTGAAACTCTGGGGCTTGCTCTATTTCCAACATTTGCTGACTATTCAAGTATGGTTTGATTCAGATCAGGCGGTGGCGATTATTCCTCTGTGTCATTATACGCTACTTCAAACTTGAGGATGAAATTTTGAGTTGTACGTTTTTTTCGTGCAACCTGCTCTCAGGAGGCTGCGGCCATAGAGATACGCATCACTTTAATTTTTAAATGTTATCTGAAAATGATGTGGTGAAAAAATAAATGGGAAAGCTTGCCCGTAAAGGCGTGGTTGCGCACTTCACCGCGCAAGGGTTCCAGGCAATTTTCCGATCAGGTAAGGTCTTGATAAACTGGAGCAGAACAACATTTTTTGGCCTTTCGAAAACCGCCGGACGATTATCGACAATGACCTCCACATCGTCACTCATTGATTTCAGTCCACATCAATAGGTGGTATATCAAACGAAACGCAGTGGAAAGAACATAAATAATGTGAATGACTTCAGCAGTTAGACACTACTGATCTGAAACCGGCCTGCAGGAAAATTGCTTCCGGGACATGCCAGTCAACACTCCAGCCTTGACAATACTATTGAGACTCGTTAGCATTCATGCATGATAACGGGTTTTCAATGCTCTGACACAAAAGCTTTGTTTTATGGAAAACGTGTAGCGCGATTTGCAAACATTGCCACGAGTGCTTTGCGAAAACTGGCAATGCTCAACAGGGCTACCACACTTGATGACTTGCGCATTCCTCCTGAAAATCGACTTGAAAAACTGGTCGGAGATCATGCTGGTCAATACAGCATTCGCATAAATGACCAATGGCGCATCTGTTTTTCTTTTAATTCTGGAAACGCATCAGATGTTAAGATAGTGGACTATCACTAAAGGATAATCATCATGTATCGCGAAATCCCCTACCCACACCCTGGCGAAATTCTGCTTGAAGAGTTTTTGAAACCTCTTGGAATCAGTCAGTATCGCCTGGCAAAAGAAATCGGTGTACCTCAACGGCGTATTGGAGAGATTGTTGCCGGGAAAAGATCGGTTACTGTCGATACGGCCTTGCGTCTCTCCACTTTTTTTGGTCTTTCCGATGGCTTCTGGACTGGTCTTCAAACCGATTACGATACCGCTGTCGCCCGTGAAGCTCTTTCCGAAACACTTTCACGTATATCGCGCTATGTCACCACCTGACTTAACGGTTTTTTCCGGGTACGCTTCCATCTTTTTATAAATAGGGATGACATATGACGGTATAGCTTTATTTTCTGACGAAAATGCCTGTGAACACGCATCAATTGAACCGGAACTTGCAAAAAGCACACTTGACTGCCTGAATCTCAACAAGCAGATTATGCAAAAACAGGGCTGTAGTGTGGGATTTCATTACGCAAAAAATTGATGAAATACTTCGTTCTGAAGAGCAGCAACAAAACGCGCTGGAGAAATTTGCCCGCGATACATTAAAGCCCGATCATCCGTTCTACACCACGGCTCTGCTCACCTTTGCCCGCTATCTGCCCAAGCTGATTCCAGATGGACCTTTTACTGAAGGGCAGGATTAGCTATTCATAGAAAAACAAGCAGTTTATGAAACCAACAAATTACCCTGTCTCCCCTGCCCTATGAAAGTAACTGAAGCCAGAACCATCCTCGTTACCTTCCTCATGCAACTTGGGGATCTGATTCTGATTACGCCTTTTCTGACGGCGCTTCGTCGGGCAACGCCGGATGCGAAAATCACTTTGCTCATGGATGCGCGCTGGCTCGATGTGATGACTGGCAATCCGGATGTGGATGAAATCCTGACGATCGACAGAAAAGGCAAAGACAATCGTTTGATGGCGCTGTGGCGCTGTAGCCGAAAACTGAAAAACCGCGGCTTTGATCTGACAATCAATCTCAATCCTAGTGAGCGCTGCTCTTTTCTGGCAGCATTCAGTGGTGCCAGATACATAACCGGCCCAACACCCAGACTTTTCAGGCTCTGGTTCAACAGAGTGCTGGAGCTTGACCGAAAACGGCATGCTGCGGACATGTATCTTGATATCCTGACACAAATGGGTGTATCTTCTCTCTCACATGATGGCCTGAAAATCGGGATACTGCCTGAGCACGAAAAAGAAGCAGAAGCATTTTTTAACGGGAAAATCACTGAAAGTGATAAACTTGTAGGGTTTAACATAGGCAGTGCCTCTGCGACCAAGTGCTGGTTGCCGGAGCGTTTTGCCCAGGTTGCAGACCAGCTCGCAAGCGAAGGCTGCAAAATCGTGTTCTTTGGGAGCAAAACAGAGCTTGATATGGTCAGGTCAACTACATCCCTTATGAAAGAAAACGCGATTATCGCAACTGGTCAGTTCAGTGTTGGGGGTTTAACTGCCGCTTTAAAGCGACTGACACTATTGATTACCAATGACAGTGGACCCATGCACATTGCTGTGAGCCAGAAAACACCGCTTGTTGCCTTGTACGGCCCGTCAAAACCGGAACTTTACGGCCCTTATGTTTTTTCTGGGGCAACTGTTGTTCAGGCTGACCCGCTTTGTATGGGGTGCAAGGATCGTATGAAACACAAATGTAATGACATGCGCTGCATGAATGATCTGACTACCCGGCAGGTGCTGGATGCAACATACAGGACATTGAAAGGAGATGGATAATGTCACTGGCTGGTGTCATATTGACTTTTAACGAGCAGCGGCACATTGAGGAGACCATCGCTTCCCTGAAGAAAGTGGCCGATGAAATTCTTGTCATTGATTCTGGCAGTACGGACCGCACCGTTGAACTGGCTGAGAAAAGTGGAGCAACCGTTTTGTTCAGGGCATGGGATAATGATTTTGCTTCACAACGCAACTTTGCGCTGGACAAAACCTCTGCCGAGTGGATACTCTATATTGATGCTGATGAACGCATTACAGACGAACTTGCCGGGAATATCAAAAATGCTATTGCTGGCACGGAGGATTGTGTTTTTTCGTTCAGGCGGCGTAACATTTCATTTGGGAAGGAGTTTCGATTTGAGGTTTTCAGGCCCGATACAGTTGCCCGCCGGCTTCCGCGAATCCAATCCACGGTCAGGCCAAGTGCCCGTACACCCTGGTTAGAACATTAAAGACCATCTGATTCAGTACTCTTTTAAGAACAAAAACACATAATTGCAGAATTTTCCTTCTCCAAGTCAAACACAGGTTATTAGCTATGTCCACCCAAAGCTTCAAGCAGTTACTTAAAGGCATCGTACCCGACCATCTGTTATATAACTATTATAAACGTCGTCGCCAGCACCACCTTGTACCTTACGGAGAACTTTTTTTTGAGGTACACCTTGCCGAACACTGCAATCTGAATTGCGCTGGCTGCAATCATTTTTCTCCCTTGGCTGAACCTGAATTCACCGATCCTGCTACACTCGACAAAGATTTTGCGCGATTAGCCAGTCTGTTTGGTGAGAAAATGAGCCATATTAATTTACTCGGTGGTGAGCCATTACTCCATCCCAGTCTGAACGAATGTATGCAAATAGCCAGACGCCACTTCCCTAAGACCAGAATAACTTTGGTAACAAACGGCTTGCTACTGACACGCCAAAAAGATGAGTTCTGGCAAACTTGCCGGGAAAACCAGATCACAATTCAAGTTACCCGCTACCCAATAAAACTGGATTTTGACCAAATGCTGGAAAATAGCTCAAGGAAACTCGGTTGAACTCAGCTTTTTTGGAAAAACACAGGTAGAAGAACGGGATTTTGTGAAAGTACCACTTGATTTGTCAGGTACTCAGAAAGTAAATCTGAGCTTTGTAATGTGCAACCGGGCCAATGGCTGCGTTACTTTGAAAAAAGGAAAGTTGTTTACATGTCCAATGCCTGCCGTTATTGAGCATTTCAACAAATTTTTTCAGAAAAACCTTACTCTTTCACCAAATGATTACATTGACATATACAAAGCGGAAAGTGCAGAGGAGATCCTGAGCTTTTTGGCCAAACCTATACCATTTTGCAGATTTTGTAATCTGAAAAGCAAGCAGGATGATTTCGGCTGGAGCGTCAGCAAAAAAAACATATCGGAATGGACCTGAAAAACACATCATCACTGATGCCCCTTTAAATCCATTAACACTGGAACCTGGTTTTCTTGTGCAACTACCACCATGATCGACCTTCTTTGCATGAAGTATAAAAACAGCATGAGACACCGGTTTTACAATATATGTTATAAAAATAACCCCTCTTTTCAAACAGTACAAAAACCATCTCCCATGAAACTGAAAGGAAGCGAATAATGTCACTGGCTGGAGTAATACTGACTTTAAACGAGCAAAGACACATTGAAGAGACCATCGCTTCCCTGAAGAAAGTGGCCGATGAAATTCTTGTCATTGATTCCGGCAGTACGGACCGCACCGTTGAACTGGCTGAGAAAAGTGGAGCAAAAGTATTTTTCAGGGCATGGGATAATGATTTTTCCGCACAGCGCAACTTTGCGCTGGACAAAACTTCAGCTGACTGGATTCTCTATATTGACGCTGATGAGCGTATCACTGACGAGCTTGCCGAAAGTATAAGAAACGCAATCTCTGAAAAGGGTAGCAGCATCCTCTCGTTCAGACGCCACAACATTGCATTTGGAAAAGAATTTCGGTTTGGAGTTTTCAGGCCGGATACGGTAACCCGCCTCTTTCCACGCACTCAGGCAAGATGGACAGGGCTGGTTCACGAACGTATCGAAAGTAATCTCCCCGAAAAAACCATCAAAGGGCATCTGATTCATTACCCATATGAAAACTGGGAGCAGTATTTAGTTAAATTCAATAGTTATACGACTCTTTGGGCAAACGAAGCCTATGCCAGGGGCAAAAAATCCTCATTGCCTGGCGCTTATATTCGCGCCTCTTTTTCATTCATAAAAATAGGGTTTTTCAATCTGGGCATCCTGGACGGGATAATGGGGCTCATTACTTCCTCGCTTCATTTTAAGTACACACTTATCAAATATCTAAAACTTTACAGAATGAGAAATAATAATCAGGAGGATGTCACATGAAAGTTGCTATTCTGGAGTCTATCCTCATGCCAGCCGGTCATGAAATAGAATTCGACCGGATTCTTGTAGAAGAAATTCAAGCTGCCGGGCATGAAGTCTGTTTTTTTGCACCACCAAACTTCCAGTTCAAAGTTGACTACAAGGTTCCGGTTATTGAACTTGCCGGTGGAGAAGCCATCAGTTATGCAGGGATTGGCCCATTCAAAAAAATTTTATTGTCCACACAGCGTGGAAGACGGCGGAAACAGTGGTTCAATGATGCCTATAACAAGGCAAAGCAGGGCATGTGCGACATGATCATTGTCCCGACTGCGTCTTATCGATATACCAATTCTCTCCTTGGCAGTTCATTGAAAGACTCTCCGGTGCCGGTGGTTTTCATCATGCATGGCATCATTCCCAGTCAAAAACAACAATTTATTTCTGCCGTAAAAAAAAGTCTCCCGTACAAAAACATTCATTTTGTTGTAATTACCCTCCGAGATGACTTTGCTGGTGAATCACTCCGCAACCTTCATCTTTTTGCTCCTCCTGTCTATATTCCTCGTCACCTTCAGGGAAAACCCTCTTTTACCCAACATACTCCTCTCAGAATCGGATTCTTTGGGCAGTACAGGCGAGAAAAAAATCTGGAATTCTTTCTGAAAGCTTTTGAACAGGCCCGATTTTCGGTTCCTGTTGAACTGATCGTGCAGGGTGCCACTGCCAAGCCAGAAGACGCAAATGATTTTACTCGTTTGACTGAAGAATACAAAAAACTGCCATCTGTTCGATTCTGGCATAAAAACCTGATTGGCGCAGAGTGGGAACAAGCACTTCTTGATGTAGATGTAATCCTGATGCCTTATGCTGCAGAACGGTACCGTTATCAAACCAGCGCCATGCTTTTTACTGCTCTTGGATTTAACAAACCTGTTTTGTTGTCACCAGAAATCAATCCCGAAGTGCTTCATAATTACCAGGTAGGGGAAGCGGTCAGACTTGACTCCCCAAGTACATTTGCAAATCAACTCTCTGCTTTTGTCAATGACTTCGCGGTAAATGCGAGAAAATACGAGTATAATCTTGAAAAAGCTAACGTGGCATATTCACCAGAATCTTTTGTAAAAAACATCCTGAAACTGAAAGACATTTAAGTAAACTGTAAGCCCGTTTTGAAAGAATATGACTGATTTGTAAAAGATGTTTTGCTATCGCAAGCTTCGGTATAGCGTCGTTCTGCCCTCAGAAACATTGTTCAAACGTAGCCAGAAAAGACGTCGTATTGACACAATCAAAGTGGTTTAGCTGTTTCTACATTTAAATCTAAGCTTCTGGATCAAAAGCTGGAAGCATGCTCGCTATTTCATATGATCATACCTGTTTGTTTGGCCAGCGACAGAAACTATGTACAGCACCTGTCTGTAACTATGGCATCCATTCTCAAGAACAAAGCGGAGTCCGATGTTATTCGCTTTTATATCATGGAGAATACATTCATTGACGAGGATCGGCAGAAACTTGAGCAGTTGAAGTCCATCGCTGATTTTGAAATCGAATTCATCAATTTCAACAGTTTTCCCATTGATCGCTTCCCGTTTCGAGACAGGGACCGAATTACTGTCGAAACTTATTTCCGGCTTTTTATTCCAGACCTGCTTCCCCACGAAGACAAAGTTATCTACCTGGATTGTGACATTGTGGTCAAGCACAGTCTGGCCGAATTGTATGAAATTGAGCCCGCTGACACTTACATTCTGGGTGTCCGCGATGGTCAAGCTCCCATGCACAAATTACGACTTGGAACTCAACGCTATATTAACGGTGGCGTTCTATTGGTCAACTGCAAGAAAATGCGTGAAGACGAAATTACTCACAAATTTATAGACTGCATAGTATCTGACCATGACAGGATCGAGTTGCACGATCAAGATGTTCTTTCCATCGTACTGGATGAAAATATCAGATATCTTCCGTGGTACTGGAATGGGCAGGTCACTCGTTATCTTCCCGGCGTGAAGTATTCCTTGATTAATGAGGATGTCTATATCCCTTATTACAGAGATGCCTATATCCTTCATTACATCGGAAGTTACAAACCTTGGCTTCCTTGGAAAGAGACAATCTTGACAGGAGAATATTTCAAGTACCTCAGACTAACACCTTTTGCTTACTTTGAAAAAATATACCGCAAAAAACGGGTTTTATTTTATTTTTTCAAAGCCCCATATCTCAAGCTTAGACGGCTCCGATATTTTGAACAATCGGAGTGTGGAGAAATTCTGACGTACTATTATTTCGGCTTCCCAATTGTCAAAAGAAACATTTCTGATGAATACAAAAAAAAATATTTGAAATATAGAGTTTTAGAAATATTGACTTTTGGTTTTGTCAAATCAATCCGCAGGAGAAAAAACAAGTACCTCCTTGAAATTGAGAAGAAAAAATTTGGTATTGAAACAGGTGAAAATTAATAGAATCTTTTTCTATGCACTGAAATCCCGATTGTACGCAAAATTCAGCGAACTACCGTATATTTATTAACAAACTTCAAATAGTGTCATGATCATAGGAATAGCATGTAATCATTTTCGTCTTGTGGGCGGTATGGAGCGGCACGCATTAGATGTGACCACTGCCTTACGAGAACTCGGACACGACGTTTTTGTCATATGTCGAAGTTATGATCAGGAACTGGTTGATCGCACCAACGTAGTTCCCTTACGTTTGCGGAACTTTGTGCCACGAATATATCGAAACACTTTTTTTTCCTGGCGGACTGCCAAGGCCAAACGAAAGACCAAAGTGGACTTCCTGATTGGGTTCACGCGGGTAACTTCTGCCGATATCGCCATGTGTGGGGGAACGCATCTGGGTTTCTTGCGTCGAATGGGTCGCCCAATGCGTGCTTATGACCAACGTGAGATAGCTTTGGAACGTCAGCACTATGAAAATGCGCGACTGATATCAGCAGCCTCTCAACTGATAGCAAACGAGTTGATGAACGATTACGGTATATCCCAAGAAAAAATATGTGTCATGGCTCCGCCAACCGACGTTAATTCCTTTTCGCCCGTTCCGGATGAGACGCGCAATCAGTTACGAATTAAATTTGGCTTCCCGGATGACAGAGTGATTTTCTTGTTTCCGTCGTTCTCACACCAAAGGAAAGGGTTTGATGTCCTGGCTCGTCTGTTCACGAAAACGCTATTGCCAGTAACACTGGTAGTGGTAGGAGATAAAGCTCCTGAGGCCAGGAATATTATCAGCCTGGGATCACGACCGGATATGCCAGACCTGTTCCGGGCCGCCGACTACAGCATTCTTGCCTCGCAGTACGAAGCGTTCGGACTCGTTGCGGTTGAGTCGGTGCTTTGTGGTACACCAATACTCGCACCGTGGCACATAGGTGCAACAGATGTTCTGGATGACAAGGCCCTGATACGTTTCGAGCCTAACGATCCAGCATCTCTTGAGACCGCCCTTACTACAGCCACGCAGCAAGCCCTTGCGCAAAGGGGGCGGTTGGAAAATCCCATGGCGCATATCGCCCTTGACCCATCGCCTCTGGCACACACCCAGAAACTGCTGAAGTTGATGCGGTAGTTTGCTCGTAATTTTCGCAAGAGTCACAAGAACACAATACTTTCACCTTGCAGAGGTCGTAATGAAAACATACGTCATCAACTTGCCGCGCAGTCCAG
>Ga0099364_10007904_pt1 | contig 15067 bp, 13 predicted proteins | sample TergutTh196P3_FD_73070 | JGI IMG/M metagenome (GOLD analysis project Ga0099364, IMG submission 73070) | Microcerotermes parvus P3 segment gut microbial communities from Pointe-Noire, Republic of the Congo - Th196 P3 | ecosystem: Host-associated > Arthropoda: Insects > Digestive system > Gut ... | reverse complement strand
GCGCCTAAAAATGGCGAACGCTTAAAAATGAAAAACCTTGCTTATTCGTAGTGAATAAGCAAGGTTTTATGTGGCTCCCCAAGTTGGACTCGAACCAACGACCCTGCGGTTAACAGCCGCATGCTCTGACATACGTCAGCATGGGCTACGGCAGATGCTGATACATGTCCAACATGGGGAATGGGAGTGCTTCGTTGTCATAATGCTATCGACAACACTTCCCTATTATACACAATCCTACGGAAATTTCAAGGGGTAAATAGCAATACGAAGATTCCGTGCGTTGTAAAATAAAGCATACCCTAAAATAACCGGCTGTTAGGGTTCGGTTCCAAATTTATTGTAATAGGTGGAAGTAAAAATGGCTGATGTATTATTTTGGCAATTCTTTTATTGGTAGCACCATTGAATGGCAAGGATAAACAGTTACACAACAGTTGTTTTTTGTTTGCACTCTAAGCTATCCCATTTACACGTATGAATCGTACCCTTAGATTCGCATACTTCACACGTTGTCATAAAATCATGGCATTTTTCTACATGCCTACCGTGCCCGTACAAGTCGTTATAAACAGATTTAAACGAAATCCCATCTTTAAAACACTCATGAGCGGCGGTACAACGTACGTTTTTATTCGGGCAAGTTCTTGTTATCTTTTCAAGTTCTTTTTTATCTCTCAATTTGTTTAAAATGTCTTCTTTTGAGCCTGAATCAACCACCAACTTATAATACAGCTTCGTATCTATTTTCCCTTCACATCCGCTGACTAAAAACATCCCTTTTTGCTTTATCAAACGTGCATTAGCTGCTAAAGAATAGTCAGGAACAAAAAGGGATTCGCTACCCAATTCAAAAATGATTTTTGCATATACCAAGTCTCTCAACGAGTCAACTCCGCTTATATCGCCAAAAAGAATCTCAAGAATGCCTTTGTTATATAATGTCTCTCGGATTATTTCATAAAATCCATTATCCAAATCGGAGTAAAAGCCCTTTAGATAGGACGCCACAAGCATTGGATTGTAAGCCTTGTCATCATCCTCAACAAATGTGTCCATTCCATCTTTTAAACTTTCCAAAACCTGACATATTCCCGATTTGATGCAGTTCAAATCTGCCTCAAGTATACCGGTATCGTTTGATTCTATTGCATAAATTTTTTCCTGCAAAGTGGTCAACGATTTAAGATAAGGATTTTCCGAATTACTAGCATATATGCCGCCAAAATCTTTCTTTAAAAAATTTTTCTCCGGACAAATATGCACAGCACGGTAAATGTAGTCAAGATAGTGTTTGATTAACTTGTTGTATCTCATACAAATATTCGCAACTGAAAACAACGTATCCTTACCCTCTTTCGGCAGCTTCACAAGATGCGAGAGGAACAATGCTTTTTGATGGTCAAAGAGGCTATCATAGTCACTCTTTTGGAATGGGAAAGCAAAAATAACACCATCATGCTTGCTTAGGCAACTAGTGCGTCTAGTGTATTCAGGGTTAACGCTTGCTAATTCTTCAAATTCGATGTAATCTTTTTTGCTTGCATCGCTACAAGCCATGTAGAGAGAGACCAGTGGACAAGTCGACAAATCCGTAAATCTTGTAGGAAGTCCATAATGCTGTTGCTTGCTTATATTATGCGGAGTAGACAACGATACATTCTTGGAGAAAACCGAGCCGGCCTCGTCGAATATATCAACACAGTGTTTTTGGGCATCCTCATATCGCTTGTCCTCATATTGAATGTTTGCTATAATGTTTGCTATATAGTTGGGGGTTCTAAAAACAGACGGAACTATATTCCCATAGTCTTGTGACTGACCGCGAAACGCAATATGTTCTGGTGTGCCTATCATCTTTTTCAAGTGTTCTATCTGCGCAAAACAATCGTCAATAGTCTTTATTTCATCACTATCCGGCACTTTTTCAGTTCCTATCATTATCTTAGCCGCACTTTGACCGCCGGCCAACACAAAAACCTTTTTCACATCGTCCAGTTCTATAAAACTTTTACACAGCAGGTTAATATCTTCTAAAATAGCAAAAAACGACCCGACAGGCGGTTTTTGTGGAATTTCTTCGGGTTCAAATCCTATTTTGTCAAAATCGTATGAGTACATTTTAGACCCATGGTGGAAGACCCCCTTGCCAAAGTTCCGTGCCGCCATCAAATCGGAGGTCGGCGAGGTTAGCAAAGCCGTAATGTCGACCCCTTTAGAGTCTATTTTTTCTCTGAAATACTCATATGTATCAAACATGTCGTCAACAAAGTTTCTATCAATAAATACATTTAACATATCAAGAGCATCTCTTTTGTCTTGGTTAGCATCAATGAGATTTTCAAATTCCTTCTTCCAATATTCCCAAAAAGGATTAACCAAAAGGTATCCGTGCCCGGAATCTACAATTTTTTTACGAAAATGCGCTTGTTTATCAGGAGCAATATTATCTATATGAGCGGCTAGTAGTTTTTCCAACGATATTTGCTTGGCTTTATCAACATCCAGACAATGTGCAGAATCGTTTAATACCCATAAGGGCATTTGTGTGTCGAGCTTGCCAATGCTCGATGATGCATGCGCCTTGTACCTCTCGCCTTTTCTTACATAAAAATTATGCGCAGACAGCGCAAGCATTGCAAGTGCTGAACCGACGAAACCAAAAACATAGATGTTTATTTCCAGCTTACAGTGTTCACGCAAAAATTCATCAAACGCCTTTGCAGACAAAAGTTGCCCCCCGGTACCAGCCAATAGTATGTTTATTTTCTTAATGTGGGGGTTGTCTGTAATAAAAGAGGCGAGCGCCTCATACATTTCCCCCTTATAACCACCTGCACCATCAGGAAAGAAGTCAAATTCTGAGAGTGAAACATTAAAATTATTACTGTAATGCTTGTCCTTCTTGAGAGAATTATAATTCCTCTGGTCATTTTGATGTGCAAAGAAAACAAGGAAGGCAGAATCCTTTTGTTCATCTGTCTTCATAAGGTCACTTAGCAAGTTGTGCAACTTCCTAGCATTAGAAGATGCGGGAGTATTTTCACTAATATCAACATCAATAAGTAAATAATTGTCCAGATTGCTTCTGAAAAATTCGGATTTAAAGGACGGCTTACCTTTCATAGTGCTATTATCCTTTCCTTTGTCTATACAATTCGTTGTGAGGGCAAGACTAAAAAAATATCGCGCATAGCTGATTATGCGCGATATAGTTTATTTTTTCTTGGCAAGACGGTTGATAGATGCCCACGAACGTGCATGAGTACCGAAGTCTGGCTCACGTTCAACCTTTATGTTGACATTATACGCACTATTGAAAGGCGAAGTAATATACGGTAGTTCGGGTTCCTTTTCTTTATCCACGCTTGTTCCGCTTGCATTTATATTCTGTTCCGTTTTCACATTGCGTGGAGTATGCGACATAATATTGCACCCCTAATTCATATTTTAGTTAATAATTTTACATTTATTATCGACACTATCTATTTATAGTATACTATGAGTCCCATTATGACATGGTTCCAATTTTCGGCAAAGTGTCGATGTTATGGAATCCTTGACAACTTGTCCATATTCGACTTACAAATCGTAGCATATTTATAGTTTTATGTCAATAGTTTTTTTGATTTGCCTCAACTGCTCCAATTCGCTCCAAAATTCCAGAATAAATACTGCTTTTATTTCCTATTATAGCATTATTCTTGTGAATTATCAACGCTCACGAAAAACACGGAATGAAAGCAACTTAAAATGACAGGAATTATGCTGTCGCCAAAAACTGTTCATAGTTCAAATCCAGCACAATATCCAGTTCATACCCTCTTGATACGTTGATTTCCCGTACTAATTGGCAGACAATCATTTTTCGCTGCTCTAAACTCGCGCCCTCAAATTCCTCCGCCCAGCCACGGAATTGGTCGTAGTAAAAATCCAGTTTCTTCATAGCGCCTTGACTGTTGTTCAGCGCGTAGTTAAGCTGTGCAAGTTTATCCTCCGAACTATGAATCTCTATTTTCGTGTCCTCAATCGCCCTTGACAGTTCTTCCGGCGAAAACACACAATCACCCGTTAATGAATCAGCAATCATGTCCCTTAGTTTTTTCAGTTTTTCTTTTAACCGTATATTTTCCTTTTCGACTTCCCGCTTTTGAGATTTCATTTCTGCAATTTCGTTCTGATAGCGTTTTTCAAGAGCAATTGATTTTGCTGTAGTCTTGATACGGGATAAGTATTCAAGGACAATCGTATTCACCGCGCCGTCGATACGGTCGGACACATACGCCGATTGTCCGTTACATTCGCCGCGATGCCTTGCCCTGTTGCAACAGATGTACCGTTGTTTCCGAACCGCGTATTTACTGCCGTCAGCACGAATATGAGAATCCACATAACTTGTGGCAATCAAATGGGAACCGCAGTGAGTGCAATGTATATTGCCGGATAATAACGTCTTGCCTTTGGTATTCCGGGCAATTTGTGTTTTTTGCTCGTTTTTTACAGAACGCTGTACGATAACTTGCTGTGCCTGTTCAAAGACTTCCTCATCAACGATTTGCAGATGGGGTTGATGCGGGGAAACAATATCTCCGGAGATATAGTAGCCGCAGTAAGTACGGTTTTTCAAAATACGGTTGACGGTGTTGCATTGAAAGCCGCTGCCGTTGTGGGTTTTTATTTCCATGCTGTTAAGCATGGAAGCAAGTCGATGTGAGCCATATCCCTCACGGACGGATTTCTCAAATATCATGCGGACAATGGGGGCTTCGCTAGGGTCGATTACAAGGTCAACCAATTCCTTGCCGCGTTTATTGAATCGTCCGCTCGGCACTGTTTTGTATCCAAACGGAGTAACGCCGCCAGTATATACGCCCTGTTCGGTCAGTTGGTTCAAACAATCTTTCACGCGCATAGAGGTTTTACGGCTTTCACCGTTGGCTTGCCAAAAACGGATATAATTTGTGAGTTTATCCACATGGTTGTCAAAGCGCTGCTCCCCTTCCTTTACGCTCCACACTTCGATACCATGCTGTACAAACCATTCCACCACAAAAGGCGTTTCATCATCAATGCGGCCTATGCGGTCGAACATATAAACCAGCAAAATGTCGAACTCTTTCTTTTCTGCCGCCGCTTTCAAGTCCTGAATGGAATCTCGCTTTGACGCCGATACCTTAAAGCCGGATATACCTTTTTCGTAAAACTCGTTTGTAATCCTCCAATGGTTTCGGTTTGCAAATTCGTGGCAGGCGGTACGCTGCATTGGGATGTCGCTCTCATCCGGGTTGCCAGTTTGTGAGCTTCCTACTTGCCGTTTGGTAGATACGCGATACAGAGTATTAACCCGCTTCATTTCTATTCCCTCTCTTTCCTTATAATCGAAGATTTCAAGGTTCTGGGGTACCCGTTCAAAATCTTTGATTTTGGTAACGGGTCATGGTTCTTATAATACGCCGCCAATTTGACGGCGTACTATAATTTTACCGAATAATAAAGAGATAGTCTAAGGTGCGAATTTCAACTTTGCACCTTGGACAATTCCTGCATTTTTGTGTCAAAGGATAGCATGAGATTGTCGAGTGCCAACCGCATAGCGCTCTCATTTGGCACTAAACTAAAAAAAAGCCGCACCTTGCAGCCATTGACTTCTCGCTCTATTTTGTTTTCAGGGTCGATATTAGGCTTTTCAATTATGTTCATTATCAGCCGTCCTTTCCTGAACCGCACTGATGTGCTTTAACCCCACACTGACAGCCAGCGCCCGGTCAACCCCGCTCATGCTGTCGTTATCCAACGTCCCGATATACTCTTTCAGCCGCGCCTTGTCAATCGTCCGTATCTGTTCCAGCAGGACAAGGGAATCCCGCCCAAGCCCCTGCTGCGCCTTGATAGGGCAGTGCGTGGGCAGTTTTGTTTTTCCCATTTGGCTGGTTATTACAGCCGCTATTACCGTGTTGCTGTGTTTATTGCCGGTATCGTTCTGAATAATAAGGACGGGGCGATTGCCGCTCTGCTCTGAACCGACGCCATGCGTCAAGTCAGCGAAAAAAATATCGCCACGCCTAATTCGTCTTTCCATCAAAACTTCCTCCCCACTTGTTGCAATCCCTCGGCAATAAAGCGTTTTGTCAAATCTTCCACCCGGCATCCGGGTTGAAAATCCCACGCACACGCCTTTTGGTACTCCTCCAGCTTCGCCCATTTCTCCGGCCAAAACTGATACAAGCTACGCAGGGACGCAAGGCTCTGTTTTGGGCATTGCCAGCAACCAAGACGTTTGAAATACTGGTAGAGAGGGTGTAATACTCCATATTTCTTGCAAATTTCCCGGCATTCTTGCTCGGTCAGTTTCATATCAATTAAGGGAAAACTGTACTCATTTTTCGCGTCCTTATACATCTTCGCGTCGGCTCGGTGGGATTCATCCAGCGCAATGCCGATGTAGATGTGGTTGCCTGTGCCATTGGTCTTTTTTATAGGCTCCTGCTTGAAAACGCGCTTGTAAGAACAACCGGGGCCGACAACCGGGGGAAAGCCCCGGCATTTTCCAATGTGTTTACCTTTTGATAAATGGGAATAAAAATAAGCGTCCCATGACGCCCATTTATCGGATGTGGCACATTCAATTTTTATCCCCAACTTGCGTTCCATTTCATCCTTAAAGGCGTATGTTTCTTCAAATTCCGCGTCTGGTGTAACATCTGCGAATACAACTCTATCAAGCGGCAAATCCTTTTTTAAAAGCATAATAAGCGCCGCAACGCTGTCTTTCCCAAGTGAGCAGTTAAGAATGTATTCCATTAAAACCAACCTCCCTAATTATGTATGCCAAAGCGAAAATCAGGCTTCGATGTAAAGACAGCGTTGGTATAGCTACCCTATGAATCGCCGGATTTCCGCTCTGGCACATATCTGAACCGTCTTAATTTGTCCTCGACACCCCAAGACGGCGGGAAGTCATCAAACGGCGGCTTGTTGACCGCTCCACGGGAATTTCACCCCTCCGAGGTTCGCTCCGAGCTGTCCCCACTTGTTGCGACGGCTTACGGCTTACACCGTTTCAACGCTCGACTTTATGGCCGGACAGGAGTATCGCCCCATTGCCTGTTATCGCCGTACCGAGGACAACCCGATATTTATAGCCGGAGGTTTTTCGCTCACCGTGCGGGAAACGGATAAACAAGCAAAAAATGTTGACCTTGCTTCCGTGTGTCCCGTGCGACGTCATGGCGCAACCGCTAATGTGGCTTACCTTTATCACAATAACAATGGGAATGTGCTTGATGAATGGGCATTCAATTTTCAAGAACACCCTGCTCACCGTCCGAAAACGGGAAACAGGCGAGGGGTAAAATTACCCGCTCACCTGTTTCCACACTCAGAGTCGTTTTTTAGGGGCTGCTTTCAAAAAAAGTTTTAATTCTTTCTTCAGCCCGTAAAATGGATTCCTGAATAGATGTGAAATGGCGACCTTCCATCTTAGCAATTTGTTCGTAAGTAAGGCCAAACTCATGGTAAAGTGTGAACCGCCGCCGCTGGATTTTTGGCAAACTCTGAATCGCCAGCCGGAGCGTTTCGTTTTGCAAACTATCAAAGACGGTTTCCTCCACGTTCTTTTGTGGGTTAATCGCCCGATTGTGGAGTGTTTCGTCCGTCAGGTCGGATTGTTCAGTGTGTCGTTCGTCCCAGCGGCGCAGATTGCGCTCGGCTTTAACAAACCGCAGAAATTCAAGGTAGACAGGCCGGGACACTTCGGTTTCCCGGTGGATGGCTTGTCCGTCCTCAAAGGAAACAAAATAGCGCGTAAAACCAGCGGACACCTCCATCCGCAGAACATAGTGGTTTTTATTATCAAACATTGCCTTTCCTCCGTTTCGGTTTTTGGGATTTGCGAACCAAAACGGGAAAGACGGGGAGCGGCAGCGAGGCCGGATAACAAAAAAGGCTGCTGTCTGCATTGGAACTCCTTTCGGAAGTTCCAGCAAACGGCAACCTTATAGGACAAAGAGAAAAGCCCGGCGAAACAGCAACATGAAGTTGCCGTTTGCCGGACTCATAAGCATTGTAACATTCGGTTATGCGGACTTGGTACGGTTACCCTAAAAGGTAAGCAGATGAATGATACCTGTCCGCCTGCATTGAGTATGCACAAAACGGTATTTGCCCCTATCCGCTACACCGCAGCCGTTGTCACGGCGCTTTCAGCCTGCGGCTAACATTCCAAACGCTCTTTCAGATTCCGTGAGGGTATAGCTTAACCGCCACAAATGACGGTAGGCAAAACCATATTCAATTTTATAGATAACTGGCGATTACGCCAGTATCATGCCGATTTCGTTTTTGCAAATTTGGCATTTAGGATATGAATGACACCTGATGTTTTTCCGGGCAGGGTAGCGGTAAAGCTCTACATTTGTGGATTTATCAACCTCTGTAAATGGTTTTTTACAGAAGGGGCATTTGATAGTCTTTAACTCACGCGGTTTCCCATTATACCCACGAGCGGTTCTATATGCCACGGATGGCATTAGAATCGTGGGGACGTCACCATGAATGACGTAAAAATATTTCTGAATTTCGTTATGGCCTGTATGTCCAGCGCTGTATTTCATGTTGTCACTCTCTTTTTTGAATTTACGCAAATTACGGAAATGCTGGCGTGAAAAATCGCGGATTTATTGGAACGCGCATCCCCATGTTTCTGCATCCACAATCGCGGTCAGCTTTTCCAACCGAATGAGCGCGGCGCGTTTTGATACGCCGAATAAGCAAGCTACAAACTCCGGTAGGCGATTGGCGTAATAATTGTCTTTCGGGCTTGACCCTCGGATAATGCGGCGGGGCTTATCGCCGTTTACTCTGAAAAACCCCTTGTACGCTTCTCTAAGCGCGGTGCGGGGCATGAGGATAGCGGCAGCAAGGAAATCTGCTTGACGCTCCATGCGCTCGACATCTGTGCGCTCATTTTGAGAACGGCTATAATCGACGCGCCCCTCTTTAGCGGCAAGGTATTGGTTTTCATAGATACCGGCAGATCCGAAGGGGTTGTCCTTTGAGAACGCTTCTCGGTGCAATATCCAATGCGCCCCCTCATGCATGGTTGTAAAGCGCAGGCGCGGTTTGTTGCGCGTCGATGTTGTCAATGATGTATCGAGGATAACTGTACCCGTCTTTACCTGTACAGATTCCGGCAGGCCGCTTATTTCACCCACAACATCGAGAACACCATCATTGAACGCAGTCATGCCGAGAATTTTACGGTCATAGCAGATACGAAGGTATCGTATAGACAGGTGGAGGTAGTATTCAACAAAGGCTTCCACGTTGACAACACCGGGGAAAGTCAGTCGTTCCGGCGCAAAATCGGCGACTAACTCCTCAGCGTAAGCGTCCAGCGCGTCGTTGGTTATGTACGGCACACGCGAGAGCGAATACCCTGTTTTCAATTCAACCATTACTCGTCCTCTTTCTCAATTTTCATCAGGCTGATAAATTTATCCCAAACCCGCGTGTCGCCGCCGTCCTTTGCCATACGGAGCGCAACGCGCACTTTTTCGTTTTCGTTGATGTAGTCAGGCAAATCAGGCGGGGCTTCCGAGCGGGCTTTTCCGGCTAGGTCATTGAGCATAACCTTGTCCTCGCCCGCAAGGTTCAGCGCATTAATCAATCTTGTGAGTATTTCACGGTCAGGCGGTTTGCGCCTGCCGTATTCAATATCGCTGCAATATCCAGTTGAAATTCCCGACCTTTCGGCAAGTTCACTCAAGGTTATCTGCTTTTGCTGCCTTTTTTCCCTCATAAAGCGGCTAAAATCCGATTCCGCCATAATTACCTCCGTTCTAAAAATCGTTTCCGCATTTTGCGTAAACAGGGGGATTTTTATAGCGGCGCTCTCGCCGCAGAAACATCTACGATTTGGTAATAGTATTATACCGCTCGTTTGTTGGGGATTCAATAGGTTTTTAAAAATAGGGTTCGAGGTTGGCAATATATCGCCCAACCCGGCTTTTTTTAGAAAAGCAGTCCTATGTTTGTGCCGTTATTCAGGGACAAAGGTTTTTGCTTTTATCAGCATGGCTTTGTATGCGTCTACAGCTTCATCGGGGGATTCGATAGTGATTGCGCCGTCCATACCGAATATCCAGCCATAAAATGTTTTACTAGCTGATACGCTTACCTTTGCGTAGAAATGTTTGGGGTCGGCTATATTCGTTTTTACATCCTCACCGAAGCGGTCAATAATGGTTTTCATCATAGCGTTTTCGCATTTCAGCGTGACATCAAGCATTTTGCCGTCGTACATCTGAAACACCGATTTCACATAATCCGCGAGGTTAAAATCTTTAGGAGCGGGTACGGCGGGTATGTCTGTCAACTTGGGCGCGGCAATTCTGTCCACACGAAAACTGATGTCTTTCCCGTGGTTTTCGGAGTGGCCGATGATATAGTAGCTGTCGTTGTTCCACACAAACGCCCACGGGCTGAACTCGTAAATCCGGCGCTTATGCTTATATTTCTTTTTCTTGTCAGGGGTATATTCGTAATACATAAATCGCACACGGTGCTTTGTGTTTATTGCGGTCAAGAGCAAGTCTGCGCTTATGTATGCGGTTTCATTTTTGGACTTGACCTGCTGCGATAGATACAATCCATTTGCGAAGCTCTCTGCCTGATAGCGGCTTGTGAGAGCCAGTAGCTTATCAATCAAGGTGCGGCTGCGCTTGGCGGTCAGAAACCGCGACGCTTGCGACGCGTCGATGAGCAGCTTCAATTCCGGTATTTCAAAATGTCGTTCACCGAAAAAGTATTCATTGGAACGGCTTTTATTACATACTACATCAACACCAGCGTCAATGAGCATATCTATGCCCTGTGCAATCGTCTTGCGACTTGCAGGAATGTCCTTATCAGATAGATAAAGCATAATATCATTGATGGTGGCAGGGTGCGCTTCGTCGGTTTGTTCTTCTAAAAACTGCTTTATATACAATATTCTGCTTTTCTTTTTAGCCATGACAAATCCCCTTCGCCCGAGAACAGGCAGCAGTGTTTCCGCATATGGACAACTCATTCAGAAGTGTCAATAATCGTCTATCAAAAAAGACTTCCTTATCAACTCCCTCGCTTCTTCAATCCCATTAATCGCACCCATGCTAATCATCTGCACTAAGATATTCCCGATTGCGGTGCCTTCAACAGGCCCGGCAGTCACTTTTCTGCCGCAAACTGCCGCTGTCAATTCGTTTAAGTATGTGTCTTTACTGCCGCCGCCGACAATACAAATTTTATCATAACGTTTGCCCGTGATGGATTCTATCTCCTCTACCGTCTTTGAATAACCTACGGCAAGGCTGTGATAAACGCAAAACATCAACTCGCCGATATTTTGAGGCACTTGCTGCCCCGAATCTCTGCAAGCGGCTTTGATTTCATCCTCCATTTTTTCAGGAGCAAAAAAACGATGCTCGTTTATATTGATTACGGATGGGAATTGGGAACATTTGCCTGCATAATAACACAGGTCGTCAAAGCTGTATTGCCCGCCGTAATCATTTTTTATGCTCTGGATAATCCACAGTCCCATAATGTTTTTAAGATACCGGAAACGGTACTGGTACCCTCCCTCGTTGGAAAGGTTTTTCTGCCGACTTTCCTCCGTGCAAATCGGCTCGTCAAGCTCTACGCCCATCAGGCTCCATGTGCCGCTGGAAAGATAAATGCTTTTGTCGTCAATCGGTGCGCTGACCACGGCCGAGCCGGTATCATGCGTACATGGCAAAATGACTTTGCAATCAAAGCCAACCCTTTGCCTGATTTCGGGCAGGAGATTTCCGAGCTTTGTTCCGGGGGGCACCATTTCGCTAAAGAGCTTCTTGGGCAACCCAATCTTTTCGACGAGCTCATCATCCCAATCTTTTGTTTTGGCGTTAACCAAAGCTGTCGTTGTCGAATTGGTATATTCATGTTTTTGCCCGCCTGTCAGAAGGTAGCTCAAATATTCGGGAATCATCAGGAAACCATCGGCGGCCTCCAACCATTCCGGTTGCCACTGTTTGAGCGCCAGAAATTGGTAAATAGAGTTGAACACCAGCTTTTGTATCCCTGTGCGGCCATATAAATCCGGCTCGCTAATGAACTCGTCTAGGACTTCATCCATGTCGTTGGTACGGCTGTCCCGGTATGCAACCGTATCGCCAATCATTTTGTCACTTTTATCCAGCAGCACGAAATCGCAGCCCCATGTGTCAATGCCAAGGCTTACAGGGATTTTTCCGATTTCGTTGCATTTTGCGATTCCGGTCAGGATTTCTTCAAACAGCGCTTCCATGTCCCAGCATAAATGCCCGTTCTTTTTTTTGAACCCGTTTTTAAACCGGTGGATTTCTTCAAGCACCAGCTTGCCATTCTGCATACTGCCAAGAATATGCCGCCCACTGGAGGCGCCGATATCAATCGCTAAATAAGTTGACAATGAATTCGCCCCCCAATCCTATTCAAAACGCTTCCTTTTGCCGGTATCTTTCCGCTTCCCAGTTTAAGATAAAATTAACGTAACCATCAGGCAACGGGTTCACGCCGCCGAAAGAGCGCGTGTAAACAGCGACCTTCATCGCATCGAGGAACAGAAGTTTTGCTGTTCCGGCCTCTTTTTCGTTTTGACCGAGGGCGAAAAATCCAAGCCCCTTGACGGTTGCGATTTTCGGCGCGAAGCCGTATGCTTTTTTGTAGTCGTCAAACTTTTTGCGATGGTTTTCACCCTGCTCAAGAAAGATGGGCGTGTGCTTGCAGTAAACGATGTGGTCGGGGGTAAAAGGCTTTATCAACTCCCGCATTGAGGATTCGTCCGTGACAAATTCAGCGGTTTGTTTGTTCGTGCAAAATACCGCCTTACCATTTTCCGAGTAAAGCGCCTGTAATACAAAAGCGGTTTCCCGCGTCGCGTCCGCGTCAAGAGATATTTCGGAAAAATCGGGAGTTTTGGCGATTTGGTTTTTCAGCTTGCCGATAACTTTGTCAGTCAGTACGGCAATTTCATCCGCATTATCTGCCGCGATGAACAATCCGTGGTTTTGAAGAATTACAATTTCAGGCGGCTTGCCCGTTGCAGCCCGATGTTTGTTGAATAAATCCCGGCAGACTGTTGCGAGTATGTATCCGGGCTTCGTGAGCGGCACCCATACGGCGGTTTCGCCGAATATGCTTTGGAAATCCTCCGCGCCGTTTTTGCCGCAGCTTAAACCGTTCACGATTGCAGGATGCGTGTGGAACACAAATTTCTGCGGGAAAATCGCGTGCAAAATCGCTTCCACGCTGGGGCGTTTGTTTTCCTCACCGGGGAGCCTTGCCGCCATCATATCAACAAGCGCTTCGGCTTCGCGGGCGTCGTCGTCTGCGGGGTATGATTTTGTGAGCATAGCTGACAGTTTCGACATGTCCATTTTTACGAATTGTTCTTCGGCGATGGTGGCAAGCGCCGTACCGGAACCCTTGACGTACATCACACCGTTTTCTTTATAGGAGGTATTCCCGCCTCCGGCGAGCACATATTCCTCGTCGGCACCATACCGGTGCGACGTTTGAATCAACAGCGAAAGACTCATGGCCATCTCCCTAGCCACGCTTAGAGAGCGCTTCTTTTTTGCAATCACAAATCAAAGGCATAAAGTTGTCGCCGGGGGGTGTTGTTCCGTGTATAGAGGTGGTGAACTCAGAATTTTACCGGATAAATGTTTTCCGCATCTGTTCACAATAATATTGTACGACTTCCCATTTTGTGTCCGGCGGTAGCCTATGATCCGGGCAAGGGATATATCCGTCCATTGCCACAAGCGGCTTTAGACGTTCAATTTCTCGGTCAACTGCGGCATAATCCTCGCACAACACATGCTTGTTCATGCCGCCAATCCCGCGGACATCACGCCCCAGCTTCTCTCTCAGTTTCGCGATACTGCCCCCCCATGTGCCAACTTCTATCGGAAACATTGTGTTCACGCCATTTTCAAGCCAAATCGGAGCTAATGTGTCAATATCGCCATCACAATCCAATGAAACGATATCGACGCCATGGAGATTCAATAGCTTTGTAATCTTGCAGTAGTACGGTCCCACTTTTTCGGCAAAAACAGATGGGGAAACGAGCGGTCCGTTTTTAAAGCAGATATCCTCCCAAAAATGGGCGGTATCAAATTGCATTCCTGTTTTTAACAGCCGCTCCGTAATTTTATAACTCAGTTCGGCAACTGTGCCAATAATCTCATCATACAATTCCACGTCGTCAGCATAGAGATAGCTTATGCCGACAACTCCCATCCAGTTGCGGATATGCCCGAATAAACTCTTGCAGAAAAGCACCAGCGGTTCGTCGCGGGTTACGGCTTCCTTTTCAAACTTTGCGATAGATTGTGAATCAAAGCGCTCCTCGCTGAACTTAAGCTTCGGAAGATAATGCTCTTCCCAGCTTTTCCTGTCTACAAGTGTATGGTCTATCTCTGCTGGGATGGATGTCACACCATCTTTTTGCAGAACTATGGCGCCGTCCTCATTGAGGTAAGTATAACTTCCGTCCGCTCTTTGTTCCAACCTTACAGCTTCAAATGCCGGGAAGAGCGGGGAGAAGCCTGAATTGTCCCTAAATTGCGGAACCGCGTTGCAATCAAAGCCTAGTATATTGCGTCAACTAAACGTTAGGATACAATCTATTAAGTTTGATGCGGGCATCATCCGTGCGGAACTGCCATTTCACTTCGACGACAGCTTCATTACGGGCTGTACTCCACGCTTTGAGTTGTACCCTGAGAGATTCAATGCTTGGAATACGTCTCCCCAAGCACTGCGCGGTCATGGCATTTAGTTCAATTTCTGCGATGTTAAGCCAGCTTCCATGTTTTGGGGTATAGTGTATCTCCAAACGCCTTGCCAAAGACCTTGCTTTCTCTGGCTCAAACGCTTCGTAAAGGGAAGAAATGGAATGTGTATTCAAATTATCCATAACAAGGCAAACCTTTGTGGCATTCGGATAATGCACATTCAATAATTCATCAACATGCCCTGCCCAGTCCTTTTTAGT
>Ga0099364_10007903_pt1 | contig 15068 bp, 13 predicted proteins | sample TergutTh196P3_FD_73070 | JGI IMG/M metagenome (GOLD analysis project Ga0099364, IMG submission 73070) | Microcerotermes parvus P3 segment gut microbial communities from Pointe-Noire, Republic of the Congo - Th196 P3 | ecosystem: Host-associated > Arthropoda: Insects > Digestive system > Gut ... | reverse complement strand
CGTCGAGCGGTGGCGGAGAGGTCATTGTTTTTGACTCATAGTCGAGGAAGAGGTAAAAGGATGATGGGAAAGACGATTATTGTAACAAACTGTCCCACCCACCCATGAGACTTCACTGTCCCACCGGACGCTGAGACTTGCCTACTAATAACCCATATGCCGCGAGGGTGGCACGGAGTTTTGCCTTGCTTCCTAAAACAGATTCAGACAGTTTGTTATTAGCCCCACTGCGCAGCAGCAAGCCGATTGTTGTACGCCGTCAAAATGTCGTTCTGACGCAATACGCCCAATAGAACGTCCGGATTATCCGCCGAGATCACCGGTAATTCCGTAACCTGTTCCTGCAAACACATCCGCAGTGCCGTGTACAAATCTTCCTCTGGTGAAATCACCATCGGTTCCGTTTTTGTGATCCCCCAAATCAACTGTTCCCGCCATTGAGTCCAATGTTGACATGCTCCCCATAGATCGTTTGCGCTCACCATCCCGACGAATTTGTCTTGCTCATCCAAAACAGGAAACGCCGACTCCGGTTTCGCAGCCATCAACTTCACCGCCTCCGCTATCGGCATAGATTTCGGAATGCTCGTTAGTGCCTCGCTCTGTTCCCCTAGGGCTTCGCGAACCGACAGAACCCGAAGTAAATCGACCGAATAATGTCCAAAGTGGGCTCCGCTGTCTATCGGAGCGAGAACCTGCTCTTCGTAGAGCGACACCGACGGAGATTGAATCGCAATGTGCAACAGATTCAGCACAATCAGCGGAATGAGAAATTCATAGTGGAAGCCCGACATTTCGCAAACGATAATCGCCGCCGCAAAGGGCAACTTAGCAATCCCAGCGAAAAATACCGACATTCCGACGAGGACACACATCGGTATCTCCGGCGGAGCATAAGGCACTCCGAAATAGGCAAACGCAAAATGAGTCAGGTATCCCAGCGTACCGCCGATGAGTCCGCCGATAAACAGGGACGGCGCAAAGAGACCGCCACTGCCGCCGGAAGAGACCGTCAGAGCCGTCGCCAGCATCTTCGGCAGAATCAGCGTGAAAACCAACAGGAAGGGCAAACCTTCGTTTAAGAGTTGACGCGTCCATTCGTAGCCGCCGCCGAAGACCTGCGGAAAGACCAGTGCAATACAGCCGACCAAAAAGCCGCCGAGTGCCGGTCGAAACCAATCGGCAATCGGCAACCGGTTAAAAAACCGATACCGCAGTTCCCGAACGAACAGTACGAAAAGGAGTCCCGCCAATGCGATCATCGGAACGAAGAGGAGAAACATAAAGGAGTCGAGCGGCGAATGGATTCCAACCGTTTCCGGCAGGGCAATGAGATGAACATCGCCGTGAATGTATCGGAAGACCGAATAACCCACAATAGAAGCCAAAATGCAGGGTAAAATTGCCGAAAGTTCCAGTGCAGAACTGGCATAAAGCACTTCGACGGCGAAAAAAGCACCGCCGAGCGGAATTTGAAAGAGACCGCCCATCGCACCGGATGCACCCGCCAACATCATGGTTCGCCGATCACGATTGTTGAGTTGCAACCCTTGCGAAAGGCAGTGGGAACTCCAAGAGCCGAAGAGCATTAGGGGACCTTCAAATCCGGCGGAGCCGCCGCTTCCCAGCGTTAGAAAACTGGATGCCGTTTTGGTAACAGGCACCCGGTTGCGGAGCGTGCCGTTGCGTGTATGAAAGGCGCGGATGGCGTGGTCGGTTGCGTCCCCGAAGGCTTCGGGAGCGAATGAACGGACGGCAATACCGCAAAACAGCCCCCCCAGAGCGGGAACGAGCAGGATGAGAATCCAATATCGGGGCAGGACGAGTCCGCCGTAGGTATCTTTTTTTTCTGCCGCTTCAAAGGCGGCACCGGGCAGAGGACCCGAAGTGGCGGTATAATTCTCAGGAGAGGGTAACTCATAGCCGACGGTAGGATAGATATACCGAACAGCCGTTTGGACTTCTTGGAGGATCGAGTAGAGTCCTGCGGAGCAGAGTCCGGTGAGACAGCCGATCACGACGCAATAGACGAGGAGTTTACCGGAAACGTTCCAATCGAATCGGCAGCGGATTTTTTCCGAAAAGGATAACTGCGAATAACGATTGCCTTCCATTGCGCCTTGGGTGATTTAGCCGGTACTCCGGCTCGTTCAGAGTGGAAATGCTAGGGAAATAGAGTGAGTGAGTCAAGAGGAAAAACGTTAACGGAGCCGCAATCATACGATTGCAACCAAACGAGCCGGGCACTGCGCTGCGTTTCTTCCCCGGTTCGTTTTTGTGCGAATCAATTCAATTTTTTACGTGAAATCAAACCGTCGGATACTGCCACGGAGCACGATACTCGCGTGAAAGCAATTTGCACGCCTCCGGGTCGTTCGGAATCGTTTGCTTTCCGCCGTCCCAAACGATACCGCGACCAAGTTTCAACGACAACACGGCTAAAAGTGCCAGCGAAGTGGCGTGGTGCCCGATTTCAATGTCGCAAATCGGCAAGCGGTTCGCTTCGATGGACTTGATGAAATCATCCCACAGGTTGGCGATGTTCTGGTGATCCGGCATGTCGAGCACCGACTCGACATGTTCGGTCGGTGTTACTTTGAAATCGCCGCGCGGATAAAACGACCAACCGTCAAGCCAGCCGAGATGCAACACCCCTTCCGAACCGTAAAAATAGAGTCCCACGTTGTGCCGCTCCTGCGGATTTCCGGCGTAATTGCGGTTTTCCCAAATCAGGTCGAACTTGTCGAACTTGTACACAACGTGCATCGAGTCAGGAATGGTTGTGTTGTCATCGAAGATACGCCGACCGCCGATGGCACAAATCGCCGTCGGATGTACATCGTCTCCCGCCCACCATAACACTTGGTCGAGCCAGTGGGTGCCCCAGTCGGAAATCTGCCCGTTGGAAAATTCCTCGAAATGACGATAGCCGCCCGGATGCATACGGGGGTTGAACGGTACCAGTTTCGACGGACCGCAGAAAAAGTCCCAGTTGAGTCCTTCCGGCACCGGTTCGTCGGGGGTCGATTTCGGCATCCACGGATAATTGACGAAAGCCTTGATGGCACCGATTTTTCCGACCTTACCACTTTTCAGAAATTCCATCGCGGAGATATGATGCGGTGCTGTTCGGCGGTGCATCCCGATCTGCACGATGCGTTTGGCATCGCGGGCGGCTTTGATCATCGGCAGTCCTTCGTCCATTGTGTGCGAATTCGGCTTTTCGAGATAGACGTGCGCCCCGGCTTCGCAGGCGGCAATGGTAGTCAGGGCGTGCCAGTGGTCGGGCGTGGCGTTGATGACGATCTCCGGTTGGATTTCCTTGAGCATTTCGCGGTAATCGCCGAAGGTTTTCGGCACGACATCGGTCATTTCCTTTTGCCGGGCGAGGGTTCTATCGAGTTGGCGGCGGTCCACATCGCAGAGGGCGACCAGTTCGATGGTGCCGGACTTCATCGCGGCATTGCGGATGTTGTTTCCCCACCAACCGCAACCGATGAGGGCGGTACGGTATTTTTTCTTGGAATCGGCACCCAAGACGGCGGGAGAGGAAACCGTTGATGTTGCGGCGACGGCGGCGGTAGCGGCGGAAGCCGCGAGAAAATTACGTCGTGTGAGTTTCATGGTATTGTTTGGTCTGTGTTGGATGTCGAACTTCTTTGACTTGGTACTCAAGATAACATAAATTTTGAGGAAAAGCAATTATCGGAAGATTTCACAGGCAGTCCGTCGACAAGTTTGCCTAATGAGGTAGGTTGCCGACCGCCGGTCGGCAACGTGTGGCACTCCGCACTGGAATTCCCATGTCGGCTATCGCCGACGCAACCGCTCGGCGGTCGGTTGCCTACCTTTGCCGCCCCAACCCTGAAACTTGCAGTCGGACTGGACTCCCCCCCTACCCAATGGCGTTTTTTTTTATAAAATGACCCCAGGAATTATGAGCAGATCAATCAAAAAAGGTCCTTTCGTTGCCCCGAAACTGTATCGAAAGGTCGAAAAACTGGAAGCACTCGGTAAAAAGGAGCCGATCAAAACCTGGGCGAGGGCGTGCACCATTGTACCGGAGTTCGTAGGACATACGTTCCTCGTCCACAACGGAAAAGTGTTCAACAAGGTGTTCGTTACCGAGGATATGGTCGGACATAAGTTGGGAGAATTCTCCCTGACCCGCATCTTCCGCGGACATGGCGGTAAAGGGGGCAAAAAATAAGACCGCAAGGAGTAGGAACAGAGTATTCAAAAGTTTAACGTAAAAAAACGTTTGCGTTTTTAGCCGCACAGCGCGAGGAGAACAAAAATGGCAATAGCAGGAAGAACGTATCTGGCAAAGCATCAGTATGCTCCAATGAGTGCACGGAAGATCAGACCGTTTGCTGATCTCGTCCGGGGAAAGTTCGCTGACGAAGCCCTCGAACTTTTGGCATGTTATCCGAGTCGGGGAGCGAGACTTATCGAAGCCGTGATCAAGAGTGCCATTGCCAATGCCGAAGATCAGCGGGCACAGAACGTCGCCAACCTTGAAGTCGTCGATGTTCGGATTGACGGCGGACCGATGTCCCGGCGTTTTCGCCCCGCCGCACGAGGTTCGTCGAGAGGCTACGTTAAACGAACCGCACACATCACCGTCATCGTGGGTTGATGTTTAGTTTAGGCTTCTATGCCCCCCAGAATCGTCATTCCGGCTTGCGCCGGAATGACAGTTTCCGAACAAGTCTATTCCGGCTCTCGCAGGAATGACGAGGTTTTGGCGAAACATGTCATGCGGACTGTATCCGCCGGTGCGAGGATTATTCCGCCCCTTGCCTTTTCGCTCACGAACGGTTATACTGGATTCTCGATAGACTCGCCGCCTGTTGTGGCGATCCTTGCACACCGACACAAAGAAAGGCTTATCCATGACACTATCCATTCACCGTTTGTTTCTGTTGTTGCTCCCAATCATTTCTTGCGTCGTTTGTCCCTCGGCGGCATTGTCCCAAGACTCGTCCCAAGCGGCTGACGGCTACGTCTCGCTGTTCGACGGCAGAACCCTCCAAGGCTGGGTGGGCAACCCCGCCCTCTGGTCCGTCGAAGACGGTTGCATCGTCGGCAAGACCGGCGCACAAGGGGATCCTAATTTTACGCCCTACAACCAATTTCTTATTTACGAAGGGGACGTACCCGAAAATTTCGTTCTCGAATTTGATTTTTTGATTTCCAGACAGGGCAATTCTGGAATGCAGTTCCGTTCGTGGCGGGATACGGACACCGCACGACCTTGGCGGGTTTACGGTTATCAGGCGGACTTCGATGGCGCACATACTCATTCAGGCATCGTTTATGGCGAGAATTATCGCGGCATCTTGGCACATCGCGGCACCGTGAGCGAAGTGGGCGACGACCACAAACCGAAGGAATTGAAACGTTTTGCCATAAGCGATGACATCAAAAAGGCGCTCAAAGTTGAAGATTGGAATCACTACAGAATTACAGTACAAGGCTGGCTTTTCATCATGGAGATTAACGGCGTGGTAACTTCTATTTTGATCGACGACGACAAAGACGTGCGCCGCAACGACGGTATTCTTGCCATCCAAGCCCACGCGGGTCCGCCGATGAAAGTGCAGTTGAAAAACATCAAAATCAAAAAAATGTAGATTGTGGAAGCAAGTCTCGTTGCCGTGTACGTAGAAGTAATTCATGGGCACGCTCGGCTCACTTCCAAACTAACCATGCAACTGATCCCCACCGACAATCCTTCGATTGCCAAACTCGTTCACGGTAAGCCGCTTGCCCTTGTTTAGAAAAACGCCCAGTGCTATAATGACTTTCGATAAAACCAACGAAGGCAATTCTTTTTCAGCACAACCGCCATGTCGAAATATCACGATGACTCGACTTACGCAACTCTTCCGGGAGAAATATCGTTAGACTTGGGCAAACTCAAGGTTTTCAAGCGTGAATGGGGATGGCTTAAAAAACTACTCGTAGGTTTGCCGTTCCCTGACGACTTGCTCGATGAACATCTACACATCGGATGTTGTAATCCAGCAGTGGTGATACAAACGGAACCGGAACTGATCATTTCCGCCTATTCCGGCGACCATGATTGGGTGTTACTTCTCAAGTTTTCCCCGTTTTTTGTACAAGAATACTCGCTGAAACCTATGATGCGGTTACTGACGGTCAACACTTACGGACAAGACCCGTCACTGGCGTGTGATCTGGAAAATGGACCGAACAGTACGCACACATGGACAAATTTCTTTCCGATGATTGCCGAATTTTGTTCGAGCGACGTGGACACCATCAACGAGAAAAAACAAGAAATCGAAGAAGATGATGAAGCGGAGTATCAAAGGACTTACGGACTGGGATGGCAACTTCTTTCGGAAGGACGTATCATTCCTCGTAAGGGAAACCCTTATTATTCCTTCCGACCGCAACCGCCGCGACATTAACACTCAAAAAACGATGCAACTGATCCCCACTGACAATCCTTCGATTAGCAAACTCGTTCACGGTGATATGCCGCCGATTACCGTTATCGGAAACGAAGCAATCCGGGCAACCGTCGACGAAAAGACGTTGCAACAGGCAATCAATGCACAGAGCGGTGCCGGTGTTACGGATGTCATCATCAATCCCGATGCCCACGTTGGTTTCGGTGCACCCATCGGGTGTGTCATGGTCTCGCCTTCACACGTCTATCCCGGTCCCGTCGGAGTGGACATAAAATGTTCTATGTCCCTGTTGCAGTTCGATCTGCCTGCTGAAGAGATCAAGGAGAAATCCGTTCGCCGGGCGTTGATTAACGCCATCTGCGACCGTACCCCCACCGGTGCAGGAAAGGGACAACGCAGCGTCAAAAAAGGAAAAAAATTTCCCAAAGAATTACCTCGGAAAGCAGTCATCGAAGGGGCAAGCGAATCCGTGTGCGCACAATTCGGGATTCCCTTCGACTGGACGGAGCGGTGCGAAGATGCCGTACATTACGGACACGACCGATCTTGTGAGGCGTTGACACATCGGCTTGACCGAATCTTGAAGGAAAAGTACATGTGCAATTTCGGCGAAAAAATGACGCAGTTCGGCTCTTATGGGGGGGGTAATCATTTCGGTGAGTGTGAAATCGTTACCGTCGGACACGATGAACAAGCCCGGCGAGTGTCCGAAGTGTTCGGTTTGAAAAATGGTCATGCGGCGTTCCTTTCCCATTGCGGTTCACGCGGATTCGGCAACATTTTGGCGACGCAGCAGTTTAAGATTTTGCAGCGCAAGTTCAAAGATTGGCGAACTCCCTTTCCCGGCGGTGATAGGGAACTGGTCTATGCTCCGGTCGGTTCTCATGAAGCGAACGACTATCTTGATGACTTAGCATTGGGAGCAAATTTTGCGACGGTCAATCATCTTTTAATTAACGTCTTGGTGTTGGAGGCGTTCCAAGAAGTTTTTCCCGGCGTACAGGCGAACTTTGTTTATTACATCAGTCATAACATTGTGCGTCGGGAGAATTGGCAAAATAAATCGGTCTTGGTGCATCGCAAGGGGGCGACTCGGGCATTTCCGGCGGAGCATCATGCATTGAGAGGCACGCCTTTTGAATCGACAGGACATCCGATATTGTTGCCGGGCAATCCTCGTGGCGGTTCAGCGGTAATGGTCGGTCTTCCCGGAGCGGACTTGACGGCGTACAGTATCAATCACGGAGCGGGTCGTGTCATGGGACGGCGAAACGCAAAGAAAACATTGGATCAGAACACGGTAGATCGGGAAATGCTCGATGACGACATTTTAACGAATTGCCGACGTTATCCTTTGGATGAGGCACCGGCGGCGTATAAAAATTTCGATGATGTTCTGCACAGTGTAAAAGAAGCAGGACTTGCAGCGGAAGTCGCCCGGCTGCGGGCAACGTTTGTTATCAAGGACGGTGATCAGGCGGATGATTAGAGCCTCCACAGAGCCCGTAGCGTAAGCAAGGAACAAAGAACCCCCAACGTTCGCAAAGACATCAAATTGACAACAAGGTACTGTATTATGCTCCTCTATTCTGCGCCGATGGCGGATTACACTCATTATGCGTATCGGGAACTCCTTCGGTTCTTCGGCGGCGTGGATATGATCTGTACCGAAATGGTTTCCGCCCGGTCTTTCGCCGAATTGGAAAAACGGGGTCTGGAACCCCCCTCCCGACTCTGGGGAATCCGTGATGAAACACGTCCCCTTGCCGTACAAATTTGGGACAACGATCCCGACACTCTCGCCAACCTTGCTTATCGGCTCGCTGTCGATTTCAAAGTCAGTTCGATTGATTTGAACTTCGGTTGTCCTGCCAAACAGATAGCGGGCAAGAGCGCAAGCGGTTCTTTCCTATTGCAGTTTCCTGACCGCATCGGCGATATTGTCCGAAAAGTTTCCAATGCCGCACGACCCGTACCCGTTACCGCTAAAATCCGGCTCGGTCGGACGAGGGACACGATCAATGCGATTGACGTTGCCCAAGCCGTGGAGTCGGCGGGAGCGTCGGGGATCACGATTCATGGTCGCACGGCGGCGGATATGTATCGTGGGCAAGCGGATTGGGAAGAAATTGCCAAAGTTAAGCCGAAGTTGCGTTCTATTCCGCTCATCGGCAACGGCGATATTAAGACGGTGGAAGATGCGCTCTTTCGGATTCATCATTATCCGGTGGACGGCATTATGATTGGTCGTGGGGGCGTTGCGAAGCCGTGGCTTTTCCGGCAGATTGCTCAAACGTTGCGAGGCGAACCGGTAGATGCGGAACCTTCAGGACAGCAGATCATCGAAATGATTCTTCGGTACTTTACCTTTTTGCAACGTCAGTTCAATGATCCGATGGCGTTGATGTTGCTTCGTAAGTCGGTCTGTCATTATGCCGATTCCAAGCCTGGTGCGAGAAAATTCCGAAACGATGTCTGCACCGCAAAGAATGTAGAGGCTTTTTTCAAAACGATGGGAGAATTTTTTGAGTCGTGATGTGCTGTTAGCCGCACCCTGTACGGCGTATGAATAGCACTGCAATCATACGATTGCACAAGAGCGGCGGACGTTAGTCCGCCGATGTGAAAAACTCGTTCATTCATAACTCGGCAACACTGGCAAGCCGCCGACATTGGAGACACTAATCGGCGTGTCGTCGTACACCAGAGACTGGCTAGTTACCGTAACGTTCTGTTGAGGGGCGGGCGGCTTGATCGGCTCCGCCCAGCCGGGGAAGAGAGACCATTTTCCGTCCGATTGATCCTTTCCGACGTTGTACGTCTGCTTCCCGCCGACGGCGTAGGTCGCGACATCCTCTACGTCCGGTGATCGGGCAAAGCGAATCTCATAGATGCTGTTGCCGCCGTTCGGGTCATTCAACTGGACCGACTTGCCCGGCTCAATGACGAACCTGTCCTCACCGATGAAAAAGGTGAGTCGATTGGTTCCTTCGTTATAGGTGCAAGGCAACTACTAATTGCTTCTCCGATATGTTCGTGTGCCGTTGGGGGAAGTCCATCGAAAACTATTTCGGTCAATCCATTGCAATGTGATCCTCGTTTCCTTTCCGTTCACGTCTTTGGCAATAAGACTGCCTGTTACATTATTATAGGAATAATAGTAACTCTTTTGTCCCGTATTGGCTACGTAAAGGGTAAAACGTCCGTCGGATGATACGGCAAGAGTATTATTGCCGGATTTCCAAGTGCCGGGTAAGGGATAACTGGTACCGGAAACGGGTGTTGATGAAGTGTCCCCTTGCGTTGAACTGGTTGCTGTGATACCCACAAGGTTACGGATACTACTGGAATTGTTGCTACTCAAATCTCTCAACGATTGATTAATTTGTGCCGTTACCATCGGTTTTATCGATTTGTCGATTGCTTCCTGAACAGCACTACGCAATGTTGAATTGGCAAGTTTGGCAATTTCGTTTGTAAAGGCGAATCCACTTTGAGTGATAGTCACGTTTTCGACCTTAGCACTGTAGCTTATTCTTGTGTTACTCTGCGTTACAGTCATCTCAGCATCCGCCTTGACATTCAAGTTTCCAAAGAAATTCGAAGTGAGCTGTACAGGGATCGCGGTATTACTACCCTTAACACGAGCACTTCCCTCACAAGGAATAGTTACTTCAAAGCGAAATTTTAACCGCCACTGATTGTTTGCGCGTGGAACGGGTTCCCATGTAGCCTTTGTAATGTTTAGGACAATTCTCTGACGAGGCGAACGTGGCTCAACTCTCCACGCCACGATGTAACGTGCGGAAGTTACTGAATTGATCTGCTTGCCCAACCAGCCACCGACGAGATCTTGTTTAACTTCATATTTTCCCTCGTCCGATATTTTGGGCAATTTTTCGATTTCGGCAACCAATCGGTCGCGTGCAATCCCTGTGAGTGCGCTTTGCAAGTCTCGGGGTATCGCCTTCTCTTGCGAATGCACGACTGTACCTGCTGTCGAAATCAGCAGGGTGAACACGAAAATCGCGGCATTGAATAACGTTGTCTTGATCATGTTGTTTTTCTGTAACATAGAAACCTCAATTGTTTGATGTTAAGGGGTTGAAAAAACGTGTAAAAAACAAAAAACCTTGTCAATAATAAACAACAACTAAATTTACAAATGTTCCGATAACCTCGGCTGCTCATCACTGGGAACCAATGTTCCAGAATTCACAGGGTTATCACATCGCCCCATAAAAAGTACCTGATGGTTCGATTTGTCATAGATCAGATAAACAAACGGTCGGTCAAGACGTACAATGGGCGTGCGTCTCAAACCGATAGCCCCATAAAATACAGACGTTTCTGCCGATGCTTCAACACCGTATTCATCTACATCAATGTGGGCTGTATGAAAAAAGTGCGTGATACACAACGGAGTGTGCGATAGTTTGGAGAAATCCGCGTTTACGTCAAAGGCACTCTTCATTCCCATAGAAATCAGACTTTCTTTTAATTCAAGCGATGTGTTCATCGTAAATCTGGGAAGATAGAGTCTATAATTCTTGGGATTATCCGAAGTACAAATTTTCGTAATCCATTCTGATAACAATCCCTCTGCAATACCTTTCATGATGTCGTCAATGCCCCCGATTTCTTTGGGAACGATGAAAATCATGGCAAAGTCCGGGTGAGTGGGATTTTCTTTGGCAAAATTTAGTAAAAATCCGAATCTGTCGCCAAAGTCAACAACTTCAAAAAATTGTTCATCGTCCACCATAAACATGGCTGGGACTGCACGTTCCTCTTCCAAATGGAACGGCAGAGAGCAAACGGAAGAAAACGGATTGCTCCAACGTCCTGAAAATTTGAGGATATTCCTTATAACCAACTGCGAATGTTCCAAGTTCTCCTCCGCCCCCCCTGATAAAATTTCACTGTTTGCTCCAAGTTCCTTAATTTCAACTCCGCTGATCTCTTTCACCGCTTCAAAAAAGCCGTCCTCAACCGTAACTCCCTTTTTTATGAACACTTGTAGGTCTTGTTTGACAGGCAACTGCTTGGCAGCATTGTGGGCATTTTCGTCGGAAGACTTGATAACTATGCCATACATGCTTATGATTGCCGGAAACTCCTTTTCAAGCGATTTTAGTCTCATAGCCTCGGTAATTTCCGCTAGAGTCTGTCCGTTTGCCCCTAATCCGGCAATTCCCATTGCCATTCGGATACTGAACGGAGAAAACACCACGTTGTCTTTGTTCGTCTCGCTGACAACCGTAAATAGTTGTTCCGAAAAATTTACCGACGTGCCAGCATTTTCGTTAGCGCGCATAAACTCATCCGACCAGACACCTGAGATGCTGTAAAAAGCGACAACAAATGTAAGCAATAACGTTACAATTTTATTCATGGACATCGAAAAATGGAAATAATGTATAACTGCCGCAGTATCAGCCCCAACGAGACAATCCAATGCCTCACCGGGGCTAACGATTATTCTGACTCGTGTCATTCTGACCACAAAATGACGTCTTTGTTGAGTCCGGGAAGACCGTCCTTGTTACTGCCATCAAGGTTTCCCGTGAACTCAAATATCCTTCCCTTGGCTCCGCCTACGTTGCCAAAAAAAGTAGCAAGAGCAGGAGTAATTGACCGTAGTTCTGCCAAATTGATATCAACTTCAACGCCGCCCTGCCTTGCTGTCCTGAGCGTGTCTGCATCCATGCCGCCCAAACTTACTCCAACCTTATTAAAGCCGCCGGGGGAAAGCATTGTCAAAAGGATAGTGGATCGCCCTGTACCGCCAACCTGACTGATTGCTACCGGATAAAACGCGAAATTCGACTTATAGTGGTACATTATCGTAACCTTTGTTTTCTCCGTATTTCCGTCAGCGAGCACCAAGTCGAAAGCAAAGTATTGAAATCCCCGGTCGTTGTAACTTTTTATGATTTCATATCCCTCCTTGCTGATTAAGGCGGAATATTCCTTCCCGTAGGTTTTGGCGATAAACTGATTGATGTCGTTTCTTAGCGTGTCGATGCTGTCGATTTTCCAGACAAAAATCTTATGAACTCCAATTTCTGTCTTGAAAACCAAAGGAAAAGCTCCATCCATGCTCGACCTTCCGGGATGTTCCAGAATTTTTTTCTCAACCAGGTTACGTGCTCGGGTGATAACTGCCCTTTCTGATTCTTTTATGTCAATCGGAGCACCGGGTAATGGCATAATGCTAATCAGAGCACGCGTACCGGCAACCGATTGTTCATTGGTTGTCAGAAACAGCATTTGTTCTTTGCCGTTCCACGCCACCAAGGCTTGCTGTCTCGATTCTCGGTAGAGACTCAGTTCTCCCTCAATGGTGTCACTGTCATTACCGTCACCGGGGATACCAACCATACCATCTCCGTCAGATGGTATGGGTACCGGGGGAACGGCACCGCCTCCCCCGGTAATATCAGGGATTTCGTTGGAGGGCGGATCAAGTGGAATGGCGGGCGGACGCTGACCAATTCCGATTTTGCCGCAGTCTGCATGGAGCATCGGAACGATGCCCAGTAATCCGATAAATAACGCAAAAACAATCGCCTTTTTCATGTTGCTCCTTTTTAGGAAATGAGACAATGTTGTTACAGTACGCAACCGAACGTTTCGGCTGTAAAACATACTGCAAACAAGACTATCGAAGTGTATTGTGAAAAATATAAATATCCTGTCGCCCTTGCAATGCAATTTTACCGTGTGGTCGAGCCGCTATGCTTTGTTTAACAAATCCATTTATCTTAGACTGAACCTCCGTGATATAATCATTAAAATCACTTCGTGTAAAGGCGGAGCGAGTAACATTACGAGGCGCAAACACATCGCAAAAACCTTGAGTAAAAAACGCTCCGTCTTTGTCGGTAAAAAACGCCACCTGACCCAAACCGTCTCTTCCTGCCCTATTCGCATCAGAAGAGCCAATGTCGATAGTTCCTCTTCCGTAGAGGAGTAAGGCTCTCAGCGGCGAAATGGCATTGGCACGTGCTCCTCCCACGCGGTCTAAATCGATGGGGCTATCCATCACATTACTACAGGCATCGGTAATCAAGCCCACAAAACGGTTCCCGCCAGACACCAATAAGTTGTAAATGTCGGTTCGAGCGATAGGAGTCCCCGCCTCTCCCTCTTCATCTGCCATAGGAAAGATACAATGAATTTGTCTCCCCGCTTGTGATACAGTTCCGCCATGTCCGAGATAATAAACCAACACCGCACCACTGGAACCGGCTTCTTGGCAAAGCCGCCTCACCGTCGAAAGGACATTGTCTTTCGTTGCGGCATTTCCTTCTAATACCGACACTTCACTTGTGGAGAGTTGACTGCTTGCAATTAAGCCTTGTAGAGACCGTCTGGACACTTTCATACTTTCTTGATAGAGACTTCCCATATCTTTTGTACCAAAAATAAACAATACCCTGATTTTGCTATTCTGATTCTGATTCCCTGTAACAACAGCCCCGCCTCCCCCTTGCTGACCGCCTCCGCTTCCACCTTGTTGCACCCCCTGTTGACCGCCGCTACTTCCACCTTGTCTCACGCCGATGACCCAATTCATCCCCCGTCCTTGGCGTTGTTGCGGCGTTCGGAAACCGGGAACAACACCCGCAGCATTACCGAGAATGTTGGAATCGCTCGTTTCGTAGTATTGTCCCAATGTTCTCCTGATGTTCAATGGTCCCAAACCGCCATTTGTACTCATAACACTCAGTTCTTGGAACGACGGCAAGCGAAAACCATACCGTTGTACCAATGTCCGTGCGGGAGCCCCCCAACCGGACGATTGAACTTGTCCGATGGTGACCGTCCATTCCAGACCGGTGCGTTCGTCCCGATAAACTTGGATACCATTGACGTTTCCTAAGTTCGTCCAACCGGCGGTCGTTCTTGTAGCGGTCGGTCTCTGCGCAACACTGGACGCAGACCGATTTTGTCCATTATCTATCCACTGGACTCCTCGAGGACCGCCCATTTGTCCGAAAACGGACTGAACGTAAAACACTACGAGCACTAACGCCGTAAGACACACAATAACTCTTTTCATTTCACTGCTCCGCGTCAATTCGAATGTGGCTTTGCATGTCTCACGCATACTAAACCGGGCGACATTATACCCCATCCCCTTCTTCCAAAGGACATGTTTTTTTCTGACCATTCACTAAAACCAAGTGGAATCCCTCTAATTGCCGACTGGAAAGATTTTTAACAGACTCAATCTTATAAGGAAAATGCGCCTCCGTCAGATTTTTTTGTGTATGCTGGACAAGTGTCGAAACCGTACGCCGAGCAACGAATGTTTCCGACTCCGGGTCTTGCATCCAAACGCTCTCTTCCAATTCGGCAAACTCCGCCCGATGATGGGTTCCCTGCCAGAGCGTTTTGACAAACAGATAAGACTTTTTACCGAGTTTGACCGAACCGCCATTCCAGTAGATTCGCCGCCGGTCATCGTCAAAGAATAACTCCGGCACCGTGTCCGGCAGTAACGATTGCAGAATCCGCTCTTGTTCTCGGTGAAGGGCATCAATCTGACGGCATATTTCAAGAAGCCGATGCACACGTCCATCGACCGTGAGGTTGCAATCACGTTCCCGTACTTTG
>Ga0099364_10007902_pt1 | contig 15070 bp, 17 predicted proteins | sample TergutTh196P3_FD_73070 | JGI IMG/M metagenome (GOLD analysis project Ga0099364, IMG submission 73070) | Microcerotermes parvus P3 segment gut microbial communities from Pointe-Noire, Republic of the Congo - Th196 P3 | ecosystem: Host-associated > Arthropoda: Insects > Digestive system > Gut ... | reverse complement strand
GGTAACATTGAATAACCTTTTCCGGTGGGAAGAGCGGTAGAATACTCCCGTGCCCAGTGAAACAGGGTACGTTCCTGATAGTCTCCCTCATTATTGACTTGCACCTCAAGATCTACACGATGCCCGTTCACCGTCATATTGATGTCCAACCGGCAAAACTTATCTCCAAGGCTCTCCGGTGGCATTTCAGGGTTCCGTACTTCAAACTTCTCAATGCTTCCAAGCTGTATTCCAAGCAATTCTGCAATTAGCATCTTCAGAAGCTCCGGATACCTCACAAACAGCATTTTGAACAGTATATCGGTCTTGAATGTATATTGTAGCTTGGTCATAGTGTAACTCCTCAATATTTACAATCTTTCCTTACCCGTATACCAAACTTTTACGCAACATTTTATCACCATCAGTATACCGCGCTAACACGAAGATTTCCATTGATGGTAGGTAGTAGTTTTTCATCCGTATGGGAAATTATAACAGGGGAACCACGTACTCTCATCGACACTCATTGTAAAAATATTTTTACGATGATCCCTGCCGTAGTAAAATAAACGCAGCAGGAGGTAATTTGCATGGCGATATTTATATATGGAGACGTGGAAATCGAGCATTTGAAAAAACGGGATAAAACGCTGGGGGCAGCCATTGACACAATCGGGGCAATGCAGCGTGAAGTCAATCCCGATTTGTTCTCCGCCCTTGTGAGATCCATTGTCGGCCAGCAAATATCCTCAAAGGCACAGGCGACAATTTGGGCGCGTATGAAAAACTGTTTGGGCGAAATAACACCACAAAGCATATTGGCTTGTGCGGAAGCCGAGCTTCAAAGCTGCGGTATTTCATTTAAGAAGGTTTCCTACATTCGTGGTGCCGCCGAAAGAGTGGCGGACGATAGATTGGAAATAGACTCGCTTCGCTTCAAATCCGATGAAGAAGTTTGCAAGGAACTCTCAGCACTTGACGGTATCGGAATATGGACGGCGGAAATGCTGATGCTGTTCTCCATGCAGCGCCCGGACATATTAAGTTTCGGCGACCTCGCTATCTTACGTGGTATGCGTATGTTGTACCGTCACAGAAAAATCACCCGCGTATTATTTGAGAAATACCGGCGACGTTATTCGCCGTATGGTTCTGTTGCCAGTTTGTATTTGTGGGCAATCGCAGGCGGCGCAATTGAGGGAATGAAAGATTATGCTCCACAAAAGAAAAAGAAGAGCATACGAGGTTGAAGCTAAAGAACAATCTCCGAAGTACATCTTATAGATCAGACCTTCGTAATCCACAGAAATACGCCCTTTCATCATAATTTGAAAGCATTGTATCACTCGGCTGAATATGTCGCTAACAAGGAATTTTCCATGCTCGCGTAAATTATGCCGTAAGGAATTGTTAGCTCGGGATATTTGCCCTAATCATATATCATCATTGGATTTTTATATATTATAGAGATATATATCAATAACCTTAAGGAGGTAATGGTATGTTCCTGACTATTGCGGGTGGTATTTTCGTGGGAATCATTGGAGTGATTTTGATGATCTTCTTGGTCAGCTTATTGATCACGGCTATCGACAAAAAGGTCACTAGCGAGGTCAAGTGGCGGTTTGGCCTGGAGGAAACTCACGATATATTCGAAAGAGGGCTAAGGTCCTCCGACACATTCCGGAAATGGGTGAAGGAAAACGTAGACGATGTACTGGACCACAAGAAGAATTAACCAAGCAGTCCACGAGTACATCATGCAGTAGGGGCGAGACAAGAAGGAGTGGCACGAGTCCATTAAGAAAGACTAGCCATCCTTCCGCGTCGTCTCTCTACGCAAGAACAAGGAGAGCCATTAACCGCTCTCCTGTTTTTTATATCAGGCTTCTTGGTCATTTCTTCTGACGGAGTACAGTAACGCTTTCCCCGCCCATACCGTAATTGTCCATGTCGACTTCATCAATAACAACCACGGTGGTTTTGGGGTTTTTGTTCAGCACTTTCTGTAACAAATCGGTGACGCCTTTAATAAGTTCGGCTTTTTGTTCTGTGGACGGCGCTTCGTTGCCTCCAGTGACTTTGATGTTGACATAAGGCATGGTTTTCTCCCCCTTAAAGCTTATTCTCAGGCTTTCTTTTTATGAATAGTGAGCCTATATATACAACACCACAAAGTAGTATCCCTATCGCTATTCCTATAGCGAGCATCCCATTGGGATTCACCAGTGCTCACAACATTTTCGTCACCTCCTCATACCTTCATGACCATGCGCTCACATCTGTTCAGTGGCTTAGGGTGATCTTAAGCTCTGTCTTGTCGCACTTCTGTATCGGCTCACGCTAAATGTCCGAACCTGCTTCTATGAAAATGATTGCAGAAAGAACTTGAGAAACTTGTCCGGGAGAAAGCCCCTGGACAGATAAAGCTGGGCAGACTTCTATCTCGCTCATTATGACCTCTTTTCGTCAATCAACGCTTTTTCCTTCTGGTTAGGCTGCGCACAACGTCTACAGGCAGGACAACCCCACGGACATAAGCTTCCTTTCTTCATGAAGGAATACACGAGGCCGAATACGATGGTGCAAGCCATAAGCCCTCCCCAGAAAATCTCCCAAAGCGTTTCCCAGAGCATTTTTCAACCTGCTTTCTTTTTACTCACCCGTTCATCAGCAAGTGGAGGTTTGCATCATCTAAAATAGTCATTCATCGTGATTTTTTCTTTAGCCTTCAGCTCTTCTACGTAAAAAGTAATATGGGCAGTTCTGCTAACAAGCCCTCCAAACAGTAATAAAGAACCAATACAGAGCATAATCAAGTCGTACCACCTACTATTTGGAAGCATTCCTCTAAACATCAAGTAAATGAACAACATTACCGCAATGAACGCTACAAAAGCTATATTGACTCTCCGTGTAAACATTATCGCTATATCTTCCCCAGTGAACTCATTAAGTTTCTTTCGTGAAGAATTCCAATACGGGAACATTTCAAAAAATCTCAGAACTCCAAGGTATGGATATCCCAAGAACCATATAGCTTTTGCAGTATTGCTTACTTTATTCATTCCCTCGTCCTCTTCCGCTACCTTAAACATTCTAAATGATTTGTTCAGGTGAACAACTTCAACTGATTGGGATTCTTATCGCTCGTGGGAACGGGGGAGAATCGCAATTCAGTAAGAGCTTGATCCACCACTTCAGGAGATTGCTTTAGCCACACATCAATGAGCGATTTGTGGAGGATCACCGGCATCCTGGTATCCGAACATTCGGATACCCGAATTTATCCACACCTTAATAATATCCGAACCATTCCCCTAAAGAACAGACTGGACATTGGAAGATCAAGGAAAAGGTTCGGATATAAAATCATGCGGTTTTCATCGGCTTCATAGAACGAACGCCACAGTGTGAGGATAGATTACTTTTCCATTTCTTGGGCGTGTTTTTTTCATTTTCCTCTTCGAGTGTGACCAGCGCTTTTGCTTCTTGCTCGGTCGTAACATCAAGGTATGGCAATGTTCACCTTTCTGGAACAATACGACCTGTCCGTGAAAACTATTGTTCCATTCTGTACACACGGCGGCGGTGGTTTTGGCGAGGCCCAGCCGACATTGCCAGATTTTCCCCCAATGCCACCATTCTTCAAGGATTTGCTGTGCGCACTGGCTTCCTACGTTTTCTCGAAAGCCGTGCCCCAAACGATGTCGCTGACTGGTTGCGCGGACTCGGATATATCAAATAATGACTGCCAGCTCTTTGCATGGAGAAAATGGCATCGAATCACCATCAATACCTATGCTGAATAAAACTGGGAACAAGCCAAATTTCCTGTTTTAAAAAAAGATTTCCAGATAATCGGCTGCTTTTAAGGGTGCCCATAGGTGTAACAGTTGCTTTTTACCCAGATAATCGTTCATGAGAGGTTCGTTCATGCTGCCGGTTCTGTATCCCAGAAGATCTACCGCAACATAAATAAAACCATACCGCTTTAACCGCGTGTAGACATTTTCTCTGTTTTTTTGGTTTGTGAGGATCGAAAAGCCGTGTTCATCGGTTTCAATACGGGCAATATCTCCATGATGCCGTACGCGCACCTGCCTTAAACCCATATCCAGCAAAAGCTGTTCCGCTTTGTCGACCATCTCAAGTTTCTCCCGTGTAATACTCTCACCATACGGAAAACGTGACGACAGGCAGGCAAAAGATTGTTTATCCCAAGTTGACAAGCCTATTTCTTTCGATAAAGCCCGGATCTCCTCCTTTGTCAGCTTCGCGCTGCGGAGGGGACTTTTTACACCTTGTTCCGCCACCGCCGTAAGACCCGGTCGGTAATCTCCGGTGTCATCCATGTTGGAGCCCTCGGCGACGTGCTCGGTTTCATACTCGCGGGCTACGGCCCAAATTTTCGTAAACAGTTCATTCTTGCACAGGTAACAGCGGTTGACTGGATTATTCGCGAACCCGTCAATGTCCAGTTCTTCGGAATCACATATCACATGTCGAATGTTCTCTTTCTCACAGAAAGCCGCCGCTTCTTTCAGTTCTCGTTCAGGGAAAGAACATGAACGTGCTGTGACCGCTATGGCGCGGTCACCCAAAATGTCGTGCGCCGTTTTTAAAAGGAAAGTCGAGTCCACTCCACCTGAGAACGCCACGACCACGCTGCCAAGCTCGTGCAGATATTGCTTTAGAAGCTCATGTTTCTTTTGGATTTTTAGCATGTCCAAGAATTATTCAACACCCTTCCGCGGTATTTGATTATTGTTGCATTTAAAGACCAATATATTCAGTATAAATAGATTTCGCGTTGTTCTCGTCAATGGCGTTCTTGATAATTGCTCTGCCATCTTGAAAAAGCTTGATTTCATATTTATCATCGGAAAATGCAAAAATAAATTCTGAAAAATGTACATTGCCAATTTTACCCAGTTTTTCAGCCAATATGTGAAAATCCGCTTTTATGGGCAATGGAGGCACTATTTGTATGGAATCACTGCCGCATAAGCTGGTTGTGTAGGTACCGACAGCTTTACCTAAATATTCATATTGCCCTAGCGCACAGAGCGGGCAATTGTCATTTTTCGTTAATTCTAAAGTATTGAAACAATTTCCCCATAAGTCTAGTATCAATAACTCTTTTCGAGTTGAATCGGAATTAATGAGAATCTTGATGGCTTCCGCCGTTTGTATTGACGCCATCGTTCCCGTAAGCATATTGAGCACGCCAAACGTACTACAGGAGCCGCCCGTCGAAGACTTGGGTTTGTCTACAACAAAACATCTCAAACACGGATTATCTTTTCCAGGCAGGATATTCATGGTCATTCCCTCGCTGCCCAAAGCGGCGCAATATATCCAGGGAATTTTATGCTTATGGCAAGCTTCGTTGATCAGAAGTCGGATTTCCCAGTTGTCGTTCGCATCTAAAACAAGGTCGGCATCGCGAATAAGCCCCTCGATATTTGACGAGTTGACGTCAGCGATGATCGGTTCCAGAACAATTTCTGAGTTTACCTTGTTCAGGTGGTTGAACGCCGCGACAACTTTTGGCAGACTATGGTGAGCGTCGTCTTCATCGTAAAGAACCTGACGCTGAAGATTGGTGAGCTCTACATAATCCCGATCGGCAAATCGTATGTAACCAACGCCGGCGCGGCATAGGTTGTTGGCCGCCACCGTTCCCAATGCACCCATACCAATGATTGTCACTTTTGATGCAAGCAGTTTTTCCTGTCCTTCTTTGCCAATATGACTGAAAACGGACTGCCTCGCATATCGCTCCAATCCATTTACCTCCTCTACAATCCTCTGGAACAGATTTCCAGCGCCGACAGGCAATGATCAATATCTTCCTCCGAGTTGAAAAAATTCGGGCTTATGCGAACGGTTCCTCCGCTTCTCTGCGTACCTATGCTGCGGTGCGCGTCGGACGCACAGTGCAAGCCGCCGCGAACGGCTATATTGAATGCGGCATCCATCATAAGAGTGGCGTCGGCAGGAGACGTTTTTTCCAAACTGATCGACACGACGCTTCCCCTGTTCGAAATTGAGCCGGGGCCGACGATGATTACGCCGTCTATGCTGTTTATACCCTCAATCAAGCGATTTGTAAGAACAGCTTCCCGCCGCTCGATCTGCTCGATCCCGGTTTCGAGTATGAACTGTATTCCTGCCGCCAAACCTGCCAGTCCCGGCGTATTGGATGTACCGCTCTCAAATTTCTCCGGCATGGTTTCCGGCTGCGATAGGGATTCAGACCTGCTTCCCGTTCCGCCGTGCAGGATAGTTTTTATTGTCAAATCCGGCCTTATATAAAGCCCTCCCGTTCCCTGCGGCCCAAGAAGCCCTTTATGCCCCGGAAAAGCCAAGAGATCAATACTCATATCCTGTACGTCAATCGGTTGAACTCCCGCGGATTGAGCGGCATCCACCAAAAACAGGACACCATTATCCCGGCAAAACACGCCTATGGAGGCGATATCATTTACCGTGCCGGTCACATTGGAGATATGAGTACACACCACCAGTTTTGTATTGGGTCTCACGGCTTTTTCTATATCGTCCACAGCCAGGCCGTAATGCAGGTCCGTGTTCAGTTTTGTGATTTCAATGCCGCCATCCTCCAAAAAGTGCAAAGGGCGGGATACCGAGTTATGCTCAAGTGTGCTGGTAATCACATGATCTCCTGGCTCAAGAATTCCTTTCAGTGCGATATTGAGCGCGGTGGTCGTATTGTTGGTGAAAACAATATCGTTAGGAGATCCGGCATGAAATAATGATGCGCACAGCATTCTTGTTTCATTGATGCTCTCTTGCGCCGATAGAGAGAGCCTGTGTCCTGAGCGCCCAGGGTTTCCGCATTTTTCGCGCATCGCTTTATCCACGGCTACATACACGCTTTCTGGTTTTGGAAAAGAGGTTGCGGCATTGTCCAGATATACGAGTTTATTTTTCATATCGCTCTTAGATGGCATTTTCGCTACAATTCAGGATATCGATGCAAGGTCGTATGGAGTCTCTTGATAGACATAATAATTCAGCCAATTCGAAAATAACAGATGGGCGTGGCTGCGCCAGCGCATGATCGGTAGCTTGCTCGGATCGTTCCCTTCGTAATAGTTTATAGGCGGCTCGATCGTAAGGTCATTGTTAATGTCGCGACGATACTCTGCGTCGAGCGTCATCTTGTCGTACTCGGAATGTCCCGTGACGAACACCTGTCTGCGGTCCGCGCTTGCCGCTATGTATACTCCCGCCAGGTCCGATTTTGATAGAACCGACAAGCCGGCCGTGAGAATATCTTTTTCGCGTACACTGGTGTAGCGCGAATGGGGCGCAAAGAACCCGTCGTCAAAACCACGCGTCAGGCGGCTCGAAGGAATCAGCACCCTGTGTGGGTAGACGCCGGAGAGTTTTTCTTCGAGCTTGTACTTGTCGATTCCATAATGATAAAAAAGCCCTGCCTGTGCGCCCCAGCAAATGTGCATGGTGCTGTATACATGTGTTTTTGACCATTCCATGACCATGCAAAGTTCATCCCAATAATCTACTTGGGCAAACGGCAGCGTCTCCACTGGAGCGCCGGTAATAATGAGCCCGTCAAATTGCCTCGCCTTGATGCTCTCCAGTGTTTGGTAAAACGCGTCCAAATGCTCCTTGTCCGTATTTTTAGTTTTATGAGCGCCCATCTGGACCAGCGTGATTTCAATTTGCAGCGGCGTATTGGAAAGCAAGCGCAGAAGCTGCGTCTCTGTCGCAATTTTTGTGGGCATCAAATTTACGATCCCGATTTCAAGCGGGCGGATGTCCTGTGCGCGCGCCCTCTTTTGAGTCATGACAAATATATTCTCCGCGCTCAATGTTTCCACGGCAGGCAAATCTGTCGGGAGGATCACCGGCATGTGTTTACCCCTCTCTAATCGTATATTAAATGTTCATGTGACCATCAGGGACTCTATCAGAAGATTCATCGTCCCGCCGCACACCATGCCATCCTCTTCGGCGGAGTCCGTCATGTCCACCGTTTTAAATAAGCATCCTCCGTTTGCGGCTACTTCCCTGGCGTCCCGTAAAACGTCAGCCTCAGCGCAGCCGCCTCCTATACTGCCGATGATGCTGCCGTCACGAAATACTGCCATCTTCGCCCCGGCTTCCCGAGGCGTGGAGCCTTTGGTTGACAGTACCGTAACGACTGCGGCGTTTCCGTGGTTTCCGTCGGATTCCATTTCCACCTCCAAATCGGCCAGGCGCTCGATAAGGCCCATATCGGAAAATTCCCCTCTATAAATACCTCGCCTTTCCTTCACGATTTCCGCAATTATCGAAAGAGCTATTTCCTCCGGAGTGACCGCGTTTATGGGCAATCCTATGGGAGAGTGGAGCTGTCCGACAATCCTGGGGTCCAACCCTTCTTCTTCCATCTGTCGGCGCACTATGGCTACTCTGCGTCTGGAGCCGATCATGCCCATATAATCGGGAATCTCTCCTTTCAGGACTTCTCGCAGGCAGTCCTGGTCGTGGCGGTGTCCACGCGTGACTATGACCACGGCGTCGCGCCTGCGTATCGCCACACGCGAGGCCGCCTTGTCGAAGCTGTCGCATATGAGCTCGTCGGCGCTTGGAAAACGCATCTTGTTGACAAAAGAAGGCCTGTCGTCGAAGATCGTCACGTTAAAATTCAGCAGCGACCCCATAGTTGCCAGAGGGACGGCTATGTGTCCGCCGCCTAAAATTATCAGTCGTGGCTTTGGCACAAAACGTTCGATAATCTTCGTTTCGCCTTTTTCAGTCACCGTGTGGAGTGTAAAATCCCACTCTTTCTTCCACGCGCCAGCGTCAAACTGTTCCTTGGTAACAATGCCTGAGTCTATTCGCGTGATCATGACAAACTCCTCATTGTTTCGCAAATTTTGCAGCAAGCGCCGATAAATCATCATACCCACAGTATTACCATCCCTCAAAAAGTGGCGTGGAGAGATAACGTTCTCCCGTGTCCGGCAGGATCACAACAATAGCCATGCCGGCGTTGTCCGTGCGCCGAGCTGCTTGAGTCGCGGCCCAAACCGCCGCGCCGGAGGAAATGCCGACCAGCAGGCCCTCTGTACGTGCAATCTCACGGGCTGTTTGAAACGCGTCATCGTTTTTTACCGCGATGACCTCGTCATAAATCTTGGTATTCAGGACATCCGGCACAAAACCCGCGCCGATGCCTTGAATTTTGTGCGGGCCGGCGCGGTTTTCGGACAGTATTGGCGAATCTGCCGGTTCGACCGCTATGATTTTTAAATACGGGTTCTTTTCCTTCAAAAATTCGCCCGCGCCGGTTATTGTGCCGCCCGTTCCCACGCCGGACACGAAAATATCGACCTTGCCGCCGATATCATCCCAGATCTCGGGACCGGTGGTTTCTTTATGTATTTTGGGATTGGCCGGATTGGCAAACTGCCCCGGCACGAACGAGTCTGGTATTTGGGCTGCGAGTTCTTCCGCTTTTTCAATGGCCCCTTTCATCCCTTTGGCTCCATCGGTCAATACAAGCTCCGCTCCGTATGCCGCAAGCAGTTTGCGGCGCTCAATGCTCATCGTTTCAGGCATGGTAAGGATGACGCGATATCCCCTGGCCGCCGCGACTGAAGCGAGTCCGATGCCTGTGTTGCCGCTGGTGGGCTCAATGATCACCGCGCCCGTTTTCAGCTTTCCGCTCTTTTCAGCATCGTCGATCATAGCCCATGCTATACGGTCTTTGACGCTTCCGGCAGGATTGTGGTATTCCAGCTTGGCGACGAACGATACTCCCAGCTTGTGCAGTTCGGCGTATTTGCCGAGACGAAGCATGGGTGTTTTTCCGATAAGATCGGTAATGTTGTTTGCGATTTTTGACATGCCGCTTGTCTCCTTGTGCTTATGCTCTATCGAATCGCTTCAAATCCTTGGCGGAGATCGTCAATGATGTCGTCGATATGCTCGGCGCCGATGGATAGACGAACGGTGTTGGGCTTAATGCCGGAGGCAAGAAGCTCATGTTCGCTCATCTGCGAGTGGGTCGTGGTTGCGGGGTGTATCACCAGAGATTTCACGTCCGCCACGTTGGCCAATAGCGAAAACAGATGAAGTTCCTCCGTGAAGCGCTTGGCCTTCTCGGCGTTTCCCTTTACCTCGAAGGTGAAAATCGACCCGCCGCCATTGGGAAAGTATTTTCTATACAGTTCGTGATCCCTGTGGTCAGGCAGGGAAGGGTGGTTTACACGTTCCACCAACGGCTGGTTTACGAGCCACTCCACCACTTTTTTGGTATTTTCCACGTGACGCTCCACGCGGAAGGACAGGGTTTCGAGCCCCTGCAAAAACAGGAAGGCGTTGAAGGGTGAAAGCGCCGCACCGGTATCGCGTAGAAGCGTCGTCCTGGCTTTGATAATATAGGCCATTTTTCCTACGGCATCCGTGAATACCATGTCGTGATAACTGGGGTTGGGCCGCGACAGGCCGGGAAATTTGTCGTTCTGTGCCCAGTCGAAATGGCCGCCGTCAATGATGATGCCGCCAATAGATGTCCCATGCCCCCCTATGAATTTGGTGGCCGAGTGTATCACTATATCGACGCCGTAGTCGATGGGGCGCAGCAGATACGGCGTGGCGAACGTGCTGTCGACGATAACCGGAATGCCGTGCCTATGGGCAATGGCGACCACCGCATCGATGTCTACTATACTGGCGTTGGGATTGCCGATTGTCTCGAAAAATAATGCCTTTGTGTTGGGGCGAATCGCGCTTTCGAAGCCGGCGGGGTTGCTGCCGTCCACAAAAGTGACCTCCACTCCCATATCCAGGAACGTGTTGGCAAACAGGTTGTATGTGCCCCCATAGAGATATTTGTCCGACACGATGTGGTCGCCGCTCTTCGTGATGTTTTGGACCGCGTACGTGACGGCTGCGGCGCCGGAGGCGGTGGCCAGCGCCGCAACGCCGTTTTCCAGCGCCGCCATACGCTTCTCGAATACGTCCCAGGTGGGATTCATGATGCGCGTGTAAATGTTGCCCACCTCTGTGAGCGCGAAGCGGTCCGCCGCGGATTTGGACGTGGGGAACACGTAGGATGTGGTCTGATAGATCGGCACCGCCCTCGCGTCCGTCGCGGGATCGGGCTTCTCCTGGCCGGCGTGTATCTGAATTGTTTCAAATCTGTAATTTCTGTTGCTCATGATAAACCTCCTTCTGGCTTCATAAAATTCGCTCGCCTTGCGTTCTTTTCGGACACGTCGGAATACTAAATAGCCCTGGCTATCCGATGTTCGCCGGACAGCTAAGGCATTTTTCGCGGATTCGGCATCTAATTTTGAAGAAAATCAAGAACACATTCCCTGAAAGCCTTGTAATAAGGTTTTTCCATCATCATCGCATGAGCCGCGCCGGAGACAATTTCAAGTTTTGAGCCTTCAGGCAGCGTATCGAATGCTTCCGTGCAAAGCTCAACATTGATGTACTCGTCTTTGCTCCCATATATCATAAGCGTGGGAGCCTTAATAGAAGCAGTTGGAATAAGTAGTTTTTCCGGACTTACAAGTAAGTCTCGTCTGCCGCCGTTCGGGCTGCCAGCACCGTCATAGCGCCAACAATTTGACAGGAAAGTATCCGCCACTAGCGGTTCAACGATGTCATAATCGATAGTTTTGTCTTCTTTTACTTGAAAATCCGAGGCGGCATGCTCCCAGTCCGGAATCTTAAAAGGTTCGGTAACCTCCATCTCAGCGAGCCCAGCGACTATAGGCGCATACAACACTAATTTACGGACCAAATCAGGATATTTTGCCGCAAAACGCCCTGCTGTGACAGTTCCCCAGCTCCATCCCAGAATATCTGTTTTTTCCTGCCTCGAAGATTCAAGTATAAGTTTTACGGCTGCCGCTATATCTTCCGCCGCATAATCAGAGTTTGGCATAAAGCCGTCCTCTATCTTCTCGGAACGTCCGTATCCGGTGATATCCAAAAGCCACACCGCATATCCATTATTAGCCAGAAAACGCGTCAAACTGTAATCGCCGACGTTCACATCAAATTCATGTGAAGAATACGTAAGCCCATGAACGAGCAATATCTGTTTTTCATGTGCACTACCTGAGAGCTGCATACGCTCAAGGTAGAGTTTAGCTCCATTACGCTCAAGAGGAAAAACCTGTGAAACAACGTCTGATGCAAAAGCGGTAAAACTATGAAAAAACAGCATCATTACCAATAATAAACGAGCAAACATAATACAACCTCCTATATAATATATTAAGACTATATATTTAATATGTATTATAACTTAGTATTGGAGTCTGTCAATTAGGAACCTTAAAAGATGCTGCGGTAAGATGATCTTGAAAACATAGAATGCCTATGGCATACTTGGGTAAATCACAAGGCGGGTGAATTGCATGAAAATCTCGACCAAAGGCCGCTACTCCCTACGGATGCTCTTGGATTTAGCTGAGCATAAAGACAAAGGCTATATCGCCCTAAAGGATATAGCCGGGCGGCAAGGAATATCCAAGAAATATCTGGAACATATCGCCACTCTGCTTAATCATGCGGGCATCTTGCGTACAAATCGAGGGTATCAGGGAGGATATATGCTTGCCAAAGATCCGGATCAATATACGGTAGGGCAGATACTAAGGATTACCGAGGGCGTTCTTTGCCCCGTTTCCTGTTTGGAGAATGAACCCAACCAATGCGAACGTAGCAGCCATTGTAGAACTTTGCCCATATGGAGTGGCTTGCAAAGAGTTCTCAACGAGTATCTTGACGGTATAACGCTGCAAACGATACTGGATGCCGGTAAAACCTCTGACGCGAATGAGTATTGCATTTAATTGTAGGAGCGGGCAGGGTTGTTTTTCTCCGCTCAGCGCCCGTCGTAATTAATTTATGGGCGCAAACAGCTTATGCATTCGGTAATATGACCTCAAAGCGACTGCCCTTTCCCAAGCGACTTTCCACTTCGATCTTTCCGCCGTGCGCCGCTACGATAGACTTCACCACGGCGAGTCCTATTCCGGAGCCGCCGGAAAGACGGTTACGCGACTTGTCGGCGCGGTAGAAGCGCTCAAAAATAAGCGGCAATTCGTCCTGGGGTATGCCAATGCCGTCGTCTTCGACGATAAGATGCGTGGAATCCTCCGACTCGGAAAAAATGACGCGCATTGTGCCGTTTAGCTGGGTGTACTTCGTGGCATTGGAGAGAAGATTGGTCAACACCTGCTGGATTCTGTTTCGATCAACCCGAATATCCGAGCAGATTCCATTAACCGAAACAACCAGCTTTTTGGCTGCAATATCCGCCTCGAAGTTGGAAAGTGTTTTTTCCACCAGTTCCGATAGATTGACTTGAGTTTTATCGAGCTTCAAATTGTCGCTCTCAACTCTGGCGAGGTTGTCCAGGTCGTGAATCAATTTGCCGAGTCGCCCTAATTCTTCGTGACAAATTGACAAACGCTCTTTTGTAGGATCCCAAACACCCTCTATCATTGCCTCGATATGTGTGGCGACGCTTGTAAGAGGGGTGCGCAGTTCGTGTCCCACGTCCGCGACGAGCCGCTTGCGCAGTGTTTCCTGTTTTTCAAGCGAATAGGCCAATTGATTGACGGAACGTGTCAATTCGTCCAATTCGCTGACGCACGTTTTTTCTTCCATCCTGACCGCGTAATCGCCGATTGACATTTGCTTTGCTATAGCGGCTGTGGTTCGTATCGGATTACTCAAGCGTCTGGCCAGAAGCCAGCCAACCGTTACCGCCAGTAAAAGAGAGAAAAAACCGCTTCCTGCCAGGATAACGTTCAGGGAGTCCAGGAAATGGAAATCGTCGTCGTTGTAAAAATAAGGCGAAAAGTAACTTATGCTGACCGAAGCTATAATCCGGCCATTTTGTCTCAGATCGTAATCATTTATGGTGAATTCCCCTTTATCGTCAGGAAAACGCTCCCGCATTCTCTGAGAAACGCTTTCCATAACTTCCATGCAAGCATTCATATCGCATATTTCCGCGTCCCACAGCATGCCACCTCTATGATCGTATATCTTTACAATGTAACCGTCATAAAGCGCGTGCATTCCGACCGCGTGCAGATATTCCGTGTTCCATATTTTCGTGGCAGCGTCGTATTGCTGGTACAGAAGCGAAAGAATTGTTTCGATCCTCTGTTCCTGCCTCTCGATAATGTATCTCTCAAATTGGCGGTTGATGAAAACATTCGACACAATGCTGATGATAGTCACTGTCAAGAGCACAACAAACGCAATGTTCAGCGAAAGTTGCGTTCTAAGGTTTTGTTTTCCCCATGTCAGCTTCCTTAAACTATGTTTCATCCCGCAGGTCTCCGAATTTATAACCTACCCCGTGCATAGTGAGAACATACTCAGGTTTTTTGGGGTTATTTTCTATTTTTTGACGGAGATTCTTGATGTGTACATCAACCGCTCTGGGGAAACCGTCAAAATCATCCCCCATAGCGGTGTCGATCAACTGCTCCCGCGTAAACACCTTGTTGGGATTTTTGATAAGCGCCTCAAGAATTTGGAACTCACTGGGAGTCAGGGTTATGGTTTGCTCATTTTTGCGAAGCGAGCGGCTGTCGAAATCAATTTCCAACTCCCCGCCGTTAAATGACAATTTGTTGCCGGGAGCAAAAGAGTATTCCTTCGACCGGCGAAGTATGGCCTCTACGCGAGCGAGAAGAATTTTCAAACTGAACGGTTTCGTGATATAGTCATCGGCTCCGATAGATAGGGCGGTTAACATATCGCTTTCCTCCGCCTTCGCCGTCAGCATAATTATGGGAACGTGGGATTTTTTGCGTACAGCCGCGCAGATTTCTTCTCCTGTCATACCGGGAAGCATGAGATCGAGCAGGATCAGGTCGATCTTTTTCTCATCCAAAACCTCGAACGCTCGCTTGGAATCTTCAGCCACGAACACGGAATAACCTTTGCTCCCAAGAAAAGACTCCAAGACCTCGATAATTTTCGGCTCGTCATCTATGATCAGTATTTTTTGACAGTCTTCGTTCATGATGATTTCTCCATTTCCGCAAAGACTTAATTAAGC
>Ga0099364_10007901_pt1 | contig 15073 bp, 16 predicted proteins | sample TergutTh196P3_FD_73070 | JGI IMG/M metagenome (GOLD analysis project Ga0099364, IMG submission 73070) | Microcerotermes parvus P3 segment gut microbial communities from Pointe-Noire, Republic of the Congo - Th196 P3 | ecosystem: Host-associated > Arthropoda: Insects > Digestive system > Gut ... | reverse complement strand
ATTTTGCCTTGGGGTGATGCGATTTCAGAAACCTGCCGGATGCCGGCTAAAAATTAATCGGTCAATGTCCATTCTGTTTGTCGCTTACTTTTCAAAGGAGGGATACCATGCCGCATTTATACGACAACATACCAGCCACACTGAAGCAGCGCCCGAATTGGGTATGCTGGGGCATTCGGGACGCACCGCCCAAAGCGCCGTTTAATCCGGCAAGCCTGTTTTCCGGCAGACCGTCACCAGCGAAAGCAGGAGTCCGAGAAACATGGGGTAGCTACCAAGCTGCCGCCGATTGTGTCCGGCACGGGCTGGCACATGGCATCGGCTACGAGTTTGACGGAATCGGCGTATACGGCGTCGATTTAGACCATGTGATAGGCAACGCCGGAATGCTGACGCTGCAAGCACGGGAGGTTGTGGATAAACTGGCGTCATACACTGAAATAAGCCCCAGCGGGACAGGAATGCACGTTTTTGTGCTTGCCCCCGACGCTAACATCACACGCCACCGCAAAAAGGATTATTTCTTGGAGATTTACGGCGAGGGGCGGTATTTCACCGTTACCGGTAATGCCCACGGCGGTGTGAGAGCTATTGAAACCCGGACAGCGGAGTTGCAGGCCGTCCATGACAAGTATCTGCTGCCCGATGCCGTGCAGCGGGTTGTCCATCTTCCCACACCTGTTTCTGTGCCAAGTGCGGAACAAGAACGGTTCTTGCGTACCGGGCTGGAGCGGGATAAAGTATTTGCAGCGTTATGGGCGGGAGAACGGCGGCACGGCAACGAGAGCGCCGACGATATTGCGCTTATGAACAAGCTGGCCTATTGGTGCAACGCCGACCCCACCGCTATGCTTCGGGCGTTCTTATCAAGCCCCTATCACGCACAGAAAGATGAAGCCCATAAGAAAAAATGCCAACGTCAGGACTATCTGCCCAAGACGGCACAAAATGCCTGCGCCACCGTGTATTCAACAGCAAAAGCCGATTCTGACCGGTATCATCAAAACCGCAGACGAGAAAGGAGTTATGCGCGATGAGGGAGTATCCGATTCAAATCAAAGAAACCCTTACTATGACCGTAACTGTCGAAGCCGAAAGTGCGGCACAGGCGCGTGAGATTGTGGAACGAAACTGGAAAAACAGCGAGTATGTTCTCGGCGCCGACCATTTCAAAGGCGTCACGTTTACCAGTCCGACACGTTCTGAACGGGAACGATAATACCGATGGTCGAATTTTATCAATCCCGGCCTTGTGTTATGAGTATATACCAGCAAGCAACGCGCCTGTACTCCCACAGGCACAGCTTGTCAGGGGCAAGCCCCTGAAACCCCTTGCGGAAAGGAGGGTTATCGACTATGCGAAAGCGGAATATTCGTTATCAATTATGGCTTGACGAACAGGAGGCCGAGCGGTTTTTGAAGTTCGTTCAGCGGAGCGGCCTACCGCGTGAAGTGTATATGCGTTTCCTTATGAACGGCCTTGTTCCGACCGACACGCCGCCGCCTGATTACTTTGCGATGATGAAAGAGTTTCGTGCCATTGGCAGAAATATGAATCAAATCGCACAGAAAGCCCACATCCTGAACGTGATTGACGCGCAGCGGTTTGATGAAGCCTTTGCACATCATAAAGAAGCGATAGTGACCATCACTAATGCCGTCATGCTACCGAGAAAAATTGAATTATGGCGACCACATCAATCTGGGCAGTAAAGGGCTGGCTCGGTAAGGTTGTCATTTATGCCGAGAACCCGGACAAAACAGAAAACCCCACCTATTTTGAAAAGCAGGGAATGACGGCGGCGCAGACGCAGGAACTATCGGATGTAATCGACTACGCCGCGCAGAGCCGCAAGACCCAGCTATCCAATGAACGTACCGAAATAATGCGGCGCTTCGTTACTGGAATAGGTTGCGAGGTTGAAACCGCCCGCGATGAAATGATGGCGACTAAAAAGCATTACAGCAAAACCGAGGGCATTGTCGCCTACCACGCCTATCAATCGTTTGCCCACAGCGAGGCCACGCCGGAAATCGCACATGAAATCGGCGTCAAACTGGCACGACGTCTATGGGACGACAAGTATCAGGTGATTGTCGCCACGCATTTAGACAAAGCTAACCACCTGCATAATCATTTTGTGCTGAACAATGTCTCAATGGTAGATGGCAAGAAATATCGCCGTACAAAGCACGATTATTACAATATGCAAAAGGAATCGGACGCCCTGTGCCGCGAGTATGGCTTATCGGTCATTGAAAACCCGGAACGCGGCAAGACCAAACAATACGGAGAATGGAAAGCCGAGCAGGATGGACGGCAGACATGGCGCGGCATGGTGAAAAACGATGTGGACGCGGCTATCCGGCAGTCTATGACCGAGCGGCAGTTCTTTGATAACCTCCACAAGCTGGGCTATGAAATCAAGCAGGGCAAAGATATATCCGTCAAGCCACCCGGTAAAGAGCGTTTCGTCCGGCTGTGCCGGAATTTTGGCGAGGACTATATCATCGAAGCCATACGTCGCCGCATACTGGCGCAGACCCGCCCGGAGCGGCACATCATTCCGCCCGACACTGCAAAGCGGGTACGGCTCAATGGTACGTTCCATCAGACAAGACGCATGACAGGGCTTCGCGCCCTGTATTTTTATTACCTCTATCGTATGGGCGTCCTGCCGAGGAACCGGGAGCCAAACCCCAAGCATGTGTACTTTCTGTTTCGCGAGGACATCCGCTTCATTCAAAATATTTCACGGGAAATGCGGCTGCTGGTTAAGCACAGCATAGACACCGCCGACCAGCTAACCGCCCATAAGGAATCCGTGATCGCCCGTATGACTGCGTTTTGCGTCCAGCGCAAGCAGCTACGCAATCGGACGCGAAGCGTTAAGGGTGAGAACGAGCTGATGGCAGTCAAAAACGAGATTGCTGCATTATCGGAACAAATTGGAGAATTGCGTCGGGAGGTGAGGTTGTGTGAGGACATAGAAACTCGCTCCGGCGTTATTCGGGACAAAATCCGTACAGCACAGGCAGATGAAAAATCCAAAAAAAGGGAGTTGACGAAAGATGAACCACGGAGGGGACGCCGCTGAACAGATTGTACGCATGAGTTTGGAGGGCGTGGAGGTAGCTGCTAAAATCACCGGCAACGCCGCAAGGGAAATTACCCTGCTGCTGATGGCGGCGTTGAAATCGCCGGACAGAAAAGGCAGCTTGAAGCTCAGAGGTAAAGCGCGGATGGCGTCCATGTTGAAATCCGGCAAGGCGTTGGAGATTTTTTCAATTAAGGATGGTGATTTGCAGAAATTCTCGCAGGGCGCGAAACAGTACGGTATTGTGTACTGCGTTTTGCGGAACACGAAAAACAGCCCGGATGGGCTGTGCGACATTATGGTGAAAGCTGATGACGCACCAAAAATCAGCCGGTTAGTGGAGCGGTTTAAATTTGCCACGGTAGACAAGGCGAAAATCGAAAGCGAAATTGTCGCGGCTAAAACAGAGAAAATCACCGAGAGGGCGGCGGCAGGCACGGAGCCGGAAGCGCCGGACATCAACGACACCGACAAGCTGCTTGACGATTTGCTTGGAACGCCGGAGGGCAAAGCCGAGCCGGTTGTTCCTGAACCTGAACAAGTGGAACTGCCGGGAAAGGAACAGGCAGCCCCCCGCCCTTTAGCGGACGGCGACCGGAACCCGGCTGGAGGGGAACCGCCGCCCCCTCCGTCAGAGCCTACCTCCGAACACAGAAAGAACTCCGCAAGGGGTACTTCGAGTAAACCGTCTGTTAAAGAGGAACTGCGCGAAATCACGGCTGCAAAAAAGGCGAAGGAAGCGGACACCCCCAAACGGGACGAGCGACCCGCCGATGATAAGGCGAAAACCCCACCTGCGGCCACTATCCATAAACAGCAGCCGAACAGGAAAATCAAATCAATAAATCAGAAAGGAAACCGATAACATGAATAGTTTTGACGATTTATTAAACAACACTCCCGCAGGGGGACAAAATGGACAGCAGCTTTCCAAAGAGGAGTATTCCGCAAAAAAACAGGCCGAGCGTGAAGAAGTGTTTGAACTGTCCGACAACACCGCGCTGGAGGTTGCCGGTGACGGCGGCAAATTTAAGCAGTATCTTGATGTGCAAAGCACCTTTGACCGTTACAGCGCGGTCAACGCCCTGCTTATCATGGCGCAGAAACCGGAAGCCACCCGCGTTGCCGACTTCGACACATGGAAAAGTAAGGGCGGTTCCATCCGGGGAGGACAGACCGGCATCGCCATAGTGGAACCGCACCCGTATCAAAAAGAGGACGGTTCACCCGGCGTCGGATACAACATCAAAAAGGTGTTCGATATTTCCCAAATCGACACCCGGAGAATGTCGAAGCCCAAGTCAGCACCCGCCCATACCGAGCGCCAGCTTTTGCAGGCGCTCATTTCCAAAGCATCGGTGAAGATAACCGGCGTGGAAACCTTGCCCGGAAATCTCGGAGCGCAGACCAATCCCGAAACCGGCGAGATCAGCGTCCGCAAGGGTATGGAGTTTGCCGAAACCTTTAGCTGCGTGGCACAGGAACTTGCCGCCGCCGACCTAAGAACCGGCCCCGATACGCAGAGGGACGCCGATTTTTCAGCGTACAGCGCCGCCTATCTGTTGTGTAAAAAATACGGCGTGGATACGGAGCCGTTTGCTTTTGAGGACGCACCTAGCGTGTTTGAGGGCTTGGATGCACAGGAAGTCAAAGGCGAGTTATCACAAATCCGGGACGTTGCTGACGATATATCCGGGCGCATGGCGCGGCATCTTGACAAAGCGGCGAGGAATGCTGAAGCGAGGTGACGCGCTGTGAAGAATGAGCAAAAGAAGATTCGCCTTGACCCTTATGAAGAGGGCGCGGTGATTGAGGGGTTGAATAAAATCCGTAGCGAAAAACTTGAAAAAGGTGAGTGTCCTGAATTTGTCAGTGACCTTATGCTGAAAGTCATACGCGCCCCTACAAGGAAAGCGAGGCGACGCGATGAAGCGCGATAGCCGGGAACAAACCACTATTCTTTGCGTGTTCGGGTTTATCCCGGTGGTGTGGGCGGCGTTGCTTGCTGCCCCCTCCGTATCGGGCGGGTTACTGGAAATCATACAAACCCTGCCGGTGGCAATGGATAATCCGTTTCACATTGAGTGGTGCGAGGACAGTTTAAAAACTGTCCTCATTTTTATTGCCGCTTATATTTTAGGTATCGGTATCTACTTTTCCACCCGGCGCAACACGCGCCCGAAAGAGGAACATGGCAGCGCGAAATGGGGCGAAGCCGCCGCCGTCAACAAGAAATACGCGGACAAGTCTTTCACCGACAACAAACTGCTGACACAGAACGTCCGTATCGGTATGGACGGCAGAAAACACCGGCGTAACCTGAACGTGCTAGTCTGTGGCGGCAGCGGCGCGGGTAAGACACGGTTTTATTGTAAGCCCAATGCCATGAACTGCAATACCTCTATGGTAATCCTTGACCCAAAAGGTGAGATTGCCCGCGATACCGGCTATTTGCTGAAAGCGCAGGGCATGGAGGTAAAAGTCCTTGACTTAATCAATATGTGGCGAAGTCATTGCTACAACCCGTTCGTCTACTTGGAAAGCGACAACGACGTACAGCGGCTTGTGACAAACCTATTTAAAAGTACGACGCCGAAAGGGGCGCAGGCGCAAGACCCGTTTTGGGATACGGCGGCATCCATGCTCCTGTTGGCGCTTATCTTTTACCTGAAATATGAAGCCCCACCCGATGAGCAAAATTTTCAGATGGTGATGGAAATGCTGCGCTCCGCTGATGTGCGCGAGGAAGATGAGCAGTACCAATCGCCGCTGGATGAACTCTTTGAACGGCTTGAAATGCGAAACCCGGAGCATATCGCGCTGAAATACTACCGCGACTACCGCGCCGGAAGCGGCAAGACGCTCAAATCCATTCAAATCACGTTGGCGGCAAGGTTGGAAAAATTCAACCTTGAATCGCTGTCCGCGATGACCGTCACCGACGAACTTGACCTTGCTTCCATCGGCGAGAAAAAGACCGCGCTGTTTATCATCATCCCAGACAATGACACCAGCTTCAATTTTCTTGTCAGTATACTTTACACACAACTTTTCCAACAGCTATTTTACAGCGCTGACCACAAGCATGGCGGGGCGCTGCCGGTACACGTTCATTTCCTGATGGACGAATTCGCTAATGTTTCATTGCCGGAGGATTTTGATAAAATCCTGTCTGTCATGCGCTCACGTTCGGTTTCGGTCAGCATAATACTGCAAAACTTGGCTCAATTAAAGGCTTTGTTTGAAAAACAATGGGAGAGCATCGTAGGAAACTGCGACGAATTTTTGTATTTGGGAGGGAATGAGCAGAGTACACATAAATATGTTTCCGAACTACTTGGCAAGGAAACGCTAGATACCAACACCTACGGCAAATCGTCCGGGCGTAACGGCAATTACAGCACCAACTACCAAATCAGTGGGCGGGAACTTCTTACCCCGGACGAGGTACGGATGCTGGATAACCGTTACGCCTTATTGTTTATCCGGGGCGAGCGTCCCGTGATGGACGAGAAGTTTGACATCCTACGGCACCCTAATGTGCGCGGTACGGCGGACGGCAAGGCTGACGTCTACCGGCATGGAGCCGTCACACATTTTATCGGCGCGTCTATCGTCATTGACGAGGCCATAGACCCGGAATCCCTGCTTGATATTGTGATTCCTGACGGCGATTACGAGTTGCTTTCCGATGAAGATGTAGAGAGCCTATTCAACAAACAGGAGGAAGATACCCTATGAAAAACAAAATAAATGCTGAAAAGCTGCCCATGAGCGGCGGCACAAAGAGAGGGTTTCGCGCTTATGTCGCCGCTGTGCTGACTGCCGCGCTGATGGCAAATATTTGTATGATGGTATACGGTGCCGTCCCATCAGGCGCTGACCCCATAGCCGTTGTAAGCAATCTGAGCGATTTTATATTCGGGCTGATACGCGCCATCGGTCTTATCATGCTCGGTTTCGGAATCGTTCAGGTTGGCTTGTCGCTTAAATCACACGACCCGTCGCAAAGGGCAAACGGCTTCCTTACTTTGTGCGGCGGCGTCGTAATCGCGTTTACAAAAGAAATCCTCACGATAATCACGGGAGGTTGAGCAGGGTGCGCGTGACAATGCGGGGTAAGCCTGGACGATACAGGCTTACCCCGCAATCTTTTTGCAAAGGTGGTGGTTAATCAATGTCATCGGGAAATTGGATTATTGACAATCTGCAAAATGCGCTGAACACATGGAACGATAAGCTGGCTGAAATATGGAACCTCATCACGCAATCGCCGGAAACCTTTCGGGGCGGGACGATATGGAATGTGATGGTAAACATACACGGCGCTGTCATGGCTATCGGCTTGGGGCTGTTGGTACTGTTTTTCGTGGTGGGTGTGATGAAAACAATGGGGTCATTTGCGGAAATGAAACGCCCGGAGGTTGCTCTAAAGGTTTTCATCCGCTTTGTCTTGGCAAAGGCGGCGGTCACATACGGACTTGAACTGATGATGGCACTGTTCCGTATCGTGCAAGGGCTGATGTCAACCATCATGGGCGCGTCCGGTGTCGGCGGCGGGACGCCCAGCATACTGCCATCCGAGCTTGTAGCTTCAATCAACAGCGTCGGATTCTTTGAAAGCATACCGCTATGGGCGGTGACGCTGTTAGGCGGTTTATTCATTACAGTGCTTTCATTCATTATGATAATGAGCGTCTACGGGCGATTTTTCAAGCTATATCTGTATACAGCAATCGCGCCGGTGCCGTTGTCGGCATTCGCAGGGGAGCCGTCGCAGAGCGTTGGGAAAGCGTTCATCAAAAGTTACTGCGCCGTCTGTCTGGAGGGCGCGATTATTGTTCTTGCCTGTGTTATCTTCTCGGTGTTCGCGGCAAGCCCGCCCGCCATTGACACAGGTGCTGCAGCGGTCACTCAGGTATGGGCGTATATCGGAGAGCTTATCTTTAATATGCTTGTCCTTGTGGGCGCGGTGAAGATGGCCGACCGCGTTGTACGCGAGATGATGGGACTGTAATAAGAACCCCACCCGTTACCAAAATCAAAGATTTTGAACAGGTACCGGGAACCTTGAAACCTTCGGTTATAAAAAAAGAAGCAGGATAATTTATCATCCCGCTTCGGTTGCTTCAAGATAATCGGCTGGCGTCATAACCTTTGGCCGCTCTAAATCAAGATTGAGAAAATGGGCGTCGCCGCTGATGATAATATCAACTTCTTCAAGGATAGCGGCGTTCAGAATAGGAGCGTCTTTGGGGTCGGAAATAGCGGCATTGCCGCGCGGAGCGACTACCAACGCATAACCGAGGGAGGTAAGCAAATTATCAAGAGCCCCCGTGTGCTGGGGAAACTTACGCTTAACCACATCATAACACTCCGCTACGATGTGGTCGCAAAGTAAAAGCTCATGGTTTTCGCAAACATCGCGTACAGCGTGGGCGGGTTTGGAGTTTGGGCTATATATAGCAGAGATGAGGACGTTTGTATCAATCATTATCCTCATTCGCTTTTGTCTCCATACCGCAGTTTCATAACATCCGCGAGGATTTCGTCCTCGGAATACGCGCTCCCGGCTACGGCTTGCTGTGCTTCCCCAATAGCGACAAGCGATGTGTTGTTTACAATAATCTCGCCGTTTTCTTTTTGAAGAAACAACACTTTGTCGCCTTCTTTGAGTTTCAATGCACGGCGAATCTCGACAGGTACGGTAATCTGCCCGTTTGCGGACACTCTGGCTAAATTCATAATCAAAACCTCCATCCTCAAGAATCCTTGAGATTTCACATTTAGTATACACCAAAATGGCGAATAAGTAAACCTGAAAAATAAGTAAAACGGAGGGGAAATCCATGTCATATCACAGCAACAGAACAAAACCATCTGCTGAACCGCAATCCGTGGAAAAGCTGACTGCGGAACTCTGCAAATGCGTAGAACTGCAAAAAACCATGAAAGATGTCAACGCATATTGGCGCAAACATGGCACTTGCGTGGGCGCTCCCGGTATTACTGAAGTACAGGCGGCGAAGCTGGATGACAAAATTGCAAATTCAAAGTATTCATGGGAGCGTCATCAGCCCTTTGCCAGTTATGACTTGACGAACAATAACAGTCAAATCAAGCGGCTGGAGCAGAAATTGGCCGAAGTGTCGCGCGGATTTGAGGGTTGGGCGTTTGAGGGCGGTCGCGCCGAAGCAAATACCGAAATGAACCGCTTGCAGCTTTTCTTTGATGTTAAGCCAAACGAGCAGCAGCAGACGCAACTGAAACAGGGCGGTTTCAAATGGGCACCGTCGCAGGACGCATGGCAGCGGCAGCTTACCGATAACGCCATCTATTCTGCGGGGCGCATAGACTTCATTAAACCCTCGGACGGACGCACCGTGCGGGAACACCAACCAAAACCGCCAATCAAAAGCGGGGAGGCAAGGTGACTGTATGGAAATCAAAATTAACCGGGAAATCCGGGACTATACCGAATCCATGTTTTTCGGGCTGTCGCTTAGACAGTTCGTTTTTTCTTTGGCGGCAATCTTCGTGGCTGTAGGTATCTACTTTTACCTGAAACCGTACCTCGGCACGGAAACCGTGTCTTGGGTATGCGTTCTTGGCGCGGCTCCGTTTGCCGCGATGGGCTTTATCAAGTATAACGGCATGACGGCGGAGCGGTTTGTTTGGGTATGGATACGCTCTGTGTTTATCATGCCTAGAAAACTGATGTTTCGGACGACTAACATCTACGCCGAAGCACTTAAATCCATAATAGAGGGAGGAAATCGCACATGAAAACCTTAACAAGCCTGTACCGGCAAGACCGGGAGCGGTTCACCGTTCCCAAAGGCGTACAGGACGTTATCCCCGTCAAGACCATTTGGGATGACGGTATTTTCATGGTGGGGAACGGCAAATATGCAAAGACATTCCGCTTTGAGGATATAAACTACGCCGTGGCGTCAAGAGAGGTTCAGGAAGCTATGTTTTTGGAGTACAGCGAACTACTCAACTCCTTTGACAGCGGCGCGACCTATAAAATCACCATCATTATCAAGAAACTGGATAAAGAGGAATTCAAACGGGCAATCCTCATTCCGCTGAAAGGCGACGAGTTGGACGTATACCGCACCGAGTATAATCAAGTCCTGTTGGATGAAGCCACCGGCGCGAATGGCTTTATTCAAATGAAATACATCACCGTCAGCGTGTTCAAAAAGGGCATAGAAGAAGCCAGAAACTTCTTTAACCGTGTTGGCACCGACCTGACCGCGCACTTAAACCGGCTCGGCTCCCGCGCCATCGTGCTTGACGCCGGTAATAAGCTGCGGCTTCTCCACGACTTTTTCAGGTCGGGGGAGGAAAACGGTTACCGCTTTAACATGAAAAACGCCATGCGGCTCGGCCATAACTTCAAGGATAGAATCTGCCCGGACACCTTTGAATTTGAAAAAGACCATTTTATCATGGGAGCGAAATATGGGCGCGTTGTGTTCCTGCGGGATTACGCCAATTTTATCAAAGACACTATGGTATCCGAAATATGCGGATTCAACCGCAACATGGTACTGAGCATTGACATTATCCCAATCCCGACCGATGAAGCCGTGCGCGAAGTGGAAAAGCGCGTCCTCGGCGTGGAAACGAATATTACAAACTGGCAGCGTCGGCAGAACACCAACAACAACTTTTCCGCAGTTATCCCCTACGACATGGAATTGCAACGCAAGGAAAGCAAGGAATTTTTGGACGACCTCACCACCCGCGACCAGCGCATGATGTTCGCCGTTATGACTATCGCGCTTACCGCCGACACAAAAGAGCAGCTTGACAGCGACACGGAAACCCTGTTTTCCATCGGGCGCAAGCACCTTTGTCAATTCGCCATCCTCAAACATCAGCAAATGGACGGCTTGAATACCGCACTGCCCTTTGGCGTCCGAAAGATTGACGCCCTGCGGACGCTCACGACCGAGAGCGTAGCTGTGTTTATCCCGTTCCGTGTACAAGAAGTGTTTGATAGCGGCGGCATATTCTACGGCATTAACGCCATATCCCGCAACATGATATTCTGCGATAAGCGAAACTTGCTTAATCCCAACGGTTTTAGATTGGGCGTTCCCGGCTCCGGCAAATCAATGGGCGCAAAAGATGAAATTCAGCAAATCGCCATCACGACAGACGATGATATTCTTGTCTGTGACCCCGAAGGGGAATATGGGGCCTTAATAGAAGCCCTCGGTGGGCAGCGTATTTGCGTCGCAGCGGGGAGCGGCGACCACATCAATGCTATGGATATGGTTGAGGGATACGGCGACAACAAAGACCCCATCATCGACAAATCAGAGTTTATCCTATCCCTTTTTGAACAGCTTGACACCAAGCACAATTTATCCATTATTGATAAGGGTATCATCGACAACTGCGTGAGAAGCGTCTACGACGCCTATCAGCAGGGTGGGGCGTTGCCAACGCTGTCTGTCTTGCAGGCTGAACTGCGGAGGCACAAGGATAAGGAAGCCGAGGGGTTGGCGAAATCTCTTGAACTGTTTACCAACGGAAGCCTAAACGTGTTCGCCCACCCCACCAACGTCAACACGCAGAACCGTATGGTTGTTTATGATATACGCGACCTCGGAAGCCAATTAAAGCCGATGGGCTTACTTGTCATCACCGACGCCATGATAAACCGCGTGGCTGAAAACTGGAAAAAAGGCAAGCGGACGCACCTATTCATTGACGAATTTCATGTCGTTTTTCAGAACGAGTATTCCAGTAATTTCTTCAATTCCGCGTGGCGTCAATTCAGGAAACGTAACGCCTACCCGACCGGCATAACGCAAAACGTGGAGTATCTTTTGGCTTCCGTCACGGCGCGGACAATGCTTTCCAACAGCGAGTTTATTGTAATGAATAATCAATCTGCCAGTGACCGCGCCGAGCTTGCCAAGCTGTTGAATATCTCCGAACAGCAATTATCATACGTCACCAATGCCGACGCCGGGTGCGGTCTTATGCGGATAGGAAACGCTCTTGTACCGTTCCAAAATAAGCTGAACACCGATACGGCGTTATATAGGTTGATGACAACAAAACCCGGAGAACATTGACATGAGGGTGATAAAGACCCGGAATACAGTCGAGGGTATCAAAGTCCTCAATAAATCCATAAGCCATTCCAAGCGGATGAAAGATGCGGCTATCCGCAAAAAAGAACGCACCGCAGAAACGCAGAGCGGCCGCTACGATTCCCCCACAGAGTACGCCACCGGCCATGTTCAAGAGACGGTGCGAGAAACCGTTTATTATGCACCTACTCCCCTACCCCTACCAAAAGCAAGCCAAAGTTGGAATCGCGCCAAGGAGCATTTTCAGGAGGTCAAGCGAAATCAGCCGAAAGAGCGGCAACGCGCCGCCGAGCAAGCTCAAAAGATAGCGATTAAAACCCGCGAAAATGCCGAAACCCTGAAAACCACCGCCGAAAATGCCCAAGAAACGGCGCAACACGCAAAAACGGGAGTCAGGGATGCGAAGCAGACATTGCGGGAAACACGGCAGGTTGGGCGGCAGACCTTACGGGAGGTTAAACAAAAAGCAAAAATCGAGCAGAAAGCGAGAATTGCGCGGAGTAAAACAATAAAAACAAAGGAGTTTGTTGCCAATACCAAACCGAGCGGGGTTCTCAACCCTGCCTCCAGCACGGTTAATCCCGCCGTCAGAGCGGCTAATTCCATTTCAAAGCCCGGTATATCCTCGCCCACCTATTTGAGCAAAGGCGTACAAGCGCCGGAAAGTGCAGGTGACGGCGTACAAGTCCTGCAATCGTCGGTAAATCCCACAGTAAACAGATTCAAGGACACGGCGAAAGGCACAATCAAAACAGCACAAAAATCCGTCAAGACGGCAGAAAAATCAGCTAAATCCGCCGTGAAAACCGCCAAGCAGACGGCTAAGACCGCGCAGAAAACAGCGCAGGCGACGGCGAAAACGGCAAAGGCGGCTGAAAAAGCTGCCCGCGCCGCCGCCAGAGCAGCAGTATATGCGAAAAAAGCTGCGGTCAAGGCAGTAGCGGCTATGGTGAAAATCGCTATTGCCGCCATAAAGGGGATAGTAGCCGCTCTCGCGGCAGGTGGTTGGATAGCCGTAGCGATAGTTCTGATTATTTGCATGATTGGGCTGCTTACCGGTTCTTCCTTCGGCATATTCTTTTCCGGCGAGGATAGCGGTACAGGCCGCACCATGCCGTCTGTGGTTGCCGAACTAACCACCGAGTTTTACGCCCAGATTGAGCAAATCAAAGCTGCAAATCCCCATGACATACTGGAAGAAAATGCGATGTCAATTTACTGGCCGGAGGTGCTGGCGGTGTACGCCGTTAAGGTGAGTACAGACCCCAACGGCACAGAGGTTGCCACACTGGACGATGATAAGGTGGACATGCTGCGCGGCGTCCTGCATGACATGGTTTCGCTGTCCCACACCCTGCGGACGGATACGCGGGAATATACCGTCACAAACGACGATGGCGAGGAAACGACGAAAACAGAAACAATCGTGACGCTGATTATCACCCTCACGCAAAAAAGCGTGGATGAAATGATAACTGAGTACGGATTCAATCAGGCGCAAAAAGACCAGTTATATGAATTACTAAGCCCGGATTACGCCGACCTATGGGCGCGGCTCTTAGGCGGATATGTTAGTGATGATGGGACAATCTACACCGGCAGCGGGGGGTATGCCCCGAAAGGTATTTTTTCATGGCCGTTTGCAAACAGTTATCCCATCATGTCTTACTTCGGTTACCGCAAAGACCCTTTCTCCGACGAAACCGAATATCACAGCGGCGTTGATATAGGTGCGCCGAGCGGCGTCCCAATACTCGCGGCGGCAGATGGTACGGTGGTTGTCGCCAACAGTACCGACCTATGGGGCGGAGGGTACGGCTACTATGTCAAAATACAGCATACTGGAGGCTACGCCACCCTTTACGCTCATGCTTCCACGATCTCCGTTGTAAGAGGTCAGGAGGTCAAAAAGGGTCAGGTCATTGCCTATGTGGGTTCCACAGGCAGAAGTACAGGGCCGCATTTGCATTGGGAGGTATATAAAGACGGCGTGCGGACAGATCCGTTAGAGTATTTTTCTTAGATGATGTCGGGGCGCGGGTTGCCGTGTCCCGGCTTTTTCGATCAAATACCATTTTATGATACAACAAGCTAAGCCGTTTTTTGGATGGCTTAGCTTCGTCTATATTCTAGTTTGCGGGATTAACAGAACCACAGTCCGAGATAATTTTTTACTATATTCAATTTTTTGTTTCAACTCAATATAATTTCGCATTTTCAGCGGCGTACATTTATATGTTAACGAATCCTAAACGATTTTAGTTTAGACGATTTTGATATATCGGCAGTCTTTCGTGATAATCATGCTGTCTCGAATATCCTTGACAGGGAAGAATGTTTGAACTATGTTTTGGGGTTGACAGCTTTTTATGCGCTTCAGCTCCCACTTTCTAGCTATAATCGCCTGCGCCAAGACGGGTAGTAAAACGATGGAGTTGAATGGGCAAAAACGATTGAACCGTGCGGAAGAATTAAGTATTTACGCTAAAGAAAAAGAATGCAAGTGTCCAAATATGATTGCAGAATAGGATTGGCTGACTTGACAATCCTATTTAGTAAATATTATTATTTGTATATAAAATATATACCGAAAGGAAACATATTTTGGCTACAAAAGTATACTCAAATAATATTGCCTTTAATTTCGTTATCGATAATATTCGAGTTTCTGTTGTTAATATATCCAAAGAATTTCCTGATCCAAACTGGTTTTTAACTGAACATTTCCATTATGATTACGAAATACATATCATTGAATCAGGACAAGGGTATATTAACTTGGATGGGAAGAATTTTACTGTCAAACAAAATGACCTCTATATTACGGCTCCGAATGTTATGCATCGTCAACGTTCG
>Ga0099364_10007900_pt1 | contig 15073 bp, 10 predicted proteins | sample TergutTh196P3_FD_73070 | JGI IMG/M metagenome (GOLD analysis project Ga0099364, IMG submission 73070) | Microcerotermes parvus P3 segment gut microbial communities from Pointe-Noire, Republic of the Congo - Th196 P3 | ecosystem: Host-associated > Arthropoda: Insects > Digestive system > Gut ... | reverse complement strand
TCCGAGGCTGGAGCGTCCATTTTTTGCAAAATGGGCAAAATGGACAAGTGGGAGATACACGAGTGGAATCAAAGGGATAAATCCCAAAAAATTACCCGCTCTCTAAATGTATAAAATTGACCCGATGCGGACGAGGGTGGCTCCTTCCTCGATGGCAATCTCAAAGTCATCGCTCATTCCCATCGACAATTCCGAAAGTGAGACATTCGGCGGCAGTCCCCGACTCCGTGCCTGCTCCGCTGTTTTTCGCAATAGTTCAAACTCCCGGCGAATCTGTACATTGTCCGATTCTAATCCTGCCATTCCCATTAAGCCTTCCAGTATGATATTTTTGTATGCTCCCAACTTGTCTAGCACTTCCAGCACTCCTTCCGGTTCGATTCCATGTTTGTTGGCATCGTGCGAAATAGCGACTTCCAGCAAGCATCGGGCGGGGGGCAAGTGTTCCTCGTCAGTGATGCGATCTATTGCTTCCGCAAGCCGAAGGGAATCGAGTGAATGGATCAACGTGGCGGCGGTGAGAATTTTCCGCACCTTGTTACGTTGGAGCGAACCGATAAGATGCCAGTTAATCGGAAAGTCCGCGTAATGTTCTGCTTTTTCGAGCAGTTGTTGCGGTCTGGCTTCACCTAGTTCTCTGCAATCGGCGGCGAGCAGTGCTTCGACCGTGCCGTCTCCGATGCCGGTGTACTTGCTCACGGCGATCAATCGAACATCGGCGGCAGTGCGTCCGCTTTTGATTGCCGATTGTTCCATTCGCCGACGGACTTCGCGGACGTTAGTGATAATACGTTCTTGACGTTCGTTCCTGCTCAATTGTTGGTATTGCTGATAGTGCGGCATGGTGAAGGGCAACGAAACAGATTATTTTTACATTGCCGTCTTGATGGTTAACGAAAAAAAGAAACTCTCTACACACGCCAACTAACCCGCACCTGCGGTCCGGTCTGTTCGGCATCGTGTGCTGCGCCGGAGGGCTTCGGATTCAAATCCCAGTCCGCCATTTCTTGCACCCCCTGTTTGTCCGTTGGATCACAATCCAATGGCGTTACAGTAATATATCCTTGTGCAAGAGCCGTCAAATCGGTCATCTGCGTATCGTCCGGCGAGCGAGGTTCTGGATGCCACGTAAGCCAATAGTAATTTCGTCCCACCGGGTCGATTCGGCGTTCAAACGTTTCCCAATGTTGCGATCTATCCACCGGCACGACTTTGACCTCCGGGGATTCATTCCGCAACGCCTTTTGCGGAATGTTCACATTGTAGAGCCGACCGGACGTACTGTTTTGTTTCAAGATTTTTTCGATCACCCCTACCGCCAGATCGGCTGCTTGATGATACCGCTCGCTCTCGTCATATTGCAGTGAGACGGCAATGCTGGTGCTTCCGTAAAATGACCCTTCTATGGCGGCGGCGAGCGTTCCCGAATAGAAGACATTGACACCGGCGTTGAGTCCGCCGTTGATCCCACTCACGACCAGGTCGGGCGGTTCAGACATGACTTCCGAAATCGCTAACTTTACGCAATCGGCGGGAGTGCCGTCCACTGTCCAAGCCCAGGGTTTATCGTTGACATAAACTTTTCTCACCTGTAATGGAGTCAAGAAAGTCATTGCGTGGGCAACACCGCTCTGTTCGTGCAGAGGAGCGAGTACGAAGACTTCCCCCAGCCGCCGCAATGCACGTTCCATCGCCGCCAAACCGGGGGCGTACACTCCATCATCATTGGTCAACAAAATACGCATGGGTACATTGTACAAGATTGCAGACTTGTTGCCAGTGGGACGATAAATTAACAGCCCCTTTTGCCGGTCTGTAATACAGAGGGCTGCGCTAATTCCCACAATTTTCGTTCTCCCTCTCGCTTTTTGCAATCCGAAATGATAGAATGGGAGTTTACCATGGTATAGGTAAAAAATGCGCCCACAACGCGGAGAAACTATTATGTCGAAATTCTGCCAAAAATATATCGTCCTACTCACCGTCGGTCTGCTGCCCCTGATCCCGCTACTCGCCGGTTGCAACGGCTGCGCCCCCGCACCGCAAGCACCCGTCACAGTTCCGGGAGAACCAGAAGAAACAAAACCAGAACACAACGCCGACCTAATACCAGAAGCAGTGGGCGAGCCCGTCGGACTGGGAACTGTTATCGATCCAACCCCGATGACCATTCCCGCCCCCATGCCGACTCCCGAACCCGTACCAACCCCCGTACCAACCCCCGTACCCGCACCCACTCCTGAACCCGTCATCGAACCAACCCCGCCGGCAGTCCAACCCGCCGTCGAAGAAGCGGTCGAGCCTACCGGTATTCGTACCGACGAGCCGGTCGACCAGACTCCGCCCGTCAATCAAGCGTCGCCGGTCAGCACAGACTCACCGGTCAACACCGTTTCTCCCGTTCAGGGCGGCGGACTCTCACGACGGACTCTCACTTTCGGACTTCCCCTAGCCATGCTCGTGTTGCAGGTCGAACCGTCAACAGCACCAGCGCAACCCGTACCGCCAGTACCGCCGACTCCCCCAGTCGCCGATGGAACTACGCCGGTAACACCGCCGCCAGTACTGCCGACTCCGCCGGTTGCCGATGAAACTACACCGGTAACACCGCCAGTAGTGCCGCCGACTCCGCCGGTTGCCGATGAAACTACACAGCCAGCGCAACCGGGTGTCGTGCCGTCCGCGACTGACCAAAGTCCTCCCGCCGGACAGCAACCCATGATGGGGCAGCAACGGGGACAACGAGGGCAAGGACAGCCGGGAATGGGGCGACCGGGAATGGAGCAACCGCCGGGCGGATTCCAACAACCGATGATACAACAGCCAGCAACGCAACAACCGGCAGCGCAACAACCACTGGTACAACAACCACTGGTACAACAACAGCCGCCGGGCGGTCGCCAGGGTGGACCGCAACAGTTTGGACCGCCGCAACAGTCAGTAGTGCAGCAGCCGCGGGAAGCACCTGCCGGAATGATACGGTTCTACTTCCGCAACGCTCCCTGGCAGTACGTGATAGAATGGTTTGCCGACCAAGCCGCGCTTTCCCTGCAATCCGACAGGATGCCCACCGGAACATTAAATCTGACCGACGGCGAATACTATACGCCCACCGAAGGATTGGATATCCTCAACGCTTATCTGCAATTCAAGGATTATACCCTTGTCCGTAAAGGCAAAACGCTGTTCGTCACCTATTTGCCGGATGGTATCCCGCAAAATCTATTGGAAACGATCACGCCGGATGAACTCGATGAACGCGGCAAATACGAAATATGCCGGGTCGTGTTCGACTTAAACCGGACGCAACCAGCGGATGTCCAAACAGAAGTCGAGCGGTTGCTCGGTCCGCAGGGAGTCATTCTTCCTCTGCCGAGGTCACAGCAAATCGTCATTACGGAAACCGGCGGAACGCTCCGCACCATAAGGAATCTCATCAGGCGAATGGATGACCCAGAGGGAATCACGATAGGATCGCTCCACATGGTCGAACTGAAATCGCTCACCGCCGAAGACGCACTGCGAATGATGAGAACACTGCTGGCTATCGACGCGAATGAACCTTCGCTTCGGACGGAAGTAGATTCCACTGGAAAAAGGATATTCCTCTCTGGGCAAGGTTACATGGTCGAGCGGGCAAGAGACCTCCTCGTCCGAATGGATGCCGCCTACACGGCGAGTGATCCTAGTGATATGATGTGGGGAGATGTGCAGTTTGAATCGTATGATGTCGGTTTTGCCGATCCCGCCACGGTGCTTGCCGTGCTCCAAACGCTTCTGGTACGAAATCCTGACACCCGGCTTTCACTAGACCCCAGAACGAATGGTATTCACTTACAGGCTCGTCCTAATGTGCATGCGACGGTGAAGGAAACGATTGAACAGATGCAACTCAATCGTCCGCAGTTTGCTATCATTCCGTTGAAGCGGATGAGTCCGCAGACGGCAGTCGATAGAATCAAAATGTTTATTCCGACGGCACCTGCGCTCTCGACGACGGCAACAACCGTGCAGACGGGCGGCGGCGGAAACAGACAGCAACAGCAGCCCACGGCGGCAACGTCGTTACCGACGGTCGAACCTGACACGACGGCACGCCAAATCATTGTTCGCGGAACACTTTCGCAGATCAAAGAGATTCGGGATTTTCTCACCAGTCAGGGAGAAGATGGACTCGTTGAAACGTCGAACATTTCGCCGATTCGGACGATTCCGCTTTCACCGGCGGCGACGGAATTGGTCTTGGAACAGTTGCAAGCCATCCTGCCGGCGTTGGGACAGGGCATTAACGTGATTGCACCGGAACTGGAACGAACACCGGAGCCTGTTGTGCCTGCGATGCCGCCGGGGCAAGAGGGATTCATCGACATCGACGACCTGATCGATTCCCTCTACGACAAGGAATTGCCGATGACCCGATTGCAACGAATTGCGGAACAACCGATTCTCGCACAGGTTGCCGGTGCGGCACCGGCGGGACAACCGGCTGATGTGAAACTGACAACCACGCCGGGAGGAATCGTGCTTACTTCGGACGACCCAGAAGCGTTGGCAAAGGTAGAGGAATTGATTCGGATGCTTTCCGACGAGATGTTCCTCGGTGAACTGATTTTCAGGGAGTATTACCTGAACCATGCGTCGGCGACGGTCGTTTCGTCCGAGTTGCAATCCTTGATGGGTACCAGCACGTCTGGACTGGGCGTGAGCGGACTGGCATCGGTCGATTTACCTGATTGGCAACAGTCCGAATTGATAGGGTTGCTTTCTGCATCGCGGGGAAATGCTATCGAAAAGACGGGAACGGTAACGATTTCGACGAATGAGCGGTTGAATTCTCTTTGGGTACAAGCGAATCGGGTGGATCACAAGACGATTGAGCGTCTTATCAAGATTTTGGATCAGCGCAATAGAGATGATGTTTCTCGGGTTCCGGTTCCTCGGTCGATCAAACTCAATTATATGAAGGCGGCGGATGCTCGGACGTTGGTGGAGCAGGCGTTTGCTGCGCAGATGCGGAGTAATGCGCAAGGCAATCAGCGTGGCGGTCAGCAACAGCAGCCGCAGATGGTGGGTGGTCCGCAGCAGATGCAACAGATGATGCAAGCCTTGCAAGCGATGCAGGGTCAGGGTCGCGGCGGGCAGGGGGCGACTCCGCGAGAGCAGGAGCCGCAGATGACGTTGGCGGTTGATGCTGCTTCGAATGTGCTGATTGTTTCTTCGACGGAGGCGACGTTCCTTGCGGTGGAGGCGTTTGTGAGTGAGTTGGATGAGCGTGCGAGTCAGCAGAAGACGGTAACGGTGAATCAGCGTCTCATTTATACGACTCCTTCGGTGGTTCAGCAGTCTCTTGCCAATCAACTGGGACAATCGGCACTGATTACGACGAATCGTGCGATTCAGCAGGGCGGCACTACCAACTTTGGCGGTGGTCAGATGGGGGGTATGGGGACAACTGGTATTGGCATGATTGGCGGTCAGCAGCGTCAGGCGGGAGCGGGTACGATAGGCGGCGGTGCGATGGGTGGTGCTGGTACGATTGGCGGTCAGCAGCGTGCGGCGGGAGTAGGTACGATTGGCGGCGGTGCGATGGGTGGTGCGGGCACGATAGGTGGTCAGCAGCGAGCGGGTGGTACGGGTACGATTGGCGGCGGTGCGATGGGTGGTGCGGGTACGATTGGCGGTCAGCAGCGAGCGGCGGGAGCGGGCACCATCGGCGGCGGTGCGGCGGCTAGACCAGCAGGAAGGTAGTGCTGTTTGCCTCTGATTATTCACAACAGAGCGGCAATCTTACAAGCGTTCACGTATTCGTGTTTGATTTAGGCGATTTGAAAAAACGAGGCAAGTATGAGGTAGGTTGCCGACCGCCGGGCGGCAACGTGCGGTAGGCGACAGAAGGGACGGGTTCGACAAAGCAAGCATTTCCCGGAGCCAGTCGGCTATCGCCGACGCAACCGCCCGGCGGTCGGTTGACTACCTTTGCCGCCAAAAGCAAACTTGCACATCCACTGCCCCCCGCCAGCGACCGTTGACAAGTACCCGAATCATAGGCTACATTAGCGTAACATTTTCGATTTCGCCTCCGCATCATGAGCAACAACGCATCGGATAACGACAAAAATGCTATTCCACCCGAACCCTGGTACAAAGGCTTGAGTCGCTATCACTGGTTCGTCTTTGTCGTCTGTTGTCTCGGTTGGGGACTCGATACCTTCGACCAGCAGATTTTCAATCTGATGCGTAATCCGGCACTTGCCGACCTGATGAACCTAGATACCACCGCACCAAGAGTCGCTCTATTCGGCGGCTGGGCAACCTCCATTATGCTCCTCGGCTGGGGATTCGGCGGGATCCTCTTCGGTATCATGGCAGATAAGTACGGACGCGCCAGGATGATGATCATCACCATCTTCGTCTATGCCATATTTACCGGGATGAGCGGTTTGGCAACAAATTGGTGGGACTTTTTCATCTACCGATTCCTCTGCGGAATGGGAGTCGGAGGGCAATTCGCCGCCGGAGTAACGCTCCTTTCCGAGACATTGCCGGATAAAGCACGTCCCAAAGCACTCGGCTGGTTGCAAATGACCGGTGCCTTCTGTAATATGCTCGCAGCAATCTTGGCGATGGTCTGCGGTATCTTGGAAGGGTTCGGCTTTTTCAGCGACTTCCCGCTGTGGCGGTTCCTCTTCCTCGTTGGATTCGCCCCGGCACTCCTCGCTTTCCTGGTGATGCGGCACTTGGAAGAACCGACAGCATGGAAAGATGCCATTGCGGCAGGCGGAGTGAAAAAGGCGGGGTCAGTTAAAGACTTGTTCAGTCATCCCCGGTGGCGGTACAACGTAATCGTCGGAATGTGTCTCGCCACCTGCGGGGTCATCGGACTTTGGGGCATCGGTTTTTTCAGTGTAGATTTAACACGAACCACTTTCCGTATTACAAAGAACGAAGAAGCACGAACGTGGGGAGAAGTCGAAACAAAGGATTTTGAATTAGTCCGAATGTTGGCGAGCAATCCCAAGGAATTCGTGCCAATTGTACAGGAGAAAAACCTCTCGCCGCTCAATTTCATCGGTTCGGTTGCTGGTACGAACGAAGCCGGTGCGATTTACCGGTTTCTTACTCAGATTAAAGAAAGAGCGGACAGTCTAAACATTGAAGTTAAATGTCCAGAATGTGGTGAGATATTCATTCCTGATCTGTTGGATGGGCTGGACACCGAAACTATATTGGCAACGTTCGATGAAGAGACGGAAAACGAACTTCAAAAAATTAGGGGACAAAGTGCGAAAAAACGCTTGGAAGAGAAACGCAGTCAAGAAAGGAAACGCTGGGAAACAATTCTCGCCCAAGCCCCGCAGCCGCAAACTGCCGAGTCGGTGTTAGCAACATTCGATTCACTGTCGAAAAACCAACTTCAAAGAGTTCAATGGCAAAGTGCAAAAAATCGCTTGCAAACAGAATTGGAGCAAAGAAGAAACGAGTTGGCTGCGGTGCTCGCCGATGCTGAACAGCAAGCGATTGACAGAGCCGCTTTTACTGTCTTGGCGGAGAGTGTGGCGGCACGCTCTAAGAGTATCACCAGTTACGTCTCTATTTGGGCAGGCATCACGTCGATATTGTTCAATTTGGGGGCGGTTTTCGGAACGTGGATTATCGTGGCAGTAGCGGAACGTTGGGGACGGCGAATTGCTTTCACGGTCTTTTTCGGCGCATCATTCTTTATGACGATTTTCGTCTTCCTCACGATGGGGGCGGGAACGATTATGAGTCCAGAGAACGAGGTTCTCGTGATGACACCGATACTGGGCTTCTGTATATTGTCGCTTTTCGGCGGTTATACGGTCTATTTCCCGGAACTGTTTCCGACGCGTTTGCGGAGTACGGCGATTTCGTTCTGCTATAACATTGCTCGTTTCGTTGCCGCGTTGGGACCTGCCGCTTTAGGTATTTTAACGGCGTTTGTTTTCCACAACACGGACGAGCCGATTCGCTGGGCAGGGGCGGCGATGGCGGTCACGTTTATCTTCGGTATCGTTTTCGCTTGGATGGGGCCGGAAACGAAAGGACAACCGCTGCCGGAAGAGTAAAAAGTGCTGCGTTTGCGGCAACCAGTTAGCAATGGTATCTACACAAAATTCTTGTGCAGGTAGGTTGCCGACCGCCGGGCGGCAACGTCGCCGACAGGCGACTGTGGGGGCGTATTCGATAAAACAACCAAACCAGCAAACACGAATACGTAAACGTCTGGAAAATTTTCCCGCCGGGGCTGTAACGCACCTATCGGAGCGTCTTTCTGGTTTTTTCCTATTGACCGATTCGGGAGAAATTGTTATACTCCCCCCGACAGCCGACAGGGAAGTATCGGCGCAATTCACTAACAACTACGGAAAGGATTTCCTCATGAGTTTCAATTTTTTCGATTGGGTGCGGGACGGCGTTAAAAATTCGGTACTGCACGGAGTCAACGATGCCGTCAACGCAATGGGCATGCCGCCCGAAGAATCGAACAAAGACAAAATTCTCGGCTATCTGAAGAGCAATGCCGACGGCGACACACCGACACGGCGAATCACGAGCGGTGCCGCCGCCGGAACGAAAAAACTAGGACGCTCGCTCAGCGAAATGCAGTGAAGGACACGTCGGCATGATCATCACCATTGACGGACCCGCCGGAGCAGGCAAAAGTACCATTGCCAAACTGCTCGCTCGGCGGCTCACCGAAAAACTAGGCAAGACCTTTGAATATCTCGACACCGGTTCGATGTACCGTGCCGTTACGCTGCTCGGAATCCGTTCTGAGGTTGATTGGCAGAGACCGGAGCAAATCGAACAACTTGCCGAAGGAGCCGAGGTTGGTATCGTTGACGGACGCACTCTTTTGAACGGCGAGGATATTACCGAGGCGGTGCGGTTGCCGGAGATCACGGAGAAGATCCGTGCCGTCGTCGACAATTCGGTCATTCGGCAGGCGATGGTCGAACAACAGCGGAACATTGCTCAAACATTTCTTTTGGCGGGCAAAGGACTCGTTACCGAAGGTCGGGATCAGGGGACGGTCGTATTTCCTGATGCCGACTGCAAGTTTTTTCTCACTGCAACGCCGGAAGAGCGGACGAAGCGTCGGCTGGGCGAATTACAACAGCGGGGGATTGTCGGCGATTTTGACGAGATATACCGGCAAATAACGGAGCGGGATGAACGGGATGCCGCCCGATTGGTAGGACCTTTATGCGAACCGCCGGGCGCTCATCGGGTCGTTTCCGACGGCATGACGATTGACGAAGTCGTCGAGCATATGTCGGCAATCATAGGAGCGCAAAAAGAAACGCCGAGGACATGACGGACATGCCTCGGCGTTTCTCACCTTTTCACAACCCACTGTGCGAGATACTTATTGCGGCGGCTGATATCCCGGAAAGGGGGGATAGCCCGCATAAGGATCATAACCAATGTAAGGACGCGGAGCGAAGAGCAATGTTCTGAAATTTTTGAGCGGCGTAGGACGATGCACCACAACCGGCGGTCCCGGCGGGGCGGGATAAGGATTGATCATACCGTGTTGCGGCGGGACTTGTCCAAACGTCATTGGCGGTGCGACCATCGGCGGAGCAGACGGCAGAACCGTCGGACCTGGCATTGCACCGGGAGTCGGCATCGGATAGGGTTGGGGCGGCGGCGGTGTAAGCCGAGAGAGCAAACGGCGCTGTCCCAGTCTTGGTGCAGGCGGTTGTTGCGGATACGAATATGGGATTCCATAAACGGGGTGTCCCTCTGCTGTTGTCGGATAGGGCGGATAGCCAAACGGCAAAGCGTGTGGTTCCCCGGGAACAGACGGAGCCGGAGCGTGCGCTATTACGGGGGGGTGTGGTACTACTACGGGAGCGTATGCGTCGGCAACAATTTTTTCAAAGGATAATTGCGGTTGACTATGCGCATGCCCTGGGGCACCTTCGAACTGGGCAAAACTCATCTTACTCAAAATGAGTACCACCGCAAAACATGAAACGTGAACAAACAATTTTTTCATTGAGGAGCCTCCTTGATGGGGATTCAAAACGGGAATACGAACACTACTATAAAACCGCCCACTATTGTAGGGAGTGTAATACAGAAATCGGCAAAGTCAAACTTATACTTCACTCTTTTGGGAGAGATACGGCATCTGCGGATAATACCTTCGTTATGAACGGCAAAGAACGCAAAGTCGCTACAAACTCAGCGCAACTTTACTGCGCTGGCGGTAAAATGTTGTCAAAGAACGAACAGAGCCCGGAGCGGAAGCTCCGGTGCTACCGCACCGGGCTCTGTTTGTTCTTTGTTAATTTTTCCCGCCAACCCTTGTATATTACCGAATCGACAAACGTGTCGACAGACTGTTTTTCATGGTCATTTTTCAAGAGTGATTGTGCAGTCTTTTTTCGTAATCTCCTGTTTATGCGGCGTGTACCGAATAAACAGGAACACAAACATATCATAAAGAGCATGAATGGCTATCGGAACGATAAGATTGCCGGTATGCACAAAAAGAAAACCAAGATAAAGCGAAATGATAAACGCCAAAAGAAAATAGGTAGGTGTGATCGCATGAGCCAATCCGAAAATCAGTGACGTGATGAGTATTGCAAGCCACACATCAAGAAAAAGGGAAAGTCCCAGTTGTAGTAATCCCCGAAAAAAAAGTTCTTCTCCAATACCGGCAAGTGCCGCAATCAGAGCGAGTTGCCATAGTTTTAACCGTCCCATGTATTGTCGAAAGAATTCCCGAACAAGTCGGTCAATCCGTTGCAATCCTGAAAATGGGAGTGTCTGCAATACGAAGTAGCCGGCAATGAGAGGAAGTAACCCCCAAGTAATCTGCCAGATAGTTTCGCCGTTGCACCAGCAGTATTCCCAGTAATAGAGTCCGAAGAAAATCCCGACGAAGGCAATCACAGCCAAGCCGCCTTCCACCAAAACCGCCTGCCAGAAGAAAGACATACTGAACATTGTAATGAGTCATCATCCAAAAAACAAGAGCCAAAAGCCGGTTTTTTTAGAGTGCCGGCTCCGTTTTACGCCGTCCGCTTTTCCGATTGATTCAACTTGTTGTAGAGCGTTTTCAAACTGATTCCAAGTTCCTCCGCCGCCTTCGATTTGTTGCCGCCATGCCGCTGCAACGCAGCATCAATCGCCTTCATTTCCATGTCACGCAACGTCGGCACCTCCGGCGTAGGATCAAACGACATCAACTCCTTCGCCGGATCTCGATGCGACGTGACCGGTTGCACAGCAACCGGCTCTTGCGGTGCCACACCGCTGCGAATCACCACCGGACGACTCGGCTTCGCCTCCATCCTACGCTGCGGTGTCTGATCCATCGCCGCCGCCTCTTGACGCAACATGTCCGGCAAATCGTCCACGCAAATCGGAAAACAATCCGACAATATCAACGCATGCTCCAACGCATTCGCCAACTGCCGAACATTGCCCGGATAATTGTATTGCAATACCAACTGATACGCCTCCGGCGTGAAAAGTCCCGCAACATCAGTCTCCGGCAAATCGCTGCGGAAACGTTTGATAAGAGCGAGAATCAATTCCGGTAAGTCTTCCTTTCGCTCTTTCAGCGGCGGAAGGTGAATCTCAAACGTGTTAATACGGAACCAGAGGTCTTCCCGAAAATTTCCTTCCTTGACCATCGTTTCCAAGTTGCGGAGGGTGGCGCAGACGACTCGGACATCGCAGACCGTCGCCTCGTTATCGCCGACCTTTCGGACTTCGCCGCTTTCGAGGAACCGCAATAGTTTCGCCTGTACCCCCTTGGGAAGTTCGCCGATTTCGTCGAGGAACAGCGTCCCGCCGTTGGCGACTTCGAACAACCCTGTTCGGTTCGCATCGGCACCGGTAAAACTTCCTTTGCGGTGTCCGAAAAGTTCGCTTTCGATGAGCGTTTCCGGCAATGCTCCGCAATTTACGGCAACAAAAGGTTTGCCAGCCCGACGGCTGCTGTCGTGAATCGCTTTGGCAACGAGTTCCTTGCCGGTACCGGTGTCGCCGAGAATCACGACGGTCGATTCCGTCGGAGCGATTTTGTCGATCAAGCGATAGACTCGTTGCATCGCTTCGGACTGTCCCGTCAGTTTGCGTTCACCGCTTTCCTGATGAAACTGTTTCATCATGGCATTGTATTTCTGCTTGGCAGACCTGTTTTCGGCGATTCGGTGCAGGATGGTTTCGAGGTCTCCGAGTGCGTAGGGTTTGGTGAGGAATTCGACGATACCGAGGTGTATCGCTTTTTTGGCGGCTTCGAGTGTTCCTTTGCCGGTCAGGATGATGACATCGGCATTACTTCCGAGTGTTTTTGCTTTTTCGAGGACGGTCAAGCCGTCGGTGCCGGGCATATCGAGGTCGAGGAGCAGTACGTCGAAGGTCTCGTTTTTTAGGGCTTTCAGTGCTTCGTTGCCGTCGGCGCAGGGGCAGACTGTATGACCGAGGTGCCGCAACTCGTCGGTCAGGACTGTCCGTATGTTCCGTTCGTCGTCTGCCAGTAGAATCTTCATCGGGGGAATGATACAGATTTTCGGCGTACCGGTCAAGAGCAAAATCGTAAAAAAGTGTGGGAGGATTGTAAATTCCCAATTATTCACAAGGATGTGTTTAATTTGGGCGATTCTTCTCCATCTTCGCCCACGAGTCCCGAAGCGATGCCGTGCGGTTGAAGACCAACTTCCCCCCATTTAGCCGGTACTCCGGCTCCGAATCCACCGAGTCCACGCAGAAATATCCGATCCGCTCGAATTGATAACGCTCCGCAAGCGAAGCCGCTAAAAGACTCGGTTCCAATTTCGCATCGGTAATCACTTCCAACGAATGGGGATTCAAGTAATCCTTATAGTCCGTCGGATCTTGAGGATCGTCTGGATTCTCCTTCGTGAAAAGCCGGTCATACAAGCGAACCTCCGCCGAGACCGCATGCTCCGCACTGACCCAATGAATCGTTCCCTGCACCCGCCGACCATCCGCCGATTGACCGCCGCGCGTTTCCGGGTCATACGTACAATGCACCTCCGTGACATTGCCCGAAGCATCCTTCACGCAACCAGTACAAGTTACATAGTACGCATAACGCAGCCGAACTTCCTGTCCCGGCGTGAGACGGAAATACTTCTTCGGAGCATCCTCCATAAAATCGTCCTGCTCAATGTACAACACTTTAGAAAACGGTACGAGGCGAGTGCCGTCCGACTCGTTTTCAGGATTGTTGACCGCCTCGAGTTGTTCCGTTTGACCTTCAGGATAGTTGTCGATAATCAATTTAATCGGACGTAACACTCCCATGCGGCGTAACGCTCTTTTGTTAAGGTCATCGCGGATCGCATTTTCGAGTTTCACGACATCAATGGTACTGTTCATTCTAGCAACGCCGATCTCTTTGCAAAATGCCCGAATCGATTCCGGTGTGTATCCTCGCCGTCGATAGCCGCAGATTGTTGGCATTCGAGGATCATTCCAACCGCTGACGAGTCCGGCTTTGACGAGTTCGAGCAACTTGCGTTTGCTCATGACGGTATAGGTCAAATTGAGCCGGGCAAACTCGTACTGGCGCGGTCGATAGACTTTTAGCGACTCCGCTTGCGGAGCAAACTCATCAATCTGATCGAGAAACCAATCGTACAGCGGACGGTGATGTTCAAACTCCAATGTACAGATCGAGTGGGTAATTTTTTCGATGGCATCTTCGAGTCCGTGCGCCCAGTCGTACATCGGATAGATGCACCATTTATCGCCGGTTCGGTGGTGCGGCATTTTGAGAATCCGGTACATTACGGGATCACGCATGTTGAAGTTCGGCGAAGCGAGATCGATTTTCGCCCGGAGCGTGCGTTCTCCTTCGTTGAAATGACCGTCTCGCATTTGGCGAAAGAGTTCGAGATTTTTTTCAGGCGGAAAATCTCTGCCGGCACTGGGAATCATCGGTTGAGTCGGCGTACCGCGATTGGCACGCATCTCTTCGAGTGTTTGATCGCAAACGTATGCCTTGCCTTTGAGTATGAGTTCCTCTGCCCATTGGTACATCTGTTCAAAATAATCGGCAGCGAATTGTACGCGTCCGGTAAAATCGTCGCCGGTGAGCCATTGGACATCTTCGATAATGGACTCGACGTATTCGATTTCTTCTTTGGAGGGATTGGTATCATCGAATCGGAGCGTGAATGTGCCGTTGTATTTTTGTGCCAGTCCGTAGTTGAGACAGATGCTTTTGGCGTGTCCGATGTGTAGGTATCCATTGGGTTCCGGCGGAAAGCGGGTGGCGACTCTGCCGCCGTTCTTGCCGATGCGGAGGTCTTCTTCGATGATTTGTTCGAGAAAGTTCAGGGAGGGTTTGGGGTCGGTCATGATGTTGTATTATACCATATTCCCCTTTAGCCGGTACTCCGGCAGCAGAGCCGCAATCTTTAGATTGCGAAAAATCAGTACTTCCAAAGAGACGCAAATGTAGCGGTACTCCGCGCAGTCCCTGGATGCACACGTTATCGTCCGGGGATTGTGCTATGCTACATCTCCGCCCCTTTGATTTACCTCGTAATCGGCTATAATCACGGCAGTCTTTTTACATAGAGGCATCCTATGTGTTACCGCTTGTAACGCACAACGCAAAAAAATTCACAGAAATCGACGGACTCCGATTGATTACATGTTACGATGAACAGGAATAATCCGCATGAACAATACAAATTTACGGAACAACAATTTGGACACGATGACACGCGATGAACTCGTTGCGGAAGTCGAACAATTACGGCAAACAGTTGCTGTGTCGACAAAACTGCCGAAAGGGGTGCGTAAAAATTCCGAGGCAACCTTGTGGGGACTTCCGCTTCTTTCCATTGCGTTTGGTCCCGACCCGGAAAAGGGAGAAATGCGTGGTCATGCTCGAGGTATCGTTGCTATCGGTGATATTGCCACTGGAGTTTTGGCTTTCGGCGGACTAGCACGCGGCGGTTTGGCAGTGGGCGGTGTCGCAGCCGGAGGAGTGGCGATAGGAGGTGCCGCCGTTGGCGTGATTGCGTTGGGGGGACTCGCCCTGACGCTT
>Ga0099364_10007899_pt1 | contig 15077 bp, 12 predicted proteins | sample TergutTh196P3_FD_73070 | JGI IMG/M metagenome (GOLD analysis project Ga0099364, IMG submission 73070) | Microcerotermes parvus P3 segment gut microbial communities from Pointe-Noire, Republic of the Congo - Th196 P3 | ecosystem: Host-associated > Arthropoda: Insects > Digestive system > Gut ... | reverse complement strand
GAAGTGAGTAAAAAGAAAAATGAGAAAGGAGAAAGAAAAAATACCCCCCCCCCCCCCCCCCCCGCCCGAAAGCGCAGGGGGGGGGGGGAATAATCGGAACGGCTGAAGGCGTTCCCTACAAAAGGTGGAACAGATAAATCAGTTCCCTACAGAACAAGGAGTATAAAATGAAAAAGGAATTATTGTTTTTAAGTAATGCCTATCTCAGATTGGCTTTTATCTTATGTATTATATTATCTTTGGTATTTAATGCCTGTCAAAAAAACCATCTCACACCCATTCCAGAAGTAGAATATCTCGTTACCAAAAGCACGGATATAGGTGAGATCGGTGAGCTACGACAGGTGATTCAAGATGCTGAGGATGATAGTTTGATAACATTTAGTAGCAACATCCACCCTATTTTATCTGAAAAAGCTATCAATGTCGAGGCAAGATATCTAATAATCAGAGGCAATGACAATCCTCAAACAATGATAGGTCGTGAAATTGTTTCCATAGAACCTATCTTTTTTATGAAAGATGGCGCAGGCTCTAATCTAATGCTCGAAAACTTGAATTTTACCTATGTCAGGCGGGAAGTCGGTGATGAACTCACACTTGGCGGTGGTCTTGTCAGTGTGGTCAATACATTTGATGACTCTGGAGCATTTATGGGTCTTGTATTCAATAGTATATTTTATCGAAACATAGTAAAATTGGGAAATGCTTTACATGGTGGTGGAATGATAGGCACAAATTCAAACACAAGCGCTAGTTTTATCGGAAATGTAGATGCCGAATTTTCAGAAAATTATGTTACTCTAACAAATACGGAAGTAAATGAGCATGGTAAAATCTGGGGTGGTGGACTAGTGGGTGCGTTTGCTGATAACCAGATGCAGTCACCAAAAATCGGTAATATCAGTGGAACATTTTATCGTAATAATGTAAAATTGGCATCCTATATCAATGGTGGAGGGTTAGTTGGTGCTTTTGTCTCAGTAGACCCATTTATTACCAATCCACATACTGTATCTATAGGAAATGTTAGTGCTGAATTTTGGTTTAATGAAGTCATTGCACATACAAATTTAAGCGGTGGAGGGATTATTGGTAGCTGGGGCTGGCAGGCTGATGTAGAAATTGGTGATGTAAGTGGTGTTTTCAATGACAATCGTATTTATGCTAGCGGAAGTTATCTAAGAGGTGGTGGTATCATAGGTCTCCGCTCTTATACTGGAAAATCAGATTTAGGTATGATATCTGCCTCATTTCTAAACAACTATGTATTTGCTGGCACTTTTTTAGGTGGTGGTGGCATAATTGGTCTTTACTCTGGTGAAACACTGTTTGGCAATCGTCATCTTGATAAAACATCGACTATCAGAGGTTTTGATGGAGCAAGATTTCGAAATAATAAGATTGAAGTAGGTCTTTGGAATGGAGAAAATGCCTATGCCCTCGGTGGTGTAGTTGCAGTCAGTGGATTGAATGAGGAACTTGTCGTTAATAATACAATTTTTCATAACAATACGCTAATAGTAAATAGAAGTGGCTTTGCAAATGTAACAAGTGGCACATTTTATATAGGAACTGACAGAGAGACAGAAAATCCAGAGGGTCATGTTTTGACTCTGAAAGCATCAATTAATTCACCAACTGGATTTGCAAACAATAAATTACTGATAAATAATGAGTTGAGTTACAATTCTATAACCTTTGGTCGCGAATGGGATAGTCAGTCCAATAGTATTATGGATAGTAAGGCAGATGCAAAACTGAATATAATCACATTATCAAGGGGAGCCGTTATACTAGGTGACCCTATAAAAATTGACATGAATAATGGTAAAATCTTTACTATGTATATCGATAGTGATGGCGATTTTATTTGGCATGGATTCAATGAGTTTTATGCAGACAAGAGTGTTATTCATTTCTTTTCGGGCTTAGCCGGTTTGAGAGCGACATTTCAAGCTGTGGGAAACTATGATGTCATTATAGAGCATGACTTTATTTTAAGATTATCTTTTGAAAATAGGGATTTTGAGAAGCCATTTTTTTCATTACCCAATAGCTTTACTGTAAATGGGACACCTAACCTTGTAATCGTAGGTTATGCCTCTGATAACGAATATCTCATTACAGATAAAAGGGGTGATACAGATGAAAATAGTTTTATTGTGTCCCCAGGGTATGAGCTGAGGGTGGATGGGGAAATGCTTTATGTGAGGAGAAAGTATTAGGCAGGGAACTGATTTATCCTTTCTGAAAAAATGATATAAAATACAAAACGGAACAGATAAATGTGTTCTGAATATATATTTTATGGATAAAACTAATAAAACAAATAATTTTTCCTTATAAATACAACGGAGTTGTTATCTCTTAATAGAAAAGATGATACACCTTGTCCTTCCCCCCTCACCTCACACACCGCTGCAGCGGTGTGCGAGGTGAGGGGGGATACCGGGGTGGATTTCTGTTCTATTAAAAGATAATCTCTTCGAGATATTTATAAGGAAAATCAATTTATTTACATTGAGGTTTATAAATGAGTATTACGAAATTTAAGCTTTTCGGAAATTTGGATTTGCAAGCAGTAGTAAAAGACCCTGATTTCAAAGAAGACAGCGTCCGTGAAGTGATTATCCTACCTGTTTTAAAGGAGCTTGGTTATGAAAACCAAAGTATAGTTCGGAGCAAGAGTTTAAAACATCCCTTTCTAAAGATTGGTAGCAACAAAAAGAGGGCAATCAAGCTCGTTCCAGACTATATAATGAAAGTAGAGAATAATTATGCTTGGGTTCTTGATGCCAAGTCACCAAGTCAAAAGGTAATAGATAGCGACCATATAGAGCAGGTTTATAGCTATGCCTCACATCCAGAAATCCGAAGCACTTATTTTGCAATATGTAATGGGATAGAGTTTGCATTATATCGTAGGGAGCATACAGATACACCTATTTTACTCTTTACTATTGAGGATATTGAGGAATATTGGGGTAAGCTTGTGATGTATCTCTCACCAAATAGCTTTCAGGTGGGGAAAAGTTTTAGTTATGATAATACCTCGTTTGTAGGGAACGCATTTATCCGTTCCGACAGAAGTTCAAGTATTTTCGACTACTCCAAAAGACCTCTTTTAGAAGAGATTCCTGTCAGAAAACAAGCTGCTAGGAGGCATTTCGGAGTTCATCCTTATTTTACAAGACAAACTTGGAATGTTGTTGCTGAATATATAAAGAATTTCAGCAAACCTGGTGATTTGATACTTGACCCTTTTGCTGGAAGCGGTGTTACTGCAATCGAAGCCATGATGAATAATCGAAGAGCAATAAATATGGACATCAATCCAATGGCTGTATTTATGGTTCAAGCCAATATATCTCCAGTAAATAGATACGAATTGACAGAGGCATTTGAGCAAGTAAAAGACGAATATATAAAAAATGAACCAAAAACAGAAGAAGAAATAAAAAAAGCAATAAAAAAATACCCACAGCCTAAACCACTGAAACTTCCAAAAGGTTCTGATGTTCAAACTGTCGACCAACTTTTCAGTAAAAAGCAATTAGCACAATTGGGTTTGTTGAAATTTTTAATATTAAAACAATCTAACGAGAATATCAAAAAAACATTACTGTTAATGTTTTCTGTTATGGTTGCTAGAGTAAATCTAACATTTCATGATGGTCCTGATGGCGGTGGAGACTCATCAGCTTTACGATACTACAGGTATAGAATAGCTCCAAAACCAACAACAGTTAATTTTGTGAAATGTTTTGAAGCAAGGCTAAAAAGAATTTTACCAGCCAAAAAAGAAATGGAATATTTCATCAACGACCAGACTATTTCTAATATCCAGGTCATGAAAGGCACTGCCACAAACTTAAAATTTTTACCCAAAGAAAGCGTTGATTACATTTATACCGACCCCCCTTATGGAAAGAAAATACCCTATTTAGATTTATCTGTGATGTGGAATGCCTGGTTAGACCTCGAAGTAACGGAGGAAGACTATCAACAAGAAGCTATCGAGGGTGGTGAACATAATAAGAGTAAAAAAGAATACAACACATTGATGGCTCAAAGCATCAAAGAGATGTATCGAGTATTAAAATATGATAGATGGCTTTCTTTTGTATTTGCTCACAAAGACCCTGAGTTTTGGCATCTTATCATTGAAACTGCTGAAAGCTGTGGTTTTGAGTATATAGGAGCTGTACCACAGAAAAACGGACATTCAAGTTTCAAAAAACACCAAAACCCCTTTACTGTGCTCAGTGGACAGCTTATCATCAATTTCCGAAAGGTTCAGAGTCCAAGGGCTATTCTCAAAGCAAATCTCGGCATGGATATAGCGGATATAGTGATGCAGACAATAGAGGGTATCATTGCCAAAAACAATGGTGCGACTCTTGAGCAAATCAATGATGAGCTAATCATCAGAGGACTGGAGCTGGGCTTTTTGGATTTACTAAAAAAGGAATATAGCGACTTGACGGGAATTTTGACGAGTTGTTTTGATTTTAATGAGGATACAGAGCTGTTTACAATAAAAACAGATGGTAGATTTAAGACGCAAATAGATGTCAAACTAAGGGTCAGATACTATTTAATCAGCTATTTAAGAAGGATGGAGCGAGAAAATAGAATGGTAACCTTTGATGAGATAGTATTGTATATTTTGCCTCTGCTTAAAAATGGGTTAACACCTGAAAATCAAACAATTTTAAGTATACTCGAAGATATAGCTGACCCAATTGAGCATGATTATTGGCGATTGAAAAGGACAGGGCAAGTGAGACTTGATGATTTGTAAGAAAGAAATAAAATTATTTTTTAACCTCAGAGAAACACAGAGATATTAAGAATGATTTGACAGATTATATTCTGTAGCAACAAATTTGAGGCAGTTGTTTTCATACTTGAAGTGAAAACTATCCTCGATATACACTGTCATAAAAAATGGCGTTATTAGTGGGTTTGATACCTCTTAGAAAGGAGTCTGGCGGGAGTATCTCGGAGATATTGCCGCCAGCCTCCTTTCTGTATCCTTTGAAACTCGCTTGTAATGGTCTTTTTAAGGGTTGAACAAACATGAAAAAAGCACCCTCTACAAAATAAATTATATTTTTGTATTATAACAATATCAAAATATGATTGACAAAACACCTCTTTAAAATTTATTGGTATTTTAAGTGTCATAAAAATGGATTTATAAAGGAGACAATATGAATCAACCAAACAGAGATACATTTACAAACAAACTTGGTGCGATAATGGCTGTGATGGCTTCAGCTGTCGGTCTTGGGAGCATCTGGCGTTTTCCCTATTTATTAGGTGAATATGGTGGTGGAGCTTTTTTAATCATCTACATAGCTTTCATGCTCATGATAGGTGCTCCAGTAATGCTTTCAGAATTTATCGTAGGTAGAAGAGGACAGAGTAATGTTTTTAGGTCTTTCAAAAATCTCTCGCCAAAATCCTACTGGTATTTAGTCGGCATAATGGGGATATTGGCTGCTTTAACTATGCTTTCTTTTTATAGCACTGTAGCTGGCTGGGCATTTCAATACATAATCATATCAGTCCAAAACATAATCACACAACCAGAAAACATAAACCACACTAAAGTATTTACCGATTTTACATCTGGCATCGTATTACCTTTGACATGGATGTTTACATTCGTAGCTCTAACAGCAGGTGTCGTAGTTTTTGGTGTGCAGAAAGGGATAGAAAAATACTCCAAAATACTGATGCCAATAATGTTTATAGTTCTAATTACATTAGTAATTAGAGGCTTGACTCTGCCAGGCTCTTTGGAGGGTGTGAAATTTCTGTTTTATCCAGACTTTTCAAAAATAGACACTCATTCTATATTAGCTGCTCTCGGACAAGCTGCATTTTCTCTAAGTGTCGGTAGTGGTGTCATGATAACATATGGTTCATATATCAAAAAAACTGAAAACATCGTATCAATGGCTTTTTCTGTAACCTTGATAGACATTGTCAGTGCAACTATTTGTGCAATAGCAATCTTTCCAGCTCTTTTTGCCTTTAATATGAGTCCAGAGCAGGGTCCAGGTCTTATGTATGTAGTTTATCCAGCTGTTTTTCATGAAATGACAGGTGGACAAATACTTGCCCCCTTATTTTTCTTTATGTTGATAGTTACAGCTCTCACATCAGCAGTTCCATTACTCGAAGTAGCAACAGCGACTTTGATAGAAGAATTCAAGATGAAAAGAAGGACTGCCACTATACTGAGTGCTATATTTCCTGCATTTCTCGGCATCTTTACTACACTTGCCTTTGGTCCATTTAGAAACATCAAAATAAAAGGACTAAATCTATTTGATTCAAGTGATTTTCTTGTTTCCAATATATTACTTCCGCTCGGAATACTAGGAGTTGTTATTTTTCTTGGATGGTTTTACAATAGAGAGCATATTAAAGATGAAATCACCAATCAAGGGACATTATCGGCAAAAATATTCCCCTATTTTCTATTTCTCATCAAGTATTTTATACCAATAGCAGTGCTAATCGTCTTTATAAAAGGATTGGGAGTAGAGGGTTTTGGACTTTTAGAGTGGTTGCTTGATAGACATCACGAACAGCCCCATATAACTTACCCTTTGAATTTTAAGAGTTTTTGAAAGGTTGCTTGATGGACAAAAAAAATATTTATCAAAAAAGCATAGTTTTAATGTTTGGTTGATAAAAAAAGTATATATAAGAGGTAATTATGGCTAAAACATCGGATATTCGTAATGGAATGATGATTGAATTCAAAAATGGCATCTATCAGATTACAGAATTTCTACATGTAAATCCTGGTAAAGGACAAGCTTTTGTTCGCACTAAGATGAAAAATATCAAGACGGGAAAAGTTCTTGAAAACACTTTTAAACTCAGCGATGAGCTAATAGAAATCAGGGTAGAGAAGTTTCGTAAACAGTATCTTTATAGAGATGGTGAACACCTGATATTTATGGACAATGAGACTTATGAGCAAATGCCCGTAGAACTTGAAATTATCGGAGAAGACATAAAATTTCTCATGGAAGGTATGGATCTTGAAATGCTACTCAGTGAAAAAGGTGAAGTGATGGGCATAGACCTACCTATCACTGTCATTCAGACTATAGCGGAGGCTGAACCAAATGTTAAGGGTAATACAGCATCCTCTGGCAGTGGAAAAAAAGCGGTTACAGAGACAGGTCTTGTCCTTATGGTGCCTTTCTTTGTAGAAACAGGTGAAAAGATAAAGATTGATACGAGAACTGGGACTTATATGGAAAGAGCGTGAATAAAGCAGAAATAAAGCAGAAATGAGAATGCAGAATGCAGAAATAAGCCCCCCCCCTACCCCCCCATAAATGTGGGGGGGAATATATGTGCCAGCTCGCAAGCTCACGGGGGGGCAATACTGAATGCAATAACAAATCGAAAAGGAGTTTTCTATGAGATATTTAAAGAGCTTTTTATTTATATCTCTATTAGTGTTTTTGACTTTTATAGGTTGTGCAAGTGTCGGCTCTGAAATAAAAAATACTAACATCATTGATATTGCTGATATTTCAGATTTAGGACAATTTTTGGAGCAAAAAGGATATGCAGCAATCCCTTTGTCAAAGCTTTTTACTGGTCATTTGTATCTAAATGCTGAAGTAAATGGGATACCAGCGAGATTAATACTCGATACTGGTGCTGGTGGGACTGTTTTTGACGAAAACAGTGTAGAGAAATTTCATTTTGAGCTTGTAGATAGTGAGATTACAGCTGCAGGTGCAGGTGGTGTAGGTATGTCCTTAAAAACCTCAATTATCGATGAGTTTAAAATAAATGACTTTGTAGTTTCAGATTTTCAAATCTATTTGATGAATCTCGACCATGTCAATGAAGCTTTCGGTTTGCTTGGCATAGAGCCAAGAGACGGTGTAATAGGTGCTGATATATTGGCACAAGGTAGAGCAATCATTGACTATGGAAATATGATTTTATACTTGTTGAAATAAATTAGTGATACTATAAATAATGGTTTACAGATATGATAATAAATGGAAAACAATTTAAGCTTATAAGGTCAATTTCGTTAGTTGATTTTCTCAGAAATGAGAACTATGACCTAGAAAGAATAGCTGTCGAAAAAAACGGAAATATAGTGTCAAAACAATCCTTTGAAAAAGAAATCCTAACTGATGATGACAAAATTGAGATAGTTCAATTTGTAGGTGGGGGATGATAATTTAATAATTAATAATTAGTAATTACTAATTACTATTTATTATTTACAATATAGAGGCTTATGACAAAAGATAATCTGATACTTGGTGGCAGGAGTTTTACTTCTCGATTTATACTTGGGTCTGGGAAGTTTTCTCTTGAGATGATGAAAACAGTGATAGAGAATGGCGGTGTAGAAATAGCAACCCTTGCATTGAGGCGAGCCAATACGGGAGGCAAAGAAAATATACTCGATTTTATACCAGAAAGCATTGTCCTTTTACCAAATACTTCAGGAGCAAGAAATGCTCAAGAAGCGGTTCGTATAGCTAGGCTCGCAAGGGAGCTTGGTTGCGGTGATTTTATTAAAATCGAAGTAATAAATGACAGTAAATACCTACTACCAGACAACTATGAAACAATCAAAGCTATAGAAATACTCGCTCAAGAGGGCTTTGTTGTTCTACCCTATATGTATCCAGATTTGATAATAGCAAGGCAGATGGTCTCAGCTGGAGCAGCGGCAATCATGCCTCTCGGAGCTCCTATCGGTAGCAATAAAGGTCTTTTGACAAAAGATTTTATCAAGATACTTATAGATGAAATAGATTTACCTATAATCGTCGATGCAGGGATAGGAAAACCCTCACAAGCTTGCGAAGCAATGGAACTCGGATGTGCTGCCGTCATGGCTAATACTGCTATCGCTACTGCAAATGATGTCGCTCTCATGGCAAAAGCATTTAGTCTTGCTATAAAAGCTGGCAGAAAAGCATATTTAGCAGGGATAGGAAGAGTGCTTGATTTTGAGGGAGAGGCATCGAGTCCGCTGACAGATTTTTTGGAATAATTATTGTTTGTAGGGAACTGATTTATCTGTTCCGAATAAATGTTATAAAAATAAGCGGAACAGAAAAATCAGTTCCCTAAAAAAGTGCATTATGAAAGAATCCATACTTGACATATTTCTCTCTGAGACAAGACAATTTAGCTATGATAAATACACAGGCTCAGATGTCCAAAATGCCTTAAAAAAAGATAATCTGAATATTAATGATTTTGGAGCTCTCTTATCGCCTGCAGCTGAAACTTTTTTAGAAAAGATAGCAATCAGAGCAAAAATAAAAAGGCTAAAACATTTTGGAAACTCAGTAAATCTTTATACTCCTCTTTATCTTTCCAATCATTGTGAAAATCAATGTATCTATTGTGGTTTCAATACAAAAAACGAAATAAAAAGGGGAAAATTGACTTTTGATGATATAGAAAAAGAGTTCATCGCTATATCTAATACAGGATTAAAAGAAATATTGCTTTTGACAGGTGAGGACAGAAATCTTTCCGATATCCATTATATCTCAAATGCTGTTAAACTCGCTAAAAAATATTTTACTACTATCGGCTTGGAAATATATCCTTTACAAAAAGAGGAGTATGAGCTGATGGTTTCTGTTGGTGCTGATTTTGTCAGTATTTACCAGGAAACCTACAACACAGATTTATATAGCAAAATCCATATAAGCGGTCCTAAAAAAGACTTTGAGTTTCGATTTGATTCACAGGAGCGTGCTATTCAAGGCGGTATGAGAGGAGTCAGTTTCGGTGTCCTCTTTGGTCTTGGTGATTTTAGGTGCGATGCCTTTTCTACAGGTCTACATGCCTTTTTATTACAAAAAAATTATCCTCATGCTGAAATATCTATATCTGTCCCAAGATTAAAAGATTTTCATGGTATGAGTAGCGAATTTATTTTTAAGTCCGTTACCGAAAAAAACCTATTACAAGCAATCCTCGCTTTGAGAATATTTTTACCTTTTGCTGCAATAGCTATTTCTACCAGAGAGAGAGCTAGTTTCCGAGATAATGTAGTCAGTATTGCTGCTACAAAAATTTCAGCAGAAGTCAAAACAAGCGTTGGAGGACATTTTGAGAAAAAAGGGGATGAACAGTTTAATATTTCCGACTCAAGAAATGTGTTACAAATACATAATGCTTTACTAAACAAAAATCTGCAACCTGTCTATACAGATTATATCGCTGGGAAAGCAGGTAACTTGCCTGCAAATACCCATAATAATCATTGATTACAGGCAGCGGCAGCCTTGCATTCCCAGTGTCAAATTTGCATTTAAAATAATACTTGACTATTGAGTTACTTTTAAAATATTTGACATTATAGTAGGTATTTCTTTGATTAAATATTATTAAATCCTTGATAATACACAATAGTAGTGGAAATCATCCATTTTTTTTATAAGGAGGATTTTGATGAAAAAAGCATTATTCTTTGTGCTTGTGTTTTTTGTAGCTGCCAGCTTGTCCGCTCAATGGTATTTTGATGGTGGGATAGGAATAGGCGGTGCGTCTACGAGAGAAGATGGTAAGAATATAGCAACTGAACTTCGTGCGGACTCTGAAGTTGCTGTAGATTTAGGTTTAAAAATAGGTTATGATTTTCTGGGAACTCGACAAATGTATCTGACAGGAGAAATATCTGGTGTAGGTCATCGTTTTGCTGGTATTGGTTATTCAAACTATTATATCCAATGCAATTCCTATCTAATAGGACCAGGTTTTGTATATTATCCTCATCAGATGGTTCAGCTATCAGTAGCAGCGGGTTTGTCATATACAGCAAATCAAACTGATATTCCCTATTTTCGCATTGCAGATGGAAATGGTTTTGCCTTTAATCTTTCAGGTGCAGCTGATCTAGGTCAGGGAAACAGTGGTTTACTCGTTGGCATAAAATATCATTATGCAAGTAATGATTATGAGAGTATTTCGGGAACTCTTGAGACATCGTTTTTTGGTGTGTTTGCTCGTTATCGATTTAGAAACTAGGGGATTATACGAAAATAGACACTGGGAACGCAGGCATCTTGCCTGCAATCAAGGGTTTTGGGGGGATTTGCAGGCAAGATGCCTGCGTTCCCAGTGGTGCTATTTTCATTGATAAATAAACAAGATAAAATAAATACAGAGGAGACTAAGATGAAAAAAAACAAAAAGATACTTTCCGTATCAATAGTTTTGACAGTGCTGTTAGCCTGTTTCTTGATTTCAGGATGTGCTACAAGTGCATCTTCTACCCAGAGACAGAATATCTATCGTGAGATTGACGAAGCTATCAGCAGAAACGACTTTGACTCAGCATTGCAGCTCGTTATACTTGCTCAGGCAGAAGCACGACCTCTTTACGATGCAAATAATGCCATTTCCCTTTGGCTAAACAAAGGTTTATTGGAGTTTTATGCAGGGCATTTTGAGGACTCAGCAAATAGTCTGTTAAATGCCGAAAGACTAATCCAAGAGGCATATACAAGGAGCGTTACACAAAATGTGGCTACCTATATCCTCAATGACAATTCCAGAGAATATCCTGGTGAGGATTTTGAAGACATTTATCTCAGTGTCTTTAATGCTCTGAATTTTTACCACCAAGACAATATTGAAGGTGCTCTAGTAGAAGTAAGAAAACTCACTCTACCAAGTGGAAAACTTGAATTGCTCTCAAGAAAATATGATGAAGCAAATGCCAGAGCAAAAGGAAGTAGTATTGATGAGGCAGAAATGAGAGAAGCTGGTATCTCTGATATCCCTACTGAAACTGATCTGGTTTCAGTCAGTTTTATCAACAGTGCGCTTGCCAGATACTTGAGCATACTCTTTTATCAAGCTGATAGAAACGAAGATGCAGTTCGTATAGAGCTTGAGCAGCTTAGGTTAGCCTTTGCTTCACAACCAAGCATTTATAACCATTCTTTCCCCACAAATACTATAGAAAATATAGTTGAAGTTCCACCTGGACAAGCTCGTCTCGATGTGCTTTCTTTTATAGGCATGTCCCCTATAAAAGAAGAGCGGCTTTATGAGCAGTATTTTCCCTTTTTTAGAGACCCTGCATTACAAAGACCACAGTTTCGACTTCCAGTCCTTGTAGATAGACCAAATAGGATTGATAGAATAGAAATAGTCATAGGGGACGAAAGAATCAATCTCGAACTCCTCGAAAACATGGGAGCTGTGGTTCGTGATACATTTCAAGCACGCTATGCTACAATATTTTTAAAAACTTATTTAAGAACAATGGCAAAATACACAGCTTTACAAATCATGAGTAATGAAATAGAAAGCAGAACGGCTAATAGCAATTTAGTTACAAAAACTGCTGCCAGAGTAGGTTTTATAGCGGCAATAGCGGCTTTTGAAGCAACTGAAAGTGCAGACATCCGTATGTCTCGATTTTTACCCAATAGGGCTTATATAGGTAGTATCATCCTTGAGCCAGGGACTTATGATGTTACCGTGAATTATTATTCTGGCAGAAATTTAGTTCAAACAAAAACAAATGAAGCAATAGAAGTCAGGGCAGGAAGGCTAAATTTTGAGCAGTTTTCCAACCTTGATTTTATGTATGCATATACACAAGGAGATTAATTTATGAAAAAAATCATGACTATCCTTATCGGCATCCTCGCTGTCTTGATGGTAGTATCCTGTGCGCCATCAGGAACTACTGTAACCCGCGTCGATGCTAACACACAAACCGATTTGAGCGGTTTTTGGAACGACACAGATGTCCGCATAGTCTGCGAGGCATTAATCAATGATTTTTTGAACTCCCCGAGAGTCAATCAGACTATTGATGCAATGGGTGGTAAAACACCTATCGTCCTCGTAGGCAGATTCAGAAACGAAAGTAGTGAGCATATCAACACAGCTATCATTTCCTCTACTATGGAGACAGTTATCTTTAATACTGGTAAACTTGACTTTGTCGCAGGTGGAGCTGTCCGTGATGAGCTACGCTCAGAAAGACAAGACCAGCAAAGTCATGCTTCCGAAGCCACTGCTGCTGCACTTGCCAATGAAGCTGGTGCTGATTTTATGCTCTTTGGCACTGTCAGAAGCATAGTCGAAAGAGCGGGAAATCAGACTGTCCGCACATATTTCGTAAATGCCGAAATTACTAATGTTGAAACAAATCAACGCATCTGGATGGGAGCAAACAACGAAATCAAAAAGGTCATTGTCCAGCCAAGAAACAGACTGTAGGGAACGCATTTATCCGTTCCTCCTAGTAGGGAACGCATTTATCCGTTCCTCATTTCTGTAGGGAATGGATTTATGAGTCCACTCCGAAAAGTCAATTTTCAATTAATTATTGATATTCCTTGCACATCTCGGAGAGATGTGACTCTTTATAGAAAACCATTACCACCACATCTCCCACCCTGAAGGGGTGGGACTAAATAATGGTATCACATAGAGTTCCACCCCTTCGGGGTGGATGTGGTTGGTTAGACTATTTTCTATTAAGAGCCTCACACTTTCAGTGTGTGTAAGGTATGAGTTTAAAAATTTGACTTTTCGGAGAGAGCTCATTTATCAGTTCCCTACATTTCAAAAAAAGAGGAAAAAACTAAATGAAAACAACACAAATCCTAATTATTTTTTCTATGCTGGTGGTTATATTGACTATGCTTGCTTGTGCGAGTCCAGCACCACCACCTCCACAGCCTCGAAATGATGCTCAGGCATCACGGGATGCAGCGAGAGATGCCTTTGCAGACATGGACAGAGAGCTTGGAACAGGTGGACAGACCCCTCCCCCACCACCACCTCCGCCAACTCCACCAGTAGCACCGACTCAACCTGTAGTTTCTACAGAACGACCTATCTGGGTAGACTCCCCCGATGCAGTTTACAATAGGTCGCTCTACATCACAGGTCTTGGTTATGGAGCTACTCGTGATTTAGCCGAAAGAAATGCGATAGCAAATCTAACAGCTTTTTTTGGTCAGTCTATCCAAGCAGACCAGACTGTAACCAACACCTATTTTGAGGCAGTTCGGATGGGTACCGTTACGGACTGGACAGATGATTTTGCTATCCAAAACACAATCAGGACAAGAGCCTCAATGGACTTTCTGATAGGTGCTGAAATCAGAGGTGTCTGGCACGATGCACGGGCAAACACTTTTTATGCCATAGCTGTCATGGAAAGAGCATCTACTATCCAAATTTACACCGAAATGATACTCGCTAATCAAGCTATGATTGAAAACTTGCTCGATATGACTCAAGAGGAAAGAAGCACAATGACAGGGTATTCAAGACTAATGTTTGCAGCTGTAGTAGCTGATATAAACATCACTTATGGAAACCTTTTGAGCGTCATCGGAGCATCCTCACCTATTCAGCTTGTCAATGGAAATACTTATAGACTCGAAGCCCAAAACATCGCCCATACAATATCTATCGGTGTGAGAGTTACAAATGACAGAGCAGGTAGAGTTCAAGGTGCGGTAGCAAGAGTAATCTCTGAGCTTGGCTTTAGAAGTGGTGGCAACAATGCCCGCTATATGATAGATGTCAATATCACGATGTCTCCAGTCGTGCTACCAGACAACAATAACACTTTTGTCCGTATCGAGCTAAGTGCAAATCTTGTCGATACTAGCAACAATACCGTTATGCTGCCTTGGAATTTCAATGAAAGACATGGACATCTCAATGCTGCAGAAGCTGAAAATCGTGCCTTTAATTCCGCAGAAAGAAGGATAGCAGAGGAGTATAAGGATTATTTAGCAAGCTACCTTTCGAGGATGATACCACAGAAATAGATTTTGAGTATGGAAAATGTTATTGTAGTGGCTTATTGCATAAGCCTTTTTCCTTAAGGGAACACGAGGCTTGATTTTGTAGGGAACTGATTTATCTGTTCCGAAATCGTAGTGTCAATCGTCCCGATTGACATAACGGAACGGATAAATGCGTTCCCTACAAAACCGCTGCTATATCAATAATAGTTTGTAACAACATGGTATATTTAAACTTTGAGTATAAATAAA
>Ga0099364_10007898_pt1 | contig 15077 bp, 11 predicted proteins | sample TergutTh196P3_FD_73070 | JGI IMG/M metagenome (GOLD analysis project Ga0099364, IMG submission 73070) | Microcerotermes parvus P3 segment gut microbial communities from Pointe-Noire, Republic of the Congo - Th196 P3 | ecosystem: Host-associated > Arthropoda: Insects > Digestive system > Gut ... | reverse complement strand
TTTTCTTAAAATTTCTGTCATACAAACCTCCTTATTTTGTTTTTTGACTTTTATTTTGATTCTGATTCCGGTTTTGATTTTTATTTTGATTTTGTTTTCTCAGACGGGCACGTGCGGCACCGACGATGAGCGGCATTGTAATTGTTGCATCCGAATAAACGGTCACCAGTTTGGATTTGTGACCGACTTTGCCCCAAGAAATGGCTTCTTCGAGCGTTGCACCGGACAAGCCGCCGGTTTGAGGCGTGTCCATGGTCAGCTGAATGGCGTAATCAAAATCACGCGGTGTCACAAGCATGGACTGGAAAATAAAATTTTTGGGAACGCCGCCGCCGACAAAGAAGGCGCCTGCTTTTTCTGCATTCCAGCAAATGTCCATGAAATCGTGCATATCGCCAATCGCATCAATCACAAGCGGATTGGTTTCTTTGTAAAGCCATGCTTGAAGGCCAATCACAGAATCCGGAAAAGCAGGGCAATAGATCGGGACGCCCATATCGTATGCGGCTCTTAAAATTGAGTCGGAATTTTCGATATGCTTTCCGAGGTGTGCCATGAATTCAGAAATTTTAATCGGGCGCTCCGGGAGTTTGGCAATGGTCTCTTGCATGAAGCCTTCAAATTCTTCAAAATGTTTGTCCGGCAAAAAGACGTCGTAAATGCGGTCAATTCCTTCCTCGTGGAGAGCAACATCGTTGGACTGAGCATCTCCTTTGTAGTGCGGCATATAAAGCCCCTCAAGCGCGTCGTGAACCATGTTTGCACCGGTTGTGACAAGAACATTGATGTGACCATCGCGAATCAAATCTGCGATGATTTTTCGCATTCCTGCAGGAACCATTGCTCCCGCCAGACCAAAGAATTTGACAATATTTTTGTCGGCAATCATTTCCGTAAAAATATCAGCAGCTTGGGAAATCCTGCCGGCGCCAAAAGCACAGCCGGAAAGAGCCGCAGCAAATTCGTCCAAATCCATATTGTCTGTAATGTCTGCCGGAGAAGTTGGTTTTGTTAACTTTTTTTGACCGTCCGTTACTTGAACCATAATAAACCTCTAAATTTTCAAAACTCAAAATAAAAGATATCAAATCTATTTTCCTTCAAAGAAAGCAAACAATTTAAAATGAGCGATAAAAGAAAAACGAAATAGACGAAAAAAAGGAAAAAAGAAAAAAAAGAAAGGAAAAAAAGAGAAAGGAAAAAAAGAGAAAGGAAAAAAAGAGAAAGGAAAAAAAAGAAAGGAAAAAGAGAAGAAAAAAATGACATTCCAAAGGACAAAATTCTTTAGAACTTCACTTTTGGAACTTCTCTTGCTTCGATTTCGACTTCAAAGAGTTCTTTTTTGGCAAAACCAAACAGACCGGCAACGATGTTTCTTGGGATGGTTTGAATTTCGGTGTTGTATTTGGTGACCGTATCATTATAAAACTGGCGTGTGTAAGCGATTTTATCTTCCGTGTCTTTCAATTGCCTTTGAAGGTCCATGAAATTTTCGTTGGCTTTCAAAGCCGGATAATTTTCAGAAACCGCAAACAAACTCTTCAATGTGGAAGAAAGCATGTTCGAAGCTTCTGCTTTTCCATGGACGGTTGTCGCACTCATGACGGCAGCACGGGCTTTTGTCACATTTTCCAAAAGCTCTTTTTCATGGTCCGCATATCCTTTGACCGTTTCCACCAAATTCGGAATCAAATCATAGCGGCGTTTTAATTGGACGTCAATTTGACTCCAAGCGTTGTCAACAAAATTTCTGCTTCGCACAAGGCCGTTGTACATAACAACAAAAAAGCCGACTGCAAGAAGAAGCAAAACGACAACAACAACAGCAATAATAACGATGGTTGTTGAGATAGGCATAATATCACTCCTTTTAGTTTAGTCATACGTTCATATTTTTAAATCCATCGGCAACTTTTTATCAGCGTGCGCCTCCAAAACCGCCGCCGAAACCACCGCCGATTCCTCCAAAACCACCACCGCCGCCGATCATTCCGCCGCCTCCGCTGCCGCCGCCACCGCCGCTCCTTGGCGTTGAAGCCGTATAAGCACTGCTCATGCCGTAATAGAAGAACGGATAATAATGAAGGCGACCGAGTCTGCTTTGATTCATTTGGGCAGCAGGCATTGACAAATTCATATTTTTAAGAGCGGTTTCCGCCACACCAAGTGCCATTGCATAAACAATGAAATGATCCCAAATAATAATCGATGCCGGAGGATATTTTTTAATCAAAGAATAATCTGTCAGATATTTGGAAAAATTCGTCCACTTTAAGTAGAAAAGGCGACCCTCGGGCGTCCAGCGTCCCATTGATTTTTTGAAAACGACCGGATAAAGGATTAAAACAACCGCAAGTATTCCGCTGAGGAAACAAAGACCTTCCACTGTGCTTGTTGCCGGATATAAATGAGACGGTGCGACAATATTGGAGGCGAAGAACATCACAAACGAAATAATTAATAATCCGAGACCGGCATTTGTCATATGTTTGTTGCCGATGTTGTCGAAATAAGATGAAAATTTCGACTTTCGAGCAATGGAATTATTCCACCCGGTTATGAAATTGTAAAATTTGTCGCTTTCGCCAAGCTTCTTTTGAAAAGACTTCCAAACAACTTCATTGCCGACAGCATGTCTTTTTAAAAATAAGTAAACGCTGTCTTCAAAGTCTTCCAATTCCGAATTTGATTCTTTTTCAAATCTCAAAACGATGTCTTTGACGGTTTTTTTGTTATTGAGTGTTTCAATTTCTTGAAGAGAGAGATATTTGCGATCGACCAAACTCATGATGGTTGAAGTAAAAGCGTGCATATTCGGCTTACCGTGACCTGCGACAATTGCATTTACAATGGCAGGTTTTGTGTCTGTCGGCAAATCGCGTTCATACAAAGCATGATAATTGACCTGCGGTTCTCGTCCGTATTTGTAAAAAATTGCAATCGGCGAGACCAATCCAAGAAAAATGATCACGGATTGCAGCAATATGAAAAAGTAAGAATAAAGACCTCTTCTTTCGTAAGATTTTTCTTCATTGAGTATTTTATTCAAACCGTTTTCGGGAATGATTGTCACATATTCGGGATTTGGATTTTCCATGCGCGGATAAAGAATGCGGATGTCAATCCAAGAATAAGTCAATAAATTTTCGGCAGAAATATTTGTTTGAATGGTTGTTGTGCCTGCTTTGCTTCCGACCAAAACATTTGGAGTATCAACAGCTGCATACTGTCTTGGATGAGAAAAGATGAGGTAATAATCGTTTCCTGTTATTTGTTGATGAGGAACATCTTGAATCGTAACAGACGCATCAAATTTTTGAAGCGGTTTATCCTACAGCGAACTTTTTAAAACATAATTGAGCTCTGTCACATCATTATAGACATTGATGCCGCCGTAATACTCGCAAGAAATGACAAATACAACAGATTGCGGATTCGGACTTGGAAGCGGGCAAACCAACTCATATCCATCGGAGCCGGCAAAATAAGAAAATGACGTATCATACCCTTCCAAGTAACCGGTGATATTTTTAAGAGAGGTATTTTGACCGGACGGCAAAAAGTGAAATACTTCTCTATATTCATCATCAGGCGATGTACGAAATGTATAATGTATTTTATGAGTGACATGCGTTATGCCGTTTTCATCAACAACGATATCGGATTCAATATAATCAACGGAATAAGATCTTGCCGATACGCTTTGCATTAATAACAATAAGATTGCGGCGACTATGAATAATAACGCTGCCCGTTTTAAAATTTTTTGAGTTTGGGTTGAAAACATAAAATCAATATGCAATCGTTTTGAAAATATAAAAAGATTGCAAATCAAAAATCGAGACTGAAAAAGATTGCAAATCAAATAATCTAGACTGAAAATGACATATTTATCCGTTGGGATAACAAAATATATCTATTTTGGAAACAATAATCAAATCATGGATAAACTCAAACAGCTCCAGAAGGAAAACGAAATTCAGCTCAATGAAAATGTGCAGGTTTTTTCTGCGGTTTCGAGTCTGACACGCCAAAAAATGCTTCAAATGCTTGCTGAAGAAGAGCGGCATATGTCCTCATTGGCACGGGAACTGGAAATAGCAATCCCCGTTGCCTCAAAACACATTAAAATACTGGAAGAAGCCGGATTAATTCAACGAAAAATCTACGGAAGAACACATGTTTTTTCGCTGAAAAACAAAACACTCAGCGATGCCTTTAATTCATTTGCACCGACTAAAAAACTGGAAGTGAAAAAAGGCACAACACTCATGGAAGCCTTCAAAAGCGTTGCCGTTGTTGAAATCAAAAATATTGACGGCAAAAACTTTGTTGTCGCCGCGGATGGCGAGGAAGGATATTATATCTATGAAGTCAACGGCAAACTCGTTGATAAAAAAGCAGAAAATTTCTTATTGGAAGAAGATGTCGTCATTGAATGGAAACGGCTTGAGCCGGTCACAAAAAAGAAATTGATCGTTTCCGTCAAAAAAGAAAATGAGAAATAAACGAATGAGAACACCCTTTTTTTTAAGCAGCCGTCATAAAATTTTTGCCTTTTTCAAAAAAAAAGAAAGAGAAGAAGAAAAAGGAAAAGAAAGAGAAGAAGAAAAAGAAGAAGAAGAAGAAAATTATCTTCTTCACTCATTTCTCCTTCATTGGTTTTTTATTTTCGATACATTTTCCAATATGTAAATATGGCGATTCCGAGAAGAATTAACATCGCCAATGCGGCATATCCTGTTGTCGCCAAACCTGTTTTTGAAGGAACCGACCCGGCACTTTCTGAACCGTTTGAAGAGGAATCGGCTCTTGTTTCAGAATGTGGTTCCGGCAGATCTTGCATGGGTTCCGGCAGATCTTGCTGTGGTTCCGGCGACTGTTGTTGTTGGTCCGGCAGTATGGGCAGGAACGAAACGATTTCTGCGCTGCCTGTACCTGAACCGGGAGTCTTGACAGAAACGGCATTCATCGTAAAATCGTGCGTGACATCCCGGATCATCACAAAATTCATCGGGAAGGTGCCGGTCTGTGTGAAATTGGGATGCGTAACTGCGATCACTGCAATCGTATCACCGGAGTTGGCGGTTATAGAATACATGCCGCCGGTCACGGCTGTAACACTTGGTACGGAATTGATCGTATATGCCACTTCTGCACCTTCAAGAACATTTATTCCGTTCATTACAGTGCCGCCGAGAGTGAACTGTGTGGAACCGTCCGAATTCATGATGAAGTCGTGTGCGATATTTTGAGTCATCGCAAAATTCATCGAGAACGTGCCGGCCTGTGTAAATCCGGCGTATGTCACGCCGGTCACTTCAATTGTATCGCTTGCATTGGTGATTATCGAATATGTGTTGCCGACAACGGTTGTTGTGCCGGGCACTGTACCGATTGTATAATCGATGACGGCGCCATCAAGTGCGGTTGTCCCGTATCTTACCGTTCCTGATAAAGTAAACGTAGTGCCGCTTATGGGAGACATTGTAAAGTCATATACATCGTTTGCAGTCATCACGAAGTTCATCGGGAAGGAGTCCGCAGGTGTATATTCGGCGTATGTGACTTCCATAATGGTGATCGTTTCGCTGGGACTTGCCGGAATTGAATAGACACCGCCGGTGACGATTGCAGTTCCTGTTGTCGAATCATTCGTGTAAGAGATGACAGCGCCGTTGAGATCGTTTATTCCGTCTGTAACGGTGCCGGACAGTGTAAACGTTGAGCCGCTTACCGGAGACATTGTAAAGCCGCAGACGTTATTTGCAATCATCAAGAAATCCATCGGGAAGGTATCAACCGGAGTGTATCCGGCGTGTGCAACCTCTGTAACAGTGATTGTTTCACCCGGACTTGCGGAAATTGAGTAGACGCCGCCGGTGACGGTTGCAGTTCCTGTTGCCGCACCGATTTTGTAAAAGACGATGGCATTGTTGAGATTGTTTGCTGCGTCTGTGACGGTACCGGATAAAGTGAATACAGTACCGCTTACAGGAGACATTGTAAAGCTGTGTGCATCATTTGCAGTCATCACGAAATTCATCGGGAAGGTGCCAACCGGAGTATATCCATCATATGTGATACCCGTAACAATGATCGTTTCGCCGGGGTTGGCGGAGATTGAGTAGACGCCACCAGTGACGATTGCAGTATCCGATGTTGTACCGATTTTGTAGAAGATGATGGCATTGTTGAGGATGTTTGTTCCGTCTGTGACGGTGCCGGATAGAGTGAATGTTGCACCGCTTGCGGGAGACATTTCAAAGTCATACACCACATTTGCAGTCATCACGAAGTTCATCGAGAAAGTGTCATCAGGAGTGTAGCCGGCATACGTAACATCCGTAACGGTGATTGTTTCACTTGGATTTGCGGGAATGGAATAGGCGCCGTTGATAACAATAGCAGTTCCGGGTGTTGAACCAATTGTGTAATCAACAACGGCACCGTTGAGGATGTTTGTTCCGTCTGTGACGGTACCGGATAGAGTGAATGTTGCACCGCTTGCAGGTGACATTTCAAAGTCATACACCGCATTTGCAGTCATCACAAAGTTCATCGAGAAAGTGTCATCAGGAGTGTAGCCGGCATACGTAACATCCGTAACGGTGATTGTTTCGCTTGGATTTGCGGGGATGGAATAGGCACCGTTGATAACAATAGCAGTACCCGGTGTTGAACCGATCGTGTAATCAACAACGGCACCGTTGAGGTCAATTGTTCCGTCTTTGACGGTACCTGACAACGTAAACACCGTCATTCCGTCAGGCATCATCTCGAAATCACAAACATAATCCAAAACATTCGGGAAATCCGCAGTATCCGGAAACTCAATCGGGAAGGTGCCGGCAGGCACATCCGGCACAAATCCGGCATAAACGACATTCGTGATATTAATCAAACCTCCTGAAACCGCCGAGATCACATATTCCCCGCTCGAATCTGTCGTCGTATCCAGCGGTGACCCGCCGTTTAATGTATACTCAATCTTGACATTTTCTAAAGGAATATCAACACCGCCGACATCGATCGTCACGATTCCGCAAACATCATACATCACTGATGTATCATAATCCATCACGAAATTTTCAACACTGTCACTCGTAATAGACAGCACCGGAACCGGCGTCGTTGAGCCGGTTTGATAACCGTACAAAACAACATTCGTGATATTGACGACATCCCCCGTATTCGCAGGGATAGAATATGTACCGTCGGCGCCCGTAAACAGTTGAGCGGCAGAAGCAATGTCATTCACCGTATAAACAATCTCAACTCCCTCAAGAACAGCACCGGCCGATGACAATGTTGCTGTTCCCGAAACCGTAAACACCGGAGGGATTCCGATTTTAACCGGCAAAACCGCATTCGTATTCACACAAGGAATGACCGGACTATTATCGTTTGCACTGCCGTCATGAAGCACAAAACCCAGAGGACTGCTGTCAGAACTATTGAACGCCGAAATGCGATAGTTCTTCGCTGCCGTATCACCCGTTGTAAAAGCAAAGTTCGTATAGTTGGCATAAATAAGTAAATCGTTCAACATCGCTGTTGTGTCGGCAGCAGCATATACTTCCAATTTCGTAGTGCTCAAATAGGAGGGCGGCTCATCCAACTTCGCGTTGATATAATAACCGTTGCCGAGATTGTTTCCGGCGGCGTGGATAGCCGGTAGGTTTCTGCCGGAAATTGCTTTCACGTCTGCTGTGCTGTCAATGGTGATGACAGCGGGTGCTCCGGACCCCCCTGATCCGCCTGTGGTGACGTCATATTCTCCGCCACCGATACCGGCGCCTTTGAAACTGGTTGCAGACACATTTGCATTTCCTGTGATGGTAATGGTGCCGCCGGCACCGCCGTAACCGCTGCTAATGCCGACATTTGTGCTACCACCTCCACCAATACCTGAACCGCCGTTATCACCGCCGACTGCAATCACTGTTGCATCGCCATCAATCCGAATCGTACCACCGCTGCCGCCGCGAATACCGAGACCAAGTGTACCACCGTTGCTGCCGCCGCCACCTATACCGGCACCATCCGCATTGCCTATTGCGGTCACAACAGCATTGCCGCCAATGGTGATGGTGCCACCGCCGCCGCCGTCATATAAGTTGTTGCCGCCGCCACCGCCGATACCTGAGGCATTGGAGCCGCCGATTGCGGTCACGGTACCGCCTAAGATTGAGATATCACCGCCATTGCAATATAAAGTGGCGCCGCCGCCGATACCTGCATACTGCGGGTCAGGAGACAATATCGTCAGCGACCCGAGTGCACTGCCCGGTGTTGTACTGTCGATCGTCAGCTCTGTGCCGGAAGATACCCGTATGCCTTTGGTAATGGAATTTGAATTATGCAAAAGCAAAGTCAGATTTGCACTATTATTCAATGTGATGTTTCCGCTGATTGCGATGTTGTCGATTGTGAGGGTGGTGGTCACCCCATCGTGGATCACAATATCTGTGACAAGAGAAGTAGTACCGCTTTGCCAAAGAAGATAAGGGTCTCCGAGAGGGGCATCATTCTTAATAATCAGTGTAGTGCTTCCCGGATGGTATTCATAATAAGGAGGCAGATCCGCCAATGAGCTGTCTGAGAGGTCAATATTGATGGCAGAGGCAAGTCCGCAGATGGATAAAAGCATGAAAAATGTCAATGCAAAAAGAAATGTTTTTTTAAATGCCGAATTCATAAAGTTCACCACATAATATATTTTTAAATGATTGTAAATAAAAATCAGACGACTTGAATTTGATATTGAAAATATTATTAAAAATGTTGGAAAAATGATCGGAAGAATCAGAAATGATGTCCGAATAATGGTCTTGTGCCATATCGGAGAAGGGAACACAGGATGTCGAAAAGGAGGGGGGCATGAGTGAAAAAGAAAATATCTCAAGACATGGCGTTTTTATACACATGGGCGTATGCCTGCTGCCTTTATCCAAATGTTGATAAGGTTTTGTTTCTTCTTTTTTCATCATAACTTTCTTTCGCTGCAACTGAAAATAAAATAAAAAATGTAAAAACGACTGAAGAAAAATGCAATTGCAACGAAATCAATAAATCGATGTTATATGTGGTTTAGATTTGTATTACAATTGTCCGGCAGTCTGAAAAGGGGTGAGGGAAACCTCCGAGATAGAATATATAATTGCATAATTAAAATTAAATTGGATTTTCGAATAATTATACACTTTTAATAGAATAATAACCCAATAAAAAAATTAATTAATTGGTAATAAATGCGATTAACCATATAAATAGATGTCCGGATTATTCATAGTGGGAGGATTTATAATAAGTGTCCAAACAAAATCATAAAGTAAAAAATGTGCCGATTTGTTTAATCTTCAACAGGAGTATTTCGGCATGAGAATGATGAAAAAATAAATAATTATTCTTTGGATTCGTCTTCAGGAATCCTTTTTTTGAAAAAAAGGCTCACCAAAATCACTGTAACAAAAACAATACAAACCGCAGCAATCACATAAATCGGCTGTGAAATTAAATCCACATCAAGAAGACCGTCGCCGGAGTTAACAGAGTCTGATGCGTTGTTTTGATCGTCCCGAGTGAGTTTATTCACTTCAATCGTCCAAGACGCTTCCTCTGAAAAGTTTGAAAAGTAGGGATCGCGATATTGGTAAATATCTGAAAAGCCGAGAATCGCATCAAAATTGTTGATAAAAATTTTATCAAGCGTCATGGTCATGATTAAATGTTTTTCGGAGCCGGAGTTACGATAACAATGAATCGTATCGCCTTCTTTTAAAACCGCATCTCCGACAAAACGGGGAACGGAAGAAATATTGTTTTGAAACTCAATCCAAGCATTGTTTGAACCAACGCCTCTAAGAAAGATTTCATACCCCTCTTCAAGGCGGTATATTTCATCATTTTGAACCAAAATGTATCTGTTTGAAACAAGGACGTCTAAAGAAATGTCGTCCAACTCCGAAGAAACGGAAGTGGGACTCGATGGTAATGAAAAAAATGCCAAAACAGGAGTTGCCAACGAAATAAATAAAAAGCCGCAGACAATTAAAACCAAAATCGGCAGGCGTTTTTTTGGAACAGAACCATCTGTGTATTCTTTGATAAATGCTTTGATAAACACACCACCTTTTTGTCAAAAGATCAAACAATTGAAATATTTTTATGAAGGACTTTGAAAGTGTCTTTGGAAACACTTTGAAAGCACTTTGGAAACCACTTGAAACCACTTTGAAAGCACTTGAAACCACTTTGAAAGCACTTGAAACCACTTTGAAAGCACTTTTGGAAACCACTTGAAACCACTTTGAAAGCACTTTTGGAAACCACTTGAAACCACTTTGAAAGCACTTTGGAAACCACTTTGAAAGTGCTTTGGAAACACTTTGGAAACACTTTGGAAGTTCTTTGGAAACACTCTCAAAATGAAAATTATTTTTTGGAATACAAGCATCGGCCTGCAATAATTTCTTCGACGGCGCCGTCGTTTCGCTTCAGCAAGAGGGCGCCTGTTTTGGAAATTCCGACAACGACACCGTTGACGATACGATTGGGCATTGTCACGGTGACGTCTTTGCCGATGGTGTCTGATAAGGAAACAATTTCATTGATAATATCACTAAACGGCTGAGTACTGAAACGGATGTAATCCTGCTCCATTTCATACAAAAGCTTTTGAAGAAACTCGACACGGTCGAATGTTTGTCCGGTCTCGTCACGCAGCGTTGTCGAATTTTCACGAAGATCTTCGGGAATATCTTTTAAACTCATATTCACGTTGATACCAATACCGATAACAACAAACTCAACGGCGTCAACTTCCGCTTCAACTTCCGTTAAAATGCCGGAAACTTTCTTGCCGTTAATTAAAACATCGTTTGGCCACTTGATTTTTGCATCAATTCCGTACATTCGAATGGTTTTAACAACACTGAGACCAAATGTTAAGGTTAAGCGAGATGTTTTTTCAAGAGATATGCGCGGTTTTAGAATCGTGGAAAACCAAATACCGCCTTTTGGAGACGCCCATCGGCGTCCCAGCCGACCGCGGCCGCCGGTTTGCTGTTCAACAACGACAATTGTTCCTTCTTCTGCCGCAGGTGCGTCCTTTTTAGCAATATCATTGGATGAATTGGCTTCTTCATAATAAACAATATTTTTGCCAAACAAAGTTGTCTTCAGACCCGATAAAATCTCATCGGGGTAAAGCAATTTGGGAACAGATTTTAAAACATATCCTTTTTTGGGGGCGGATAAAATTTCATAATTATCATCCCTCAGGCTTTTGATGTATTTGCAAACCATTGTTCTTGAAATACCCAACTCTCTCCCAAGATCTTCGCCGGAAATTGCTTTTCCGTCAGCTGCCTTGAGTGCATTGATAATTTCCGACTTTTTGCTTTTCATTTCTGAATCCTTCTCAGATACAATATGTACTTTCTTAATATATATTTATGTTGCTAATGAATCAATGTTTTATGTTTTCTGCTTGAAATTCAGCCAAACTTGAAACTTCCGCCGCTATGAACAGCAGGAGGAGGATCGTGTTTAAAAATTCAGCCAAACTTGAAACCTCCGCCGCTATGAGCAGCAGGAGGATCGTGTTTAAATCGTGTTTAAATCGTGTTTAAATCGTGTTTAAATCGTGTTTAAATTATGTTACGAAACCCCCGCCTCTCAGGCAGCGGGAGTCCGCCACATATTTATTTTCCGGATTTTTTCCCAACGCGTTTGCCTGCATCCAATTCCGCCATGTTTGCAATATAACTGCCCACCGCTGCTGTAATGGCTGCAATGACGACTTCTTCATTGTCTAAAGCAGACGCCAATGTCGCTCCCTTCGCCGAATCTCGTTGAAGAATGTTGTGAACCGCATCAATAATGTTGTTGTCGTCAATGAATTTCGTGGACAGATTGCCTTTGACAAATTCTTCATTTTCCATAACAGCTTTGTGAAACGAAATATTTGTTTTCACGCCGATAACGACATATTCGTAAAGTGCGCGCTTCATGCGTTCAATAGCTTCATCGCGTGTTTGACCGTAAGCACATAACTTGGAAATCATAGAATCATAATACGGAGAGATGGTATAACCCGTGTGAACGCCGCTGTCGACACGAATGCCGGGACCGCCGGAGGATCGATATCTTCTGATTTTTCCGGGGGAGGGTAAAAAATCATTGAGCGGGTCTTCCGCATTGATACGGCATTCAATAGCATGTCCCCGAATACTGATATCCTCTTGTTTTATGTCTAACGGCTCTCCATTTGCAACTCGAATTTGCCGTTTGACCAAATCAATTCCCGTAATCAGCTCTGTAATGCCGTGTTCGACCTGAAGACGTGTGTTGACCTCCAAGAAATAGAATTTTCCGTTTGAATAAATGAATTCAACGGTGCCTGCATTTTCATAGCCGACCGCTTTTGCCGCACGAACCGCCGCTTCACCCATTTCTTTTCGAAGCTCCGGCGTCATGATGGGAGACGGTGCTTCCTCAATCAATTTCTGATGACGGCGCTGAATGGAACATTCGCGATCCCCCACATAAATCACATTGCCGTATTTGTCCGCCAAGATTTGAATTTCGATATGCCTTGGAGCTAAAATATACTTTTCAATGAAAACCGAAGAATCGCCAAATGCTGAGCCTGCAAGCCTCATGGTTGTCTCAAGCGCTTCTTTAAATTCACTTTCGTTGTTGACAACACGCATACCAATGCCGCCGCCGCCTGCGGAAGCTTTGATTAAAACCGGATATCCGACTTCTTTAGCAACGGCAATAGCTTCATCGACATCGCTGACAGCATCTTCCGTTCCCGGAACAGTCGGAATATTCGCCTTTTTAGCAATTTTGCGGGATTCAATTTTACTTCCCAATTTTTCAATAACCAAAGAAGGCGGTCCGATAAAAACGATTCCTTCTTCAGCACAACGGTTTGCGAATTTAGAATTTTCGGACAAGAAACCGTATCCGGGATGGATTGCATCGCAGCCCGTTTGTTTCGCAACTTCAATGATTTTTTCAATGTTTAAGTAGCTTTGACCGGAGGGGGCAGGTCCGATCGGAGCCGCTTCATCGGCATACATCGCAAAAAGAGCCCTATTGTCCGCCTCGGAATAAACAGCAACAGTCTTAATATCCATTTCTCGGCAGGCTCTCATGACACGAATCGCAATCTCACCGCGGTTTGCGACAAGGACTTTTTGAAACATTCGTTTTCCTCCGATTATTTGATAATCATTAAAACGTCATCTTTTGCGACTGCGTTGCCTTCTGCAACAATGATTTCTTGAACAACACCGGCATGCGGCGCATTGACGGCATTTTCCATTTTCATCGCTTCAATAACGCAAATAACGTCACCGACATTGACTTTGGCGCCAACCTTGGCTTTCACGGAAAGAATCATACCTTGCATGGAACTGGTGACAGCTCCGGGCGTTTTGGGAGTGGGTCCCTCATCCACTGGACCTACTTTGACAATGCCGCCCTTTGGCTCAATTTTGACATCATAAACACTTCCATCAACTTCAACACGATATTCCGTCGGGATGCCGGCTTGTTCCGGAGCTTTTGAAGTTGTTACTTGACAAGCGCAAGGAATTTCTTCTTCAACATTTTCGCCTTTTAAAAATTTGAGAGCGATGGGAGGATACATAATGTAAGTCAAAATGTCTTCTTCGGATTTGGCAATACCGTGCCCTTCTGCTTCTTTTTTCAGCTTTTCATATTCCGGTTTCATCAAATCGGCAGGTCTTGCCGTAATCGGGCGTTCATCTTCAATAATTTTTGAAATAATTTCTTCTGAAATGGGAACCGGCGTTTTGCCATAATAACCGCGGACATAATCTTTAACTTCCTTTGTAATGACTTTGTAACGCTCACCCATGATGACGTTTAAAACAGCTTGTACGCCGACAATCTGGCTGGTGGGCGTGACAAGCGGCGGGTATCCAAGCTCCTCGCGAACATGGGGCATTTCAACAAGAACGTCCTCATACTTGTCCAGAGCGTTTTGCTCTTTTAATTGAGAAACAAGGTTAGACAACATGCCCCCCGGAATCTGGTACAGCAAAATATTGGTGTCAATGATTTCTGAAATCGGATCACAGAGTGTACTGTAGCTTTCCTTTAATTTTCTGAAGAAGGGGGTGATTTCTGTAAAAGCGTCTAACGGGATGCCGGTATCGTGTTTTGTTCCCTGAAGTGCCGCAACAACGGCTTCTGTCGGCGGCTGGGAAGTGCCCCATCCGAAAGGAGAAATCGCCGTATCAATGATATCAGCGCCGGCTTCTGCCGCAGCATAATACATAATCGGAGCCATACCGGAAGTACAGTGCGAATGCACACAAACCGGAAGAGAAATCTCTTTTTTCATGCCGCCGACAATTTGAGAAGCCGCTGCAGGAGATAAAAGTCCTGCCATGTCTTTGATACAAATGGAATCGCACTCCATTTCTTCCAATTTTTTTGCCATATGAATGAATGTCTCAGGCGTATGAACCGGACTGATGGTATAGCAAACCGTACCCTGAACGTGTCCGCCTGCTTTTTTGGCGGCTTTGACGGAAGATTCGATGTTTCGAATATCGTTAAGAGCATCAAAAATACGGAAGATATCGATACCGTTTTCATAAGATTTCGCCACGAATTTTTCAACGACGTCGTCAGAGTAATGGCGGTAACCGACAAGGTTTTGTCCGCGAAGAAGCATTTGAGCCGGTGTTTTTTTCATTCGGGATTTAATATCGCGAAGACGTTGCCATGGGTCTTCATTCAAATAGCGAATACAAGAATCAAATGTCGCCCCGCCCCACATTTCAAGAGAGTAGTATCCGACATTATCCAGCTGCTCAACGATATCCAACATATCGCGTGTTCTCATGCGTGTTGCAATTAAAGATTGGTGTGCATCACGGAGAATTGTTTCTGTTATTTTTACGGCCACTTGACCACCTTTCCATATTTAATAAATTTAATAAACGAAAAAGAAACCGAACAATAATTTCGATTATCGTCGGATGACTTTTTAAAATACCTTATGTTAAACACAAAAAAAGGAATGTAAA
>Ga0099364_10007897_pt1 | contig 15078 bp, 14 predicted proteins | sample TergutTh196P3_FD_73070 | JGI IMG/M metagenome (GOLD analysis project Ga0099364, IMG submission 73070) | Microcerotermes parvus P3 segment gut microbial communities from Pointe-Noire, Republic of the Congo - Th196 P3 | ecosystem: Host-associated > Arthropoda: Insects > Digestive system > Gut ... | reverse complement strand
TTTGCATGGAAGAGAGAGCGGGTATGTTATTGTGAAACAAAACTATAATAGGAAAGAAAATAATAGTTATGGATTCCGGTCAATAACGGAAACTATAGAGTATTTTGATTTTTCAAGCAATGGGAGTTTGTATCTGGGTGGTGGTTATGGAATGGCTATGACTGATGAAACAGACTTTACTAATGATGATTGGGATAATCGCGAATTGGTATTTAACGGACGCATAAACTTTAACGGGGATTTTCAAGGGACGCTTGAGTTTCGTAATTTTCGGTATAAATCCAAATACGGAGATAATAGAGGCACTCACGTCAGCGGAGGCGTGTTTATTGGTTCACTTGATGTGACGGAGGAGTTTATGGAGATAGTTTGGGATTTTTATGAGATATTTCATTAATGAAAAATGGTTTTAACAAGAGGGGCGCAGTGATGCGCCTCTTTTGGTTGGGGGAAACGAAACAGACTTTTTATGATGCTTCAGGTGTTAAAATTACTGGTTTTCTCCAATACCGTAAATAACCTCCGACATCTGCTGCAAGGCATAAACAATTCTCGGAGAAGCCCTCGACGATGCATCGGCGTCTATTTGATATACATGACCGTTGATAACGGCACTTATATTCCCGAAACCTTCTCTGCCGATTATCTCACTTACCGGATCGTCGATATAATTCACGTTCGTAAGAATCACATCCGGATTCCTCTCAATAATCGCCTCAGCACTCGGACTTATTATCCTTGATTCATCGCCGAAAATATTTACTGCATTAACAGCAGAAATCATACCGTCAATAAAACTACCTCTGCCAAGAGTAAACATCTGCGGAGCAGCCGACACCTCAAAATACACCGTCTTTTTGTCCTGAACATGCGCCGTACGACTCCTCACCGCCTCAACACCCGCCATCATTTCCGCAATAATTTCCTCTCCCTTGTCACCCACACCCAAAATATCCGCTATAAAAGCAATATCTCCGTAAATCTCCTCAATGCTGCTGCTCATCGGAATATATTCCACCGCAATTCCCGCATCTCTAAGCGTCCGAAAAGGATCGTCTCCCGAACCGATCGCATTGTCGTGGCTCGCAATTATTACATCCGGCTTAAGACCCATTATCATTTCTGCGTCCGGAAAAAAGAAATCAAGCATCACAATACCGCATGGCACCCCCGCAACATTTGCCGAATGCCTGTCAATAGCAACAAGCCTGTCCGCCATACCCAAATAAGATATTATCTCCGTATTTGAAGGCGCAGTCGATATTATTCTGATTAAATCACCGTCATTTCCCACAAAATCTTTTTTGTCACAAGCAAACAAGACCGTAAGACTAAATGCCAGCGTTATTTTAAGAGTTAATGAGTTCAATTGCCTTCTCGAAGTCGCTAAAGACATAGACCGCATCACGGATTTCCTCCAAAAGAGATACCGTATCCTGATTCCACGGCTTAACTTTCAATCGGTCGAGTGCCGAAATCACGGAATCCGTGTCGTATTTCTCACACGCGGCTTTTATCTGCTCTAATTCACGCCTAAGATAGTCCCGATCTTCGTTCACCTGCAAGGCCGGCGACTTCGGGGACTCTATACTTTCTATTAACTTCTCCAAATCCTGTGCAAAACTTACAGCATCACCTTCAAATCCAAGTTCTTCCAACACCGCTGCCCTATCCGACAAATCATTTTCGCCCACATTCGCTAACGCTGACTTCATCGCATGAACCGACGTGGTAAATTCCTTAAGGTCTTTTGTCTCACGAATCGTTTTTAAGGCTTTTATTGCGTCTTTTTTGAATATCTGTAAAATTTTCGGGTTCGAATCCAGAACCATAGACAGCGGATTTTCTATTTTTACGTATTTCTTCAGGATTACGTTAAGGTGACGAACGTCTATCGGCTTGCTTATGAAGTCGTCGAAGCCTTTTTTCTTGAACATTGCGTCATTACCCGCAAGTGCATTGGCTGTCAGTGCTACTATTGTGCCTTTGTATCCCATGGCGCGCAGTTTCTGAGTCGTTTCTATGCCGTCCATCAGAGGCATCATGTGGTCCATGAAAATTATATCGTAGTTTTCTCCCGACTCTACCTTCTTAATTGCGGCAAATCCACTGTTTACCGTTGATATGTTTAGTTTATACGGAGACATCAAACCCTCTGCTACATATAAATTTGTCTCCACATCGTCAACTATCAGAACACTGCCGTGTGACATCTCCTCCGCAGTTATTTTTTGCCGTTCTTTCACAAAGGTAAATCCCTCCAAACTTTTTGCGAGTTCTTCTCCTATCGGTAAACATTCCACACGTTCCTGTTTTAGTCTAACCTTAAATACACTGCCCTTCCCCCATTTGCTGTCTACTTCAATTGTGCCTCCCATCATGTCCGTAAGATTTTTTGTTATGCGTAAGCCTATACCCGTGCCTTCGATTTCACGGTTTGCTTGGGAATTGAATCTGACGTATTCGCTGAAAAGTTTCTTTTGATCGTCTTCTTTAATGCCTTGACCGCTGTCGGATACCGTTAAGCAAAGAAAGTCTCCGTCGATACTAACGCTAAGTCTTATTTCGCCGATTTCGGTGTACTTTATTGCGTTGGATAATAAATTGTTAAGAATCTGCTTTATGCGTATCTCGTCTCCGATCATTCTCGAAGGAAGCGACGGGTCGATTTCTAAGACGAATTCTATTTTTTTGGAGCCCATTCTGACCGTGTTTAACTGAACCGTATCGCTTATTAGGCTCGGCATATCGTAATTCACCGGATTTAACTCCATTTTACCGGTTTCTATCTTGGACATATCCAAAATATCGTTTATTATACCGAGAAGTACGTTGCCGCTGTTGTTTATTCTGTCGAAACTCTTGGCATATTGTTCGGGAATACCCTCTTTTTGAAGTTCTATCTGGGCTATTCCTATGATTACATTCATGGGAGTTCTTATTTCGTGGGACATTGCTGCCAAAAATGCACTTTTGCTTTTATTTGCGTCACGAGCGGCTTTCTCACTCTTGACAACTGCGGATATATCGGTAATATCTATAAAGGATCCGCCGGTTTCAGCACTTAATTTGTCCTTTATTACTTTGAAATGCTTCTTTTCTCCGTCTATTTCGAGGTCAATTACTGTCTCAAAAAAGCCGTCCTTATCCAATATGTCGGCAAATATATACTTCAACTCGACGTTTTCCAATAAATCAACAAGCGGTTGATCGATTGCATGCTCTTTATTTTTGTATTTAATGAATTTTGCCATCGAATTACTCAAATAAATTACTCTTGTGTCCTTCCCGACGATGACTGTCATGTTAGGAGTAACACGTAAAAGAGAATCAAAGGCGTTCAATGCGTATAAATTATTATTTTTCTTCATTCTTCCTACCTTTTTTGTATGCGCGGTACGAATAGTCATGGAAATTTACGTCGGCGGGGGCAAAGAATTTTATTCCCCCCTCGATTATCTTTATCTTAAACTCGTGCGTGAAAAATCCCTCACCGTCCAACTGGATCGAAAGCTGCCGGCTGCTCGTTACGTACGCGGATTTACAGCGTAGGTATGTGAAATCACCGCCTTTCTCGAATTTTCCGTTGTTACGGTTCGCTACTTTTCCTAAAAGTTTGAGGCCGTGGCTATACGGCAGCATAATAACATCAATTGCGCCGTCATCTGCTTTGGCGTATGGGCTGGGAACAAAACTGCCGCCGTCACAGGCAATGTTGGCAAAGTGTATGTTTGCATAGTAACCGCTGTAATCTTTGCCGTCTATGATTAAAGTATAATATTGGTAGGTTGCCTTCTTGCTAAACAGGGTTATTACGGCTGATATTAAATAAATCTTATCGGTAAATCTCCTTACCATTCTTCCGCTGTGCTTTCTTAAAAACTTATTTGCCATAATAATAGTATTTCCGACGATTCCGATATTCGCCTCTATAAAAGCCTTATTACTTCCGCAGTCAAGTATATCGACATGCCTAACGGGTGCGGTCGTTAAACGCTTTATATCAAAGAACTTCTCCTTGGAATTTTCTCCGAAAGCACGCACAAAATCGTTCGCATTGCCGCAGGGAATATTTGTTATGGACGCATTTTCAAAATCAGCCATGCCGTTTAAGCAGTCAAAGAGTATACCGTCACCTCCCACCGCGTAAATTCTTACGCTGTCACTAATCGGCGTCTCAAGCATAAAAGATCTCACCGCTCTAACGGCATCGCGGCAGTGTTTCGTTACGTAAACCGTATAATTTCCGCCCTCAACAAATGCCTTATCTATGTCTTCGGTTATTTTTTTAAGACTGCCTTCGGTTATAAAGGAATGCGGATTAATTACGAAGAAATGACGTGTGTTATTTATCGGAGCAAGAAGTTTTCTAAGTTCTTTCTTTCTGATATTCCTTATGTATTTCTTTAATAAGACCTTCTTTTGTCTCTCAAAACTCTTGGTTTTTGAATTTTCTAAGGTAACGCTTATGCCGATTACCGCGCAAACGAATGAGAAGATAATACAGATTACCTTCACAAAGGTTAATGCAACAACTATCCTATTATGAACGATGATAGTCTCGTCTCTAATATCCGTTCCGGCAATATATTTAAGTTCTCCCGCCTCGTTAAATATCGGGCAATAGGCAGTCATTAAGCCGTACCAGAAATCCTCGTATTCGCCGAAGTCCCCCACTGTCGAAGTCAGCCTGTCTACGGTTTTTTTAAGGATTTTATACTTATTATAATCTATTCTGTCTCCCAATCCGACGCTTGTGTATATGCTCGTATCGGCGTCCGCTACGTATTCGGCATAATCCTTAAAGGGTCTTATATAATAAGCGTCGAAGATGTCGGTTTCCTCTGTGAAATGAAGCAGTTTTCTCTTTAATACGCCGTAATCGTTTCTGTCTTTATCCTCGATAGTAACAAATCCGTCGAGTTCCTCTATGCTCACTAAGGCGGCAAGTCTTCCGGCGGCGTATAACAACTTCAGTTGCATGTTTTCTTCGGTAATTTTAACGGATTTTCTAACGTTTATATTAACGAAAACACTTACCGCAAGCAAAAATACGCTTGAAAACACAAATAAAAATAACATTAACCTACGCATTATATACCCGCTTCCCTTCTAAAATCTTCCTGCACGTTCAAGAACGCATCGACTACTATCGGATCAAAGTGGCTCGAGCGTCCTTCCGTTATTATTTCTACCGAACGCTCGTGAGAATACGGTAATTTATACGGTCTTTGGCTCACCAGCGCGTCATACACGTCACAAACTGCCATTATCCTGCCTTCAAAAGGAATTTCGTCACCTTTTAGTCCGCGCGGATAGCCGCTTCCGTCCCATTTCTCATGATGGTAACCGGCAAACATAAGTGCGTGCTTTAAGAAGCCGTTATCATCTACGTCATCCATTATTTTTTCAATTATTTTCTCACCTTCTTCACAGTGTCTCTGCATATCCTCATATTCTACGACGGAAAGTTTTGCGGGTTTATTTAAGATAACGTCGCTGATAGCGATTTTGCCTACGTCGTGTAACAAGGCCGAAGGTATTAAGATACTCATGTCTATGTTCTGAGGCGCGGCACCTAAACGGATTAGTTCTTTTACTAAGATCTTTAGGTAAGCCTGAGTTCTTTCGATATGTCCGCCTGTGATTTTATCCCTACTCTCAACCATATCTGCTAATACTTTTATCGTTGCGTTGTGTATTTTATTAACGGCTGCAAGGCTTTTCTTTATTAATTTGTCCGTATTTACGTGAAGTTCTATTCTTTTTATTAAAGAAGGCGGCGAAAAAGGTTTTGTTATGAAGTCCACCGCGCCGAGATCAAAGCCGGCTTCTTCCGTCTGCGGGTCTTTCGTTGCGGTTAAGAAGATAACGGGAACATTCTTTAACTTCGCATCGCGTTTAATCATGGACAAAGCCTCAAAGCCGTCGATATCCGGCATCATAATATCCAATAAAATCAAATCCGGCACGATTTTCTCCGATAAGGCAAACAAGCGCGTTACCGAATTCATAGGAAAGACTTTGTAAAACCTCTCTAAAGCATCCTTAGCAACAAGAAGATTAACCGCATTATCATCAACAATAAATATTGTCTTCATCTTTACTCTCGGTTACTCCTCGACTTCCTCTTTCTTACCGTTCTTTCTTCCGGATTTCTTCTTGCCTTGCCTTACTTTTATAGTATGGTTATACCTTTCCGTCGTTTCGTTCATGTATTTGATGAAAGTATTATACGCATCCGTCTTTTCGTACAAAACTGCGGCGCTTATCTCTGAGAAAAGACCGTAATACGCTTCGTCGGTAGCAAGCCGTGTCTCCTTTACAGTCAATTTTGTTACCGTTGCCCTCTGTTTGTCACGCAAAATTAACAATTCCTTAAATTCTTCGTTGATCCTATACAACTCATCCTGCTGATCCTTTACTCGGCAAAGAGCAATATCGTTCTTATACTTATCAGTCCTGGTGTCTTGAATAAGATTATAAACCGCCGATGACTGCCCCTGATAATTTCCCTTGAGTATACCTTCACGGTATGTATCCATAACAATAATCAACCTGTCACCCGCATCACTCATTTCTTTAGAAAAATGATTTCGCGAAGCGTCAACCATATTGTAAAACGACCGAAACCTTTTCTCCACTTCCTTATCCAATACCGCTATTGTCTCGGTAAGATCGTTCTTAAGCGTCTTCTGAAGAGCAATGTCCTCATTATTCATACACGACACAAACTTATTATACGCTACCTGAAACTTACTGGCGTAAACATAAGAATCATACAAATTTTTCACATCGCAGGCATACTGATAGTGCTCATGATTATGCAGAGCATACATCCCAACTGTTTCCAGTTTCATAAAACCTCCATAATATTAACGGAAAAACTTTTTCCGCAAGGTATACATATTAAATTCCGAACAGAAAATAATTTTTTACAACAACAAAAGTCAAGTTTATCCTAAAAAAATTTTTTATTTGATGATTTTCACTGAAAAACGCCGTAAAAAATATTTTTCTACAGCGTTTACTCCTATCATTCCCCGTGAAAAATCTTCTTCTCCCGTTTAGAACTTTATTGTTTGAAGGAAAAGGCGTGTTTCTTTATCAACTTCACATATCTGTTCCACCGACTCGATTTTTTCTGCCTTATGTCTGTCTATCATATACTCCACTATTTCCGCTATCTTATTAAACTTCACTTCTCCCCGCAAAAACTTCTCCACCGCAAACTCATTTGCCGCATTCAACGCCGCCGGATAAGTTCCCCCAGCAATCCCCGCCTCCAACGCTAACCTCAAACAGGGAAACTTCGCCAAATCGGGCTTGTAAAAAGTCATAGCCCCAATCCCGGCAAGGTCCAGCCTCGGAGTCGCCCCCATAAATTTCCTCTCCGGATACGTCAACGCATACTGTATCGGCAACTCCATATCAGGCAATCCCATCTGCGCCTTAACAGACCCATCGCTAAACGTTACGTATGAATGTATTATGGATTGTGGATGAACCACAATCCCTATACGCCCATACGGCAAGCCGTATAGGTGATGAGCCTCGATTACCTCGAAGCCTTTATTCATCAAAGTCGCGCTGTCGATCGTTATCTTTGAGCCCATCTCCCATGTCGGATGCCGAAGGGCATCCTCCACGGTTATTTCGTCAAAACTATCTACGTCCCGTTCTCTGAACGGGCCGCCGCTGGCGGTTATGGTCACACTCTCTACGCTGTTCAGGGCTTCGCCCTGAATGCACTGTAATATTGCTGAATGCTCGCTGTCAATGGGGACAATGTCCCCCTTGAACCCCCGAATTAGAGTGTTTATTAGGTCGCCGCCTACTACTAGACTTTCTTTATTGGCTAAGGCTACCGTTTTGCCTCGTTTCAGGGCTTCTACTGTGGGGATGAAGCCGGCGAAGCCTACTATGGCATTCACTAAAATGTCGTAATCTGACTCTTTTACCGTCTTGATAATTTCTTTTTTACTGTTGCATACGTGTTTTATGCTCTTAAAATCGTTTAGGCACTTGTCGGCTTCTTCTTTATTCTTATGGTACGAGATTCCTATTAGGCTAAAATCATTCCCGTACCTCTTAATACAGTTCCTTGTACTGCGCCCTATTGAGCCTGTTGCTCCTAATAATAAAATTTTTTTCATTTTTTTTCTCCTTTTTGTTAAAAAAAATATTATTTTAATACTGTTGATTGTTAAAATACTTTTTTTTATTTATAAAGTGAGGTTAATTTGATAAGAAAAGATGCAAAACATAAAGAACGCACAGCGTGTGGGGTCGGAAGTGCCCTTATGGATATTATTGTTGAGGAAAACGATCAGTTTCTTATTGACAACGAAATTGTTAAAGGTGGGATGTGTCTTGTCGACCGCGATAAAATAACTGATATTACCGAAAGTATCGTAACTGCTCCCGTCTCTGCTCCTGGCGGCTCGGCTTGTAACACCGTTGTTGCGCTTGGAAATTTATTGGGAGAGGCTAAGTTTATAGGATGTCGCGGAGACGACAATGTCGGTCATTTTCTTGAGATGTCACTTCGTGAAAACAATGTTCAGCCTTCTTTATATGTTACTGACGAGGCCGAGACCGGACGTGTTATTTCGGTCGTAACGCCTGACGCACAGCGTTCCATGGTAACTTATTTGGGTGCGTCTGCGCTCACGCCTCCACAGTTTTTTACGCCGTCAATGTTTTTAAGCGCATACGTAGTACATTTTGAGGCTTACCTAGTATTTAATGAGCAATTATTCGCAGCGGCGCTTGATGCGGCAAAAAGTGCCGGTTCAATGATATCGCTTGATTTGTCGAGTTTTAATTTGGTTAAGGAAAACCTACCGTTATTTGAAAAGTTTGTACGAAAATACGTAGACATCGTCTTTGCGAACGAAGACGAGGTTGCAGCCTACGGTGGGATAGATAAAATGGTAAAGGATTGTCCGACAGTCGTAGCAAAATACGGCAAAAACGGTTCGCACGTATTCACCGGCGGTAGTTATTGTGCAATCCCTCCTTACGGCGTCGGGGGAGTAATAGACACGACCGGTGCGGGAGATTTATACGCGGGCGGGTTTTTATACGGGATAATAAAAGAATTACCGGTAGAGGTTTGCGGATACATAGGCTCGGTATGCGGCTACGAAGTATGCAAAGTCCTAGGCGCACACCTACCGAAACAGACCTGGGAAGATATAAAAAAGGTTATTTAGGTTGTGAAGAATGGAATTAACATACACAAACGCCGAAATAACCGATAAAAACGAGCGCAGAACTAACTGGTTAGCAGCGTTCGGCCTTCAGGATGTAGATAATCTTAAGGTTTCCGACTATGCAATTGACTTATCCGAAGAGCATATAGAAGGAAATATGACGATAGACGAGGTAGAGAATGCGATTTCGACGTATTATTCTAAGATTGACAGCACGGAAAAAGAAATTGCGCGGCAAAACGAAGCCGATATAGTTTCAGCCAGAATAATGAGGATAATCAACAACTTATCGAACGTCTGCGGAGAACATTCTTTAAGGAGAATACATAAGGCACTTTTCAAGGGATTTGATAATTACGGGCCCGGGCTTTACAGGGCCTGCGATATAATAAAACCGGAGTGGGTTTTAGACAACGATACCGTTCAGTATGTTCATTACGACGATATTGAAGACTCGATTTCCGTGGAGTTTAAGAATCAGGGGCATGATATTGTGGGCATTACTTCGTTTATTTCGAGATTATGGCACATACATCCTTTTCTTGAGGGTAACACGAGGACGGTAGCAGTGTTTTCGGTAAAGTATTTTAGGAGTTTGGGATATATTGTAGATAATGCGCCTTTTGAAAATAACGCAAAATATTTTAGAAATGCGCTTGTCAGAGCCAATTACGACAACCGTCTTTTAGGCATCCGAAAAGACATATCCTTTCTCGTAGCATTTTTCGAAAACATATTATTTAATAAAGAGAATATTACGGAAAACAGAAAATTACATATAAATTGGAAGGGCTGAGGCTGTGAAAAAGAGTTTTTTAGGGGGTAATTATGGCGCTTGACCGAGAGTTGAGTAACGAGGTGCAGTTTGTTACGTTCATTATCATAGAGTTTGCTAAAACGTACAAGATGGGCGTGCGTGATGCCTATATTTATTTGAAAAAGTACGGGGGACTCGACTTCATTTGGGAGCATTGGTGGGGATTGCACACGGAAAATCCTTACTATGCCGTCCATTATATATTCAAAGTATGTAAAAACAACGGGGGTTATTCGTGATAGTTTACCACGGCAGTTATACGGAGATAGATAAAATCGATTTATCGATGGCAAAACTCAACAAAGACTTCGGTCGTGGCTTTTACGTAACTTCAATTCGCAAGCAAGCAGAGGTATGGGCCGACATTCAGGGAAAATTTCACGGCACCGACGGCGTAGTTACCGAGTTCTGGTTTAACGGCAATGTGTTTGATGACAGCGATTATAACTGTCTGAGGTTTAGCGAATACAATGATGACTGGTTTGACTTCGTTATAAAGAACAGAAATAAAAAAAATGAGGAAGAAGATCACGGTTATGACATCGTCGAGGGGCCTGTTGCCGATGATAATGTATCGAGAAAGATAGTCATGTACTTAAACGGGAAGATAAACAGGGAAAAATTCTTTAGGGAATTATCTAAATATCCTTTTCCCTCTCATCAGATTTGTTTGTGCACGGTTAATTCTCTCAGATCTATAGATAAAGAGGGTTTGAATGCTTATTATGACAAATTGGACGAGAGTCCGGACATTGTCGAGAAGGTTGTTGAGGACGGAGTTGATAAGAAAGTTGCTGTCGAGAAGTATTTTATGGGGTTGGATTTGTGAAAAAGAGTTTTTTACCGATTTTTATTTTGGCATTTGCCCTTGCGGCGGATGATTTTTTTACTTGGGAAGAAGTCTACCGCGAGGATATTAATTATGTAAGCGTTTTGCATTCGCCGAGTTTCCCGATGAACAGAACTTTATACAGAGGATATTTGATTCCCGCCGAATACGGCCTCTTGGATAGATTATACATGTCGACACTGCCGTTTAATGACCGCGATCCGTTGGAATTCGACAGCGTCTACGTAACGGAAACTCCCGAAGTTTCGTTTGCATGGCAGGGTGGGCTGTTCCGTGGAAATTTGTTAAACTTCAGGATGCTTAGAAACCTCTCGAAAAAACTTTCCTTCGGTGCCTTCGTCTCGTATTCCGACTTAAAAAGAACCAACTACTACCACGGCGGCGGTATAGCCTCGCTCTATAGAACTTACCACAGGGACAATCCCGCGCGAATCTCTATTCGGGGTTACAGCCCTTATTCTTTGATGAATAAAGTCGGCTTGGAAGCGAATTACAGCGACAATATTGAGGTGAATATCCGCTATTCTTACGCTGACATGAGGCAAGATTTGGCGTATAATCCGAGCATGGAAGTTATGCCTGACAGTTCTTATTTGAACATAGCCTATAATGAGGCTCATACATATCTTAATCAGTTTGATGCCTCTTTGGGGATACCTTTCGGGGAGAAATTTCTCTGGAAAAACACAGGAAAAATCGAAGCGGCCTTTCAAGATGAGAAGCCGATCACGCGCACAATTAACGGAATGTATGCAACAGACGAATTAAACTTCGAGAAAATCCTTCAATCCGCGTCTTCACAGTTTTATTGGTTGCCGAAAAACAACGACAGCGTATCTCTTAATGTATCGACTAACCGTCTTGTAGCCGACAGCGTGACTCATCACACAAAAGCCTTCATGGAAATTTCCAGCGACATGAAAGAAATCAACGGTTTCCGCATAAAAGGAAGCGGCGGAAGCAATTACATCAGAACAAACGGCTCGACGGTAAAAACGGAGCCAACCGGTGCCTTTGAATTCTCGTACAATATAGAATTAGGCTCGGTAACCGCTTGGTCAAAGCGTGATTTAATACCTATGCACGACAAAAGTTACGTGGGATACGGCCTGGATTTTATTATCTTGCCGATAGACATGATGCAAATCCTTTTGGGGTATTCTCATTTATCGGCCGACGTGACGCATATCGAGTATTTTTGGCATATTACGCCGTATATTTCACCGAAAGACGTCTGGACAGTCGGATTTTCGGCGGGAGAATTTAAGTTTGTTTCGGCATATACGAATTGGATGTTAAGCGATACCGAGCCTAAGTTACGCACGGATAACGGCTTAAAGTTTAGGTTTAACCGAGAAGGCCAAACGAGAACATTCTACGCGGACTTTGCCTATTATTACCAGAGCAAAAGAAGAGATCTCGGGGAACAATTCGGCTATGACCAATGGGGTAGAGACATACATGACGTATCGGTGAAGTTGGCCGCAGAGATTAAAGATTTTCGGGTGTTTTGGAAGATAGATAACTTCTTAAACCGCGCCAACTCGTATGTTCCCGGGTATATAATGCCGGGATTAACGTTTAGGTGGGGTTTTTCCTGGTATATTTTCGGGTAAATTGATGATTTTTTACAGGTATATTGCAAAAGAGTTTATCAGACCTTTTTTATATTCCTTATCTGTGATCGTAATGATCTTCTTCATGCAAATTACCGCACAGATTTTGCCGCGTGTTTTATATAAAGGAATAGATTTCGAGGTAGTTATAGAGTTACTTGTTCTTAACATGGCGTCTATCGTGACGCTTGCCTTACCTATGTCTCTTTTAATTTCGTCTTTAATGGTATTTGGTAAGTTGTCGTCCGATAACGAATATACTGCGATGAGGTCTTGCGGCATGTCTCTCTTTGAAATGATTCCTCCCATAGTGTCTATCAGTGCCGTTATCGCCGTAATTTTAATGTTCTTTAATGCAAACATACTTCCGAATGCCAACCATCACGCGGTTGCACTGATGTCGGACATAATGCGTAAGAAACCGGCAGCATTAATAGATCCGGGAATCCTCTTAACCGATTTCCCGGGTTACGCCATAAAGATAGACTCAGTAACAAGCGGCACCGGTTATCTTTACGGTATAACCGTATTCACAACATCTAACAGCCAAACTCCCGTAGTAAGCGTAGCCGACAGCGGAACCCTTTACTTAACAAAAGACGAGAAGTATCTCGAAATGACAATGTTCAGCGGACAAACAATCAGCGAGAATGACAACCTATTTATCACCGAATTTGAAACACAAAGGATATATGTCGAAAACATGGACAGCGAATTTACCCGAAGCGGCACAAATCAGCGTGGTGAACGTGAGATAAGTAATGATTCTCTAAAGCAATTGATAGCAAAAGAGCGTGAAATAATAACTTTAGAGTTAAAGATATATAATGAGCGTCTTGAGGAACTTATAAAAAACATAGAAAGTGGCACGGAAAACGACTCGGCGAACCTTGTTATGACGGATTTTTCACAGTGGTATTCGGCAGTAGGAAATCGGTATGGGCTTATTCAGGAGATAAACTCGGTAAATTCAAGGTTACATCGGATAAATACGCATAAGAAAACCCTTAACATTTATCTTGTCGAGTATCACAAGAAGGCCGCGCTTGCCGTCGGAGCGGTTATCTTTGCAATTTTGGGAGTAAGTCTCGGAATATTGGCAAAAAACGGCAGTGCGGCGATAAGCGTAAGTTACAGTTTGGTATTTTTTATAGCGTATTGGGCAATCTTATTCGGCGGAGAATTTTACGCCAGAGCCTCAAACATTGACGCGCTCCCTGCAGTTTGGGCGGCAAACGGTCTTTTTGCAGTAATTGCCGTCTTTTTATTAAAGAGGGTATCAAAATGATTGCGAGATACATATACGGTAGGTTTTTTTCGTATTTTACCGTGACGACGGTCGGCCTTTGTGTATTGTGTGCGGTGATAGATTATGTGGGAAACATGCATAATTTAAGTGTTGCGAAGGTAAGTGAGTTGTTGAGATACTATTATTACTTCACGGCGTCGTTTTTGTCGATGTTATTGCCTATATCTATGTTACTTTCCGTGATGTTATCGGTAGGTTCTTTTGCCAAAACGAACGAATTAACGGCAATTAAGGCAAGCGGAATCAACGTAGTAAAGGTAACATTGCCGCTTGTACTGACTGGAATCTTGTTCAGTGCTGGTATCTTTCAGTTTAACGAGTCGGTACTCTCGAAGGCAAACATCGAATTGGAGGTTTACAAGAATAAATTCAACGCGCGGAAAAATAACCTTCCGGAACCAGAAGAGATAAATGAGCAGCGGAGGAATTTCTACTACTTTTCAGACGACTTTACCGCGTACTTTTTCAGACGGATAACGAGTTCTCCCCCGCAAGCCGAGGGTGTTGTTCGTTACGAGATAGAAGATTACCGTGTAACCAAGATAACTTCGGCAGATCTTGCTGTTTATGATGACGAAATCAGACTGTGGGTTTTTCCGCAGGCAGTAGAAAAGGAGATTTATCCGGGTAAGGATATTAAAATACGGCATTTAACGGACTTCGTAGCCGTAGATTTGGTTTCGCGGCCGGTAGATATGATGAAACCCATAAGAAAAATCGAACAGATGAGTTACAGCGTCCTACAAAAACGTCTGGAAAATGCAAAATTAAGGGGAGAAAAGACGGATAAATATCTGGCAGATAGTAATTTTAAGTTTTCCTTGCCGTTGATGAACGTAGTAGTAGTTTTTATCGGGATTGCGGTAACAGCAAGATCGGGAAAAAGAGGCGGTGCGGTGCATTTCGGTGCGGGATTGATGTTTGTATTTGTGTATTGGGCAATGGCGCAGTTTTTGATTGTGCTGGGAAGAAACGAGTCGGTAGATCCGGTTGTAGCGGCCTGGAGCCCGACGGTTTTATTCTTGATTTTCGGATTTTTATTATACGGAAAGGCGGCAAAATGAAGGTAGTTGTAATCGGAGATAAGTATAATTTGGTGGATCTTGTAGAGATTTACTTGTATAAGGACTATAATGTTGTCAGGGAGTTAAACGAGTTTGACGGGATTAAGAGAATTGCGGCGGTTTTGCCGTTTGCGGTGTTTTTATCTATCAGCGACGATGTGGATTTGTATTTTTCGTTTATGGATAAGATGAGAAAATTTCATC
>Ga0099364_10007896_pt1 | contig 15079 bp, 14 predicted proteins | sample TergutTh196P3_FD_73070 | JGI IMG/M metagenome (GOLD analysis project Ga0099364, IMG submission 73070) | Microcerotermes parvus P3 segment gut microbial communities from Pointe-Noire, Republic of the Congo - Th196 P3 | ecosystem: Host-associated > Arthropoda: Insects > Digestive system > Gut ... | reverse complement strand
ACGCTAGGCAAAGTAGTGGATAGGCTTTGTGATACAATTTGCTCTCTTTCAAATGACGTAGTAAAAAGCATCACTGGCCGTAAATGGATTCTAGATTGCTTTTAACTTGGGATTGGCATTACAATGATTTGTGATGTGTACCGGCACTAATTATATAAAGAGAAAGAATTTTTCAATAATTAAGGTAATGCTCAAATTTTTTGAAAGCAATGTTTAGCTTGCCATTTGACCTATGGACAAAAAAGAATTAATGGTATCAGCCTATATCAATGCAAAAATAACATACCCACGCGAAAAGCATGGGTATGTACAAGATTCAGAAGACCATAGTTTTCAGGTCATAAAAGAGAAGGGTTGCAGTATTATCATATTTTTGTATAGGCGGATATTTGCGCTTACTATTACCGGATAGCCTGCCTCACATCCTTCAGAATACGACCCGACACATAAATAAAGTCATGTTCGCCCTCCCCCAAGTGAAGTGTCAATTCCTGCGAAAATGCAAAGTTATCCGCATAATCGTACCAATCGCAGATCAGAGTCAATAGGTCGCCCTCTCGATGGCTGCCGGAAACCACAGCATTGTAACCGCCGCCGCCATAACCACCCTCAAAATGATAGATGTTGGTTTCGGGGTCGTAGTATTCGCTTTCGTTCATCTCTTTTGTGGGCATCCATGCCCGTATCTGTTCCGCTGTGAACAGGAAGTGGCGCAGGATCATATCTTCAAGGATCTCACCAGGAACATGCAAGCCATATTCCTGGTTGTATTCATCGCGCTTTCCCTCCGCCAAAGCCATAAGGTTATACAGGTGATACGGATGGAAATCCTGCATGTAGTTGCCCTCGTCAAAATTAACTACAAACGGAGAGTATTGTCCCCACATGCTGATATACCGATCACAATATTCTTGATTTTCCGGTGTCATTTCCGGGAGCAGGGGGCTGCTCAAAGCGGTGGCATCCTCGGATATTGTGTACTCCAGCTCCAGAGGCAGGGTTTCTAAGTTCGCCTCTAAGATGCCGGTCACCCGGTATTTGCCCGGTTCTTGAGCATTGGGGATGGCGGTCAAGTCAATTGCATATATGGTGTGTTCCCGGTGAGGCGCAATGGCTAGATCGGGCGTTTGCGTCTCACCGATATTTACCCACCCATTATCTGTTTCCTGTTCCAGAAGGAAAGACTTCGCAGTAACGACATCCTTGCCATTGTTCACAAACGCTAGCCGCAACGCCTCTGATTCCGGTTTGAAATAATCGTGCTGCAGCCACATGGACAACTGATAATCAAGCGGCAGGGCGCCCAGTCCAGCTTGAATGTCCTCCAGTACCGCAAAGAGCGCATGAAACTGTGCAGGGTCTTCTGCGTACCAGTAACGGTTGATACCGTCCATGCCGCCGTTGACATATACATATATTTCCCCACTATCGAAGAAGGTAAGTACCGGGTTCCAATCGGATTGCAGGGACGGCCAAACGGAAAAATACCGACCAGTGGGTAATGGGCTTTCCTCATCAGATACGAATGAATCTTCTCCTACCCGATATTCCGCCAGCGCTTGCGCAAACCTTATGGTAAATACGTCCTGCTCATCTTTATACAGCTCCTCAGCCCCACAGCTAAACGTAATGGCACCAGCTCCATCTACAGGAAATGCCGCATTACTGAGCATAGGCGTATCATAGTAGCTGAAGTCTTTCATTTCCTCCGGTTGAATCCCTAATATTGCACTGAGCACCGTTGGGACTTCTGATAGCTCTGTTGCATTCGCTGACTCTGACACAATTTCCGGCGCGGATATCGTAGTGTCTTCCAGGCTTTCTTGACTGCATGAGGAAAACAGCATACAGCAAAGGATTGGCAATATCAAATGAGTAATCTTCTTTAGCATAGAATGAATCCTCCAACCATTATTGTTCTCAAGTAAATTAATTATTCTTCATAAAGCACCTTTTCATAACAAGTCCTCTCCAGTATATTTTGTTCTCCAAGTAATAAAGACAACCAAAATCTGTTTTTGTGACAGAAAAAATCTAAAATACTATTCGGCTACTGTATGATTGAGTACCCAGTATGCATTTTAAGTCCAAACCAAGACGGATACATTTCGTGTATCCGTCTTGGTTTTATCGTTACGCCCATAATATGCAGCAACCAGCCGTTGAAAACCGTTATGGGCTTAGTCAGGAGTAAAGGAATAATAGGGATAATTATTGAGTTTCCACACACCATTTTCATTTTTTAGCGTTATCTCATGAGTTTCTTGCTCGCCATACGGTTCCTCAAACATAACAGATAGGATAACTTCATTTTTAGCCTTTGAGGTTACTTTTGCGGAAACAGGTTTAAATAATGTTCCGCCGCCTCCTATTTCTGTGTTTGTATAGAGTTTGCCATCTCTTTCGAGGAACTGATTGTATGTATTCAAATTAGGATACAGATTCTTTTCGGCATATTCCTTTGTGACGACTTGTTCAGTTGCGCGTTTCATTTCGTCAATGCTGTTAAAGCGGGTTACCGGATGAAAAGCAGTGCCTTCCGACGTGTTTTCCAGCGGGTCGACAAACTCATTCACAATGAGCGACGAAAAGCCTGAACACGTCCACCATGAAACCGGAAATACATAAATATCGAATAGATAAAGTGTTCGATCCACTAATTCTTCATCTGTTAGCAAATTATCCGTTAATGTTTCATTCTTCGATGCACATGATATCATACTGAATAATAATAAGCTTACAATAAATACAGATATTAGCTTAAAAATAATTTTTTTCATAAAGCACCTCAAACAGCATTAATTATTCAGACGTATTTCTCTCTTTATATATTAGACCGGCCGGTCAAAGGAAAAATAAATACTAAAAAATAAAGGAGAATAATCATGTCTACATTGACCTTGGCTAAGCTAAAGGAAAAGTTCCCGCATGGAAAATTTTGGAATCGTTCAAGTCAATCCACAAACAATCAAGACGGGTATACAAGCACAGCATGTTCAACTCACAATAACACAAATAATTGCAATGGTTTTAGTCCAAGCGGTACAATTTTATCACGACAATGTATGGGATTTGCTGAAAAATGCGGGTACGACACTACCGGTTACAATCCGCGAGAAAATGCAAACGGATGGAGTACATCCACATCTTCGTCTGCAGTAGATAGTGTTAAAATTTTGAAACCTACCGCAGGGAAATCACGCTTTGCACAGCCGCCGAGAAATATTTGAAAGGCACGTTAAACGGCAGGGACAAGATACCACTACCCACATGGAAAGCGGAGCGGGAGAAGCCCGATTCCCCACAAGGACAAATTCCAATAATGTTGGTGCTTTGTACTTTCGGTACAGACAGTTTCAAGCTGTCTGTACCGATTCGATGCTTGTTGTGTCCCCAGTATATTCCATCGCGCCAATATGATTATAGTGGATTTCAACTCTCTGCTCGGCTGTCCTGGAATATCTTTCAGATTTGTCATGAACAACAATCTTACTGATAAATGTCCGCAGCAATTCCGGCGTCAGTTCATTGATTACGGTATAGCGCTTCGCCCTCTCGATGAACCTGTCCACATTTGTTACAAGAGCCTCCAGACGCTCAACCTCTGCTTCAGCTTTTGGTATCCGCTCTTTTATGCTGCGCTGTTCATCGGTATAGCCTGTGGACAGGACTCGGAACTGTTCATCGGGGATGCGATTAAACACGTTATCTTCATACAGGCGTTTAAATAACGATGTCAACTCATTCTCCCTGCGGCGCATGGCATCCAACTCCAGCTTTCGCTTTTTTATCTCGCGGTTTGTTTCCGCGCTGTTCTTACGGTTGATAATCTCGGCAAACTCCTGCTCACGGGATGCTGCAAACCACAGCGTCCGTCGCAAATCTTCCAGTATAATAGCCTCCAACTGGTTTTGCCGGATGTAGTGGGCGGTGCAAACATTTTTGCCTTCCCTCTTGTATGTAGTGCAGGCAAAGTTGTATCGCGCTTCCTTCATATAATGGGAACGGTGAAGAACCAGAGTCTTTCCGCAATCGGCACAAACGATAAGGCCGGAGAAGATGTTTTGCTCACCCATGTTTGTGCGCCGACGTTTATGTTGCCGGACGCTCTGCGCCATCTCCCATACTTCCTCTGAAACGAGCGGCTGATGAGTGTCATAGAACTTTAACCACTCCGATTCCGGACGCACTACCTGCCGTCTATCCTTGTAAGACGGCGTTGTGAAACGCAGATTGACGGTGTGGCCAAGATAGGCCGTATTTTCCAGTATCCTTGCGATGCTTGAACTGTCCCAGCGATACGGATCACCAGTGTCGTAGCCGTGGTACGCGCTTCCATATTTCTGGTATGCATAGACAGACGGAATCAGAACTTTTTCTTTCCTAAGCATCTTTGCAATCCGCGCGGGCCCCATGCCGCCGGCACAGAGTTCAAAAATCCGCTTGACTACCTGTGACGATTCTTCATCGGGTACGATTTTCTTGCTGTCATTTTCATCCTTGCGGTAACCGTATGGCGGTCTTGAGGCGACGCGCTCTCCGCGTTGCGCCCGCAACATCGCAGTATGTCTGACCTTCTTGCTGGTTTCCCGCGGGTGCCACTCGTTAAAAAGATTTATGAACACCATCATGTCATTTTGCAAATATTGCGTATCAACTTGATCGTTGACGGCAATGTAGCGTACCCCCATCTGCGGGAAGCGGATTTCCGTATACATACCGACTTCAAGATAATTTCTGCCGAGGCGGGACAAGTCTTTCGTAATAACAACCGAAATATTACCGTTTTCCGCTTCTTTTAGCATCTCCTGGAATGCCGGTCTTTGAAAACTTACGCCGGAATAACCGTCGTCCACAAAGAACTTTTGGTTGCCGAAGCCGTTCTCCGCCGCGTATTTTTCGAGAAATTCTTTCTGGTGCTGGATGCTGTTGGAGTCGCCGCCGTTATTGTCATCCTCCGAGGAAAGGCGGCAGTATAACGCTGTAATTTTTTGGTTTGGCTGTATCATTTGTACCTCCTTCATCTGCCAAACCGGATAAAGGGTATGGGATTATCATACCCCAATCCGGCGAGGAAAGCTAGTGTTTAAAGCGCATTCCGGTAATCTTTTTCCGCTTCGCTCTCCACGAGTGCGCGCAGTTTATCGTCGGCTGTCTGAGGCGCGCCGCGCTCAAATATCGAACAGACGATAAATGCGCGTCCGTCAACCTCCTGCCTGCGCGTTTTAACAATCCGGTTCCTGGCAGTTTCAAAGGAGTCGCCGGGGAAGTATTCGATGATATCATACTGATTCGGCTTGTGTACCAAATCGAGAAGCTGGATTTGCAAGGGTGCTGTTTTCAAACGCAATCCTCCCTATCTTTCATATCGTTTTTGGAACCTGACGATATCTTCCGCACTCCAGATGCCTGCAAGCTCCTTGCACTCGGCGATACATTTTTGCGCGAGGGATGGCAACGTGGATTCCGGAAAATCATTCGTAGCGGCAATCAAGTTTGAAAGCTTTGCCATCTCAACCGCCAACCGGAACTGACTTCTGACGAGGGTGTCGCCGATTTTTTTGACGGCGGCTTCGCCGCGGCTTGAGTAAATCTCTTCATAAAACTCGGGATTATTATCGGCGTTCAAATATCCCGAGTAAAATTCTATCGCCTTTTCCACGAATTCATTGCGCGAACCTGCTTTGGCAAGACTGCGGTTTTTGTCGCACAGCTTTATTGCTGATGGCAAAAGCGCGATGCCTGTTTTGATTCGTTTTTCCGGCATAAATTCTTTCCTTTCTTTGTCGGTACCGGTATAGGGATACATCGTAATACCGCATACCAGTGGGATTAACTCTATTTTATCGGGGGTGTTGACCCCGCCAGAGGTACCAACGGTCATATTCCGACCCCCTAAAAGGTACCAGCCCCGACCCGCATTGCGGGGCGGTGTGGGCCGGAGCGGGGACCGTCCTTGACCCCGCTCCTTTAACCTGTTTGTTTTTCGACCCTGCGGAATCCACCCACCCCGCATGGTGACAGCCTTTTCCACCATCGGGCACAAACGCCCCAAATCGGCGTGGATGGAGGCTTTGGGTGCAACATCCCGACCCTTGCCCTCAAAACGCCACACGCGGCGAATTTGGGGCGGTGCGCGCGGAGCGATTGTGTCCGGCTTCAAGCCTACAGGAAATAATTGCTTAAGCCATAATCGGAATCGGGCGATAAAGCAACGGACACGCGCTAACCACAGGCTCGTTTGCCTCCGGCTTCAAGCCGGAGCTACGGCAGCCACAGCAGAGACGGCATTATTGGCAGCAGGGGGTATATCAGTCCTGCCGCCGCTGCCGACACTCCGGTCACGGTATGCAGCGGTGACGGTGCGCTTGCTGTTACTGGATTTGGATATGTATTCGATCCCCATCTCCGCGAGTTCATACTTGCTCTGCAACAGCTTTTTTGAAAGCGCGGCGGCGGTGAAGCTGCGGCTGGTACGATCTGCAACCTTTTGCGCAAGCTCGGTCGGAGATCCTGTGAATTCTTTCTCTGCTTTTATAAACTCTGCAAAAATCCGGACCGTGCCATCCAGTAATGCATCTGGATTATCAAGGCTGTCGGATTCAAGAGTCCAGCAGTGTGTCTGCTTGTCCTGTGTGAGCTCAATCTCACGGTACTCGATGTCACGACCTGTGCAGTAGAGCGTAGCGCGCCTGCTCCCGCGTTTTGTTTCTTTGAGCACGAAGCTGTTATCCACTGCGCCGGTGATGCCGGTCGTACCGGACACCATATTCATCGGATCATCGTCGCTTTGCTTGCGGAGGTGATGGATCAGCAGAACAGCGATGCTGTGTTTGTCGGCGATGGCTTTGAGCAGACCGATATCATGGTAGTCGGCAGCGTAGGCATTGTCGTTCGTGACACTTCGTACCTTTTGCAGCGTATCAATCACAACCAGCATCGTGCCTGGATGCTCCTGCAGAAAACTTTCGATTTGCTGCTCCAAGCCGGCGCCGATACTGTCTGCCAGAACTGCGAAGTGAATATTGTCCGGAGCGTCGCCGCCGATATCGAACAACCTGCCCTGTATCCTGGCGAAGCTGTCCTCGAGACAAAGATACAGCGCGGAACATTTTTCCGTAGGCAGCGTCCAGAGCGGTTCACCTTTCGTCACCGCCAAACAGATTTGCAGCGCCAGCCACGATTTCCCGACCTTTGGTGCGCCAGCGAGGATGCTCAATCCCTGCGGCAGCAACGTGGCAATCGAGAAACGTATCGGCGGCAATGGCGTGCTCATCAATGTTTCGCCATCGATTGAAACAAATTGATGCTTGCTTTTACGAGATTCGGATGGTATACTGTCGCTAAGTTGATTTTGATTTGTGTCCGGTGGGACACGATGCCGTCCGTCTGCTCCAACAGACAGGGCGGCTTTTCTTGTTTCGGTATTTTGCATTCACATACTCCTTTATTACTTTATTTGTTTGAGCAATTGCCCTGCATTGGACTCGCCCCCTAATATTTACGAATCATAGAAACACGATAATAAATATATTCAATGATTCTATTTAGATTGTAACAGACTCTTGACTTCCTGTCAAGAGTCTTGTATTATTAAATTATCGTAATTCCATGATTCGATATTGGAGGCGTTCGTATGCCGGCAGATTTGAGAGTCTACTACACGAAAGACACAGAATATTTTGTTGGGCAGGGCGGAGTGCAAGAGTATCCGTTCGCAACAAGCCTTCTGGATTTTCTGTATCTGGATTTGCCAGACGATAATCTAACGCACATTTATTTTGATGCGCTAAACCTTAATGCAGAGCGGAAATCAGAGAGTATTCGCATTTTGCAAAAGAAAATCGGAACATTATTCGCCGATGTTTTTGATGCCTTGCCGGAGGGAAAGTCCATACTGGAGAAACTGGCGCAGTATGTTGCGGCCGGTGATGGTGTCCATTTTTCTTTTTCTGTTTTATCAACAGGGTTTGAACGAGTGGAGTCAGATATTTTCTCCGAGGTGCTCTATCCGAGAAGCATTGAGGAGATCGTGGAGTTTTTTATTCGGGAGTGTCTGCGGCGTGAGCTGCGCTTTCGCCGGTGTAAAAGCTGCGGTAAATATTTTGCGCTGACCGGCTACTCCAACACAGAATACTGTGACCGGCTGTTTGGCGATTCAAACAAGACCTGCAAGGAAGCGGGCGCCGTTCGCTTGTACCGCACAAAAATCATTGCTGACCCGAAAATCCAGGCATATAATCGGGCATACAAAAAACGCTTCGCCTGGATTAAATACAAAAAAATATCCAAGGAAGCGTTTTATGAATGGTCGGAGCGCGCGAGGGTACAACGGGATCGGTGCCTTGCAAATGAAATTACGCTTGAAGAATTGGAGCAGTGGTTGGGGGAGAACTGAGGAGTCAACAAAAAAACGACTTGACAATCAGCTTTTCCCAAGCTAATATCACACAACGGTGGCCGCCGGAATATTTATTTCGGAAGGATGATTGTGTGCCTGATTACAAAAAGATGTATCATAAAATGTTCAACGCCGTGACCGATGCGGAGCAGTTGGTTTCGCAGGCGGCCCGTATGATGCGCGCCGCCCAACTTGAGTGCGAGGATATGTACACGGAGGCTGACGAGACGCCGATTGTTCTGGCGGGCAAGCCGGAGGATAAACCGAAATAGTTTGGTTCACTTTTATTGGACAGCGAGAGCGGATATGTGCCGCTCTCGCTGTTTTGTCGTTACATCTTAATTTTAAACTCATCCCAACTTACAGCAGTTCGCAGTTCCACGCCATTATCCAGCGCGGCGAAATGTCGCTTGCCACAATGAATCTTCTGACGTTCAGGCGTGCGCAAATCATCTAATCGCATCGTACCTTTGGTTTCAAGCACGAAGTACAGCTTCTGTACGCCATCCTTATCCATATATACCGCCCAGTCGGGATTGTAAGTGCCAATCGGCGTTTCGATTTTAAACTTAGAGGGTATCTTGAAGAACATCTTGACTTCGGGGTCGTTGTCGAGCGCAACGGCAAAGGGCCGCTCCACCGTGGTGCTGTCGTAGATAACATAATCATAAACACTGTTTTTAACGGCAACGGCATTTTTATCAAGATTTGCAAGCAGTTCCTCGCTGTCAAATATCTCTTGTAGATAGTATTCTTCGCAATCCAATTTCTTGTAGCTGATGCCGTCAATCTCCAAGCCATTTTGCACAGAGCGCACAGTTTCAATGAACTGCTCAGTCATTAGCTGCGGGTTGTTTAAGAAGTCCTTTGCGCGGCCGCTCTCAACCAGCAAATCAATGTACAGCGATTGCGATATGAAGCACTCATTGTCAACCATGCGAAGGAAGTCGGGGAGGCGGCTACCGCCATCGTCAATATCCAATGTTTTCAGCCCTGTTTCAGTATAGCTGACGCCTGGATTATCGATCTCATATCGCGCTGTGCGTGTGACCACACGCGCTTTCGGAATTGGAGGAAGCTCACGCAACGCAGACAAGCAGCGTACCTTGAGTTCATCTTGATTTACTTGCACACGATATGCCGTTTTATGCTTAATCTTATCCCAAAGTGCCATAAACTCCGGCGACAACATAACTTGCTTATTGAGACGTACCATAACGTCTTTGGAAGCGTCCCGGATTGGAGGCTTGCTGTCGGCCTTTTTGATGATGCTCTCGAACCGCTCACGCGCTGCTTCAAATTTTTGCGGCAGGTCAAGCGTGCCGGTTAGGAGAGCATTTTTCATTGTGTCCTTGATTTGACCGCTCTTGCTGACGTAGCCTTTCTGTTCAAAGTGGCTAATCAATTCCTTTGCATCATCGTAACTCACGGTCTTTTCAGCTTGGACAGTTTCGGTGTAAGTGACGTTGGCGATTGCATCCACACTGACCGGGATTGCGGGTTTGTCGGCAATAATCTTGGCGACCACAGGGGCTGCTGCTTGAAGTTCCGGCGGCAGTTCTGGAACAACTTGTTCAACAACAGCTTGAATATCCGGCGCCACCACTTTGCTGTCAGGGGAGATGAATCCTTTATTCTCCAAGTAGGCTATCAGCGTTTCCGCATCGGATCGAGAGATTTGTTTTTCTGTCTTAACTTCCTCGGTGTAGGTAAGGCCGGCAAATAAGCCAAGCTGCAGGATTCCAAATTTCACGCCGGTTTCCTGCTCAATTTCCTTTTGCAGCGTATCGGCAAATTCGGCGAAGCTCTCATTCGCCATGACGTGCAGGACGTTGATGTCCCTGTCCTCAATGCGCTCGCCCGATTGATCGACACATAGGCGCAGGCCGCGCCCGACTTTCTGCCGCGCCGTGAACGCGGACTTTTGCTCTATCAGCGTGCAGACTTGGAACACGTTGGGGTTGTCCCATCCCTCTTTGAGCGCGGAGTGGGAGAAGATGAAGCGCAGCGGGCAATCGAATGACAGCAGCCATTCTTTGTCGCGCATGATGGTGTTGTAGGTGTCGTGATCGTCGAGCGTATCGCCCTTGGTGTTTTTGTAGTTCCCCTTTTTGTCCTGCGAAAAATATCCGTCATGGACACTATTAACAGCAGCGGGGAATTTGCCACGCAGGGATTCGTATTTTGGAAGTGCCAGAAACTCAGTATAGCATTGCTCGAACATTTCGGCATAGATACCCTTGCTGCTGTCCTCGGCACGGTATTTCTTTACTTCGTCGATAAAGAACAGCGATAGGACTTTGATACCTTTATCGGTGTAGAGTAGCTCCTTGTCCAAGTGCGCCTCGATGGTGCGGCGGATTTGCGCGCGCTTGACAATGTTCTCGTCAACATCTCCTATGCTTTTGCCCAGGCGCAAAATCTCGCCGTTTGTAAATTCGATGCATTCGCCGCCGGCCATACAGTCAATACCGGCCAGCACATAGCCATCATAGAGCTCACGCTCGCCAGACAAGACGTAGATATCTGCGTTTGGCTTGACGGTGACAATCTTCCGCTCGACTTTGCCGGACTTCGCAGCCTTGTCAATTTCAATCTTCGCGGAGAAGCCATTTTCATTGGACACTGAAATGAGCCGGATGTATGGCTTGTTGAAGTCGTTTTCTACTTGGTTGCTTGATACGCTGATTTGCTTGACCAAGCCCATCTGGTAGGCGTCCACAGGCGTTAAGCGGTACAGAGTATTGATTTTCTCTTTGTGTGTTGCGGAGTAGCGCAATACACACATGGGATTCAGTGACGCAATGGCTTCTTTTGCCTTATCGGTATTGTCCACGCTCTGCGGCTCGTCGATGATTACGATGGGATTTGTACCCTGTATGTAGCGCATGGCGGTTTCGCCATTCAGCTTGTCCTGCGCCTGATTGATGATGTTCTCGCTCTTTTTGAAAGCGTCGATGTTGATAATCATGACTTCGATGTCAGTACTGACGGCGAAACCGCGAACGGTCGATAACTTTGCACTGTTATAAATGAAAAACCGACAGGGCGCGTTGTCGTACTGAACAGCAAAGTGTTCTTTCGTGATTTCAAAGGATTTATACACGCCCTCGCGGATCGCAACGCTTGGCACAACAATGATAAACTTTGAAAAGCCGTATTGCCGATTGAGTTCAAAGATGGTTTTGGTGTAGACATAAGTTTTGCCGGTGCCGGTTTCCATCTCGACGCAGAAGGAGCGTGACGCTCCGCCCGATTCGCCTTCGGCAGCTGTTTCCCACGAAGTCAGCGGTAAACTGTGGCGTTTTTGGATTTCCTGCATGTTGGCGATGATCTGCTCGTCGGTAAGCGTCAGCAGATTGCCGATGCCGTAGCCGTTGTCAATCAGGCTCGTTTGGCTTTCCTGCGTGACAGTGAAGGTGCTGTTTTTCTTCTCTTGGCCACGGAACAAATCCACCACGGCGTCAACGGCGGCGGCTTGGAAGGGTTGGTGTTTGAATTTGAGTTTCATGGGGTCACCACACTTTTTTCGAGTTGCTCTTCCACTTCTAAATATGCTTGTTTTAGTGCCATTCTTACACAAGAAATTTTAGTATTCTTTTTTGGGTTAAGTTCATTTGCAATGGATATTTCTGAAAATGTTCTATACTCCCCAGTGTCAATAATATCACCACGAAAAAGCTTTGCTTCATCAGCACCTTTGGATTTATATATGATACTGACGGTATTCATACTTTCTTGCAAAAAAGCAATCGGTAACGCCAGATAAATTCTATCATTCCTATGATATGGAAACCTGATCTCATATATTGTATTTTTTATGGGATTTATGTGATTAAGAATAATTTGTGTATTGCTTATGGATGTTTCCCCTATATTTTGAATTTCAAGAAATGAAAGTTTTTCTCTTTCACAAGTTGTATGTTCCGATGAAGCCCATACGACATCTATATCCATTGACAAAAGTTTTTGATAGTCATAAATTTTTATATCAACGGTGGTGTCGCTATGAAGCCTTTGACTTACCATGCTGGTAAGCATTAACATCAAAAACGGAACAATGACAAGATTTATAGAGGCCATTCGAGGCTCGTTTTGCACAATAAGACTAAAGAAATATATAGCAATACAGATTACCATTACAAATTTTAGTATATCATCCAGCCATTTGCTCTGATATTCTTTCATCTTACGGATTGATTTTTTAAATGGAAATTTCATGCTCATAACCTCGCTGTTACTTACTGGCTTTAGCCGCATTGCCCTTTGTGTATGAAACAAAAGTATCTTTAATTTTTTTATTTAAGTCACGCATATTACTATACTTGGAATAATCAATTATTTCTACCAAGCCATTGCGCTTTTTCTTATCAATTTTCTTTCCGGTAGACTTTGCATATTTATCACATATTTCATTTACTCTGAACAAGATAAATTTTTTCTTATCCTCGTCGGTTAGTAAATCAAAAACGCCTTTATAATCAAATCGCGATCGAAGTTCGGGAGATATATTTTTTACAAATTGCTCTTTTGTGATATTGGATGTAAAAACTATGATATATCCATCTGCATCATATTCTTCAGCGCGTGTATTCACAAGCTTTCCGTTTTCCAGCACATCTAAAAAATAGTTAAATACCGGCGTATCCGCTTTTTCGAACTCATCAATAAGGATGATACCTGTATCTGCTTCGCATACTCTTTTCATCAGTTCTCCGCCATCACTGCCAATATAACCTAATGGGCTACCAATTAGGCTGTTTAAGGCGTCTTTGCTACTGTAATTACCAAAGCTGATCTTGGCGAGTTTCTTTTCTCCCTTTAGTACCTTATGTAATGCCCTTGCAACTTCAGTTTTTCCTATTCCAGACTCACCCATCAAAAATAATGATAGAATTTTGTGTTCTCCTATTTCATTAAAAACACGAAATGATTCAACAAGTGCTCTGAATTCTCGCTTAAACTCAGAGTGACCATATAGCTTTGCATCGAATTCATTGAAAAAGTCTATCAATTCACCATCGCTTAAAGCCGTAACCTTTTTTACTGTATGAATTTCCTGAGCATTATCATCGGGGGATTCCTCTTCCATTATACCTTTACTCTCTGGTGGCTTTGTGATTTCAACTGGAGAGGCTTCGTCAAAAACATATTTCATATGGTACATTAGAAATTCTTTGTGTTTTTCTTCTACTATGTAGGTCGCTCCATCTCCCGCCAGGGCAAACAACCTTTCAATAGTATATAGAAAATCATCCTGCTTTTTCAAACAGGGAGCCAAGGAAGTAATATCAATGATATCGTATTCACCCATTTCGCGAATTACGGAATCATTTAACATCTCTGAGAACGAATAAAACACAAACTCCTCGGCCTCTTTTTCGCGGCGGAAAACCCAATATTGCTCCTTTGTATAATAATATAGCGTTCTCGGAACCATTTTTTCAACCTTTCTTCTTTCTGCTCTTTTTACTTACGTCAGATTCATCTGTCGATTCGATTCGCTGGACTATTGCAAGCAAATCTATGTAATGATATTCGACATCATCTTCCTCATAGCCAAATTGTATTTGTTGTGCCGGTTTTGCAGGAAGCTGACTGTTGCGTACTTCGGGCTCTGTATTCGATGAACCGCCAAATTCTTGGAAAAATTCAAAAGTATTTTTCAAACTGTTAAGTTTGATTTTCCCTTTATAAATTCCAACAAGCGTCATCTTTCCGATAAACAAATCATCTATGTTGTATAAACTTTCAAACTCATTTTCAAACGTCATAGGAATTTTTATTAATAAAGGTTCGTCATTAAGTGTTTTACCCTTGATTTTATATGCATAATCTTTAAATGCAGAATTAAGGGCGTTATTCAAATCTATGCCCTCGACCTGCATGAACGATGCCCCCTTGAATGCACCGCTAGAGAACATCTTTACAGAACGCAATTCCATTTCGTTCACAAGCTGCAACCTGACTCCGTCAATCCTTAATAGTTGCCCTTCCTTTGCGGTTTCAAGTGATTCGATAGAGTCGCATTTTTCTATTACATCATTTAGAATTACAGATTTAGTTGATTTGACCTCAAAGGCTTCTATCACTTTTTGAGAGTCGGCAGATAAGAATTTTGCGCTTGCACCAACTTCTGCACCGAAAAGCTTCAGGAACTTTGCTCCAAGTGATGCTTTCAGTTCAGCATCTGACGAGTCGCTGTCGCTTGTTTCTACACTGCTGCCTGTATGAATGATATTGCTAATAATCATCTTAATTTCATATGTCTTTGTAAAATTAAGATAGTAAATATTGAAAAACATAATTTCCTCCTACAACATCCTAATCTCTATCCCTCTATCCCGCAGGGTTAGCTTCACATTACTCTTATCAGTCGTATTATCAAAGCATTGCTCAGAAAATATAACCCGCCCCGGCGCATATTCAGCCATTGCCTCGGCATCCTCCGCCTGGATGTGAGGCGCAAGGCAGACGATAAAGGTGACATCTTTACCGACGCCATAGACAATCTTGCCGTTAATATCAAGATCTAAAATATCCTCGCACAAATCTTGCCCTAGTACAGTGTTAAAACAAAATCAATCATAAAACTGGATAAAGCCTTTTGAGCTTAATGCGAGCATCCACAGTAGTAAATTGCCAGTCGACACATTTTACACAAGAATTACGCTTAAG
>Ga0099364_10007895_pt1 | contig 15081 bp, 13 predicted proteins | sample TergutTh196P3_FD_73070 | JGI IMG/M metagenome (GOLD analysis project Ga0099364, IMG submission 73070) | Microcerotermes parvus P3 segment gut microbial communities from Pointe-Noire, Republic of the Congo - Th196 P3 | ecosystem: Host-associated > Arthropoda: Insects > Digestive system > Gut ... | reverse complement strand
GGCTTTGGATCGGGTTACTCCTGAGGATGCAATAAATATAATCGGTCGTGTAAAGAAATCAGTGGATATTATAGAAATTGGTACTATTTTCATTGTTCGGTTCGGTTTAATTGCAATTCGGGAAATACAGAAAAAATATCCAGACATTGTATTACTGGTAGATACCAAAATAGTTGATGGTGGAAAGATTGAAACCTTCTATGCTTCATTATATGGTGCAGATTATATTACAGTACTTGCTTCCGCCGAAGACATTACTATCCGCAATGTGTTGGACGAGGCAAAAAAACACGGTATAAAAACTGTTGTTGACATGATCGGCGTAGAAAACCCCGCAAAACGTGCTTCTGAAATTGATGAAATGGGTCCGGATTATATCTGTGCACATACTGCTGTGGATGTACAAAAGCTTGGTGGTAGCCCGTTTAATGATTACAGGAGCATACGAGGTGTCTTAAAGCATTCTGGTACGGCAATCGCAGGCGGTATTAAGCTGGAAAACCTAAAGGAACTCAAAGATGAGCCGCCGGATATTTTGATAATTGGCGGGGGCATTATGTCTAGCGATGATATCGGTGCTGCTGCACAGGCTTTTAGGAAAGAAATAGACAAGATGAACAAATGGAAAAAATAGAGAAAGGCGGTAGTATGATGGGGGAAAAATATGTTCTTGGCTGTGATTTTGGAACATTATCTCTTCGTGTACTACTGGTGCGGTTAAATGACGGATATATAACAGCAGAAAGTGTTTTTGAATATCCGGACGGAGACATCAGCGATGAACTGCCCGGTATTGGTGTAAAGCTAGAGGGCCGCGGCTGGGCATTGCAGAACCCGCAGGATTACTTGACTGCGATCTATCATTGCATCCCAAAAGTATTAATGGATTCCGGTATAGACAGAGAAGATGTACTGGCCATAGGTATTGATGTAACTTCCTGTACAATTTTGCCAATTGATGCAAATGGAGCGCCGCTATGCAACAATCAACATTTTGCAGGACGACCTCATGCTTGGGCCAAGCTTTGGAAAAATCACACTGCTAACGAGGAAGCAGACTGGATTACCCGATGTGTCCAGAAGGGAGGACTGGATATTTTGGACAATTGCGGCGGGTCTGCATCATCCGAATGGTTTTTCCCCAAGGTGCTGGAAGTGCTTCGGAAGGATCCCGAAATTTATAACACGGCTTATACCTTTATCGAAGCTGGTGATTTCATTGTCTATCATCTGACAGGTAACATGGTTCGCTCAAGTTGTATGGCTGTTGCAAAAGCGTTTTACGATGTAGACAAGAGATCTTTTCCTAGTCCGGATTTTTTTAAAAGTTTGGACCCGCGTCTTGAAAATGTTATTTCCGAAAAACATATGGAATGTGTTATTCCAGTGGGTTCTGTTGCGGGTGTCTTGACTGAAAGTATGGCCGCCAAACTTGGTCTATGCGCATGCATTCCGGTATGTGCTGCTATGATAGACGGAGGTGCCGCTCTCGTCGGTGCAGGCATGACCGGCCCGGGAGAAATGGTCATCTCTCTGGGAACATCTGGGACTAACATGATGTTGAGTGAAACAAACGAAGCGGTACCGGGTACAGTTGGTCTTTACAAGGATGGAGTGCTGCCCGGTTTGTATTTGTATGATGCCGGGCAGAGTGCAGTGGGTGATATTTACGACTGGTTTTGTGAAAATTTTGTACCTGAAGCTTATGCCGCGAATGCAAAAGCAAATGGCGAATCGGTTTTTAGTTATATTGACAAGTGTGCCGAAAAGGTTGGCATAGGATCGGGAGGTGTCATGGCGTTGGACTGGTTTAACGGGAACCGTTCAATTTTGCGTAACCTGAATCTTACAGGTATGTTGGCAGGTCTCACACTTTCTACCAAGCCTGAGGAAGTTTACCGTGCACTGATCGAGTCCACAGCTTTTGGCAATCGGGTAATTGTCGAACAGTTTGAAAAGTACGGCAAGAACATCTGCAGGTTACATGTGAGCGGAGGCTTGTCCCAGAACAAATTAGTTATGTGGATATTCACAAATGTTTTAAATCGCAAACTCTACGTCACCAACACAAAAAACGCCGCTGCACTAGCTTGTGCGATCATCGCTTCAGTTGCTGCTGGTGTTTATAGCAACTATCAAGCAGCTGTGGAAAAAATGGTTCGTCTGCCTAGTATTTGCTGGGATCCGGAGCCTGACGCAGTAAAAAAATATGACAGACTCTACGCCCTATACCGTAGATTTCACGATGAGATGGGAGAGAAGCCGGACAGCCCAATATTGGAATTGCAGAAATTTGCAACAGGCTATAAGGGGGATTCTTAGTGCTGGAAATGAAAGGTATTTCAAAAAGTTTTCCCGGTGTGCAGGCACTAAAGAATGTGGACTTTAATGTTAAAATGGGTACCATTCACGGCCTAGCGGGGGAAAATGGAGCAGGTAAATCCACTCTAATGAAAATTCTTTCCGGTGCGTACAATGTCTATGACGGGGAAATCCACTTAGATGGAAAAGTTGTACGTTTTAACAACGAAAAAGAAGCGTTGAATGCGGGTATTTCTATAGTGGCTCAGGAACTGAACCCCATATTGGATCTGACAATAGCTGAAAATATTTTTATTGGCCGGGAACCTGTACGGCTAAATTATTTTATTGACAACAAGACCATGTACTCTGAGGCAGAACAGCTCTTACGCGATAATGGACTGTCATGGAAGCCGGAAGCCAAAATGCGTGAACTGAGTGTAGCTGGGTTTCAGATGGTAGAAATTATAAAGGCTATTTCTCGTAACGCACGTATTATTGTCATGGACGAGCCTACTTCGGCTCTCACGGTTCCGGAAATAAAAAAGTTATTTAAGCAAATCACAGTTATGAAAAACCAAGGCGTGTCTATCATTTTTATTTCCCACAAGCTAAATGAAATCTTAACCATCTGCGATGAAGTCACTGTTTTACGAGATGGCACATTAATCAGTACGGAACAGGTAAAAACTTTGGATAGCGCTAGACTGATCGGGATGATGGTCGGAAGGGAAATCACAAATATATACCCTTCTATTCCGGAAGCCGGGACTCAGTCTGTATTAAAGGTAAAAGGCCTTACATGCAAAGGTGTATTTGAGGATATTTCGTTTGAGGTACGTAAAGGAGAAATACTGGGGGTGGCTGGCATGGTAGGTGCTGGCCGCACCGAGCTTATGCGCGCTGTATTCGGGATGGACAGGGCAGATAAAGGTGAAATTTTCCTGGAAAACGAAAAAGTGACGATACGCTCAACGCATGATGCTATAACACACGGTATCGTTATGGTGACAGAAGACAGGGCAATTTACGGTTTAGTCGGAATCATGTCCATTATGAACAATAATCTTATACCGAACATGGATCGGTTCTCATCGGCTGGTTTTCTCAGACAGAAAGCTGCCTTGGATGCTAGCCGTGACATCTGTGAAAAGCTGGCGGTCAAAGCACCTTCTCAGGAAACGCTAGTGAATACTTTAAGTGGAGGTAACCAACAGAAGATTGTGCTTGGGAAATGGCTTATCCGTGATATTAAGGTATTGATAATGGATGAGCCTACGCGGGGTATTGATGTTTGAGCAAAGTACGAGATCTACAAACTGATGAGTGATTTAGTTCGGCAAGGTATAGCCATTGTGATGATTTCATCGGAAATGCCGGAGGTCATTGGTATGAGCCACCGGCTGTTGGTTATGGTAGAAGGCCGCATAAAAGGCGAGCTTTCACGGACAGAATGTACTCAGGAAAGGATTTTGGAAATGATTGTTAAGGAGGAGCAGCCGTATGCTTGAAAATCAAGGCAGTATTTATATAAGTAGATTACTTTATACATTTTATAGGAAATATGGAATTGTCATTGTATTTATCATATTGTTTGTGTTGTCTGCACTGTTAAGCCCCAATTTTCTGAAACCCCAAAATCTGATCAACATTGTTCGGCAAAACTGTCCCACCATTATATTAGCCTGCGGGATGACAATGCTAATTATCAGTGGTTTTATAGATCTCTCCGGAGGTATGGTGCTGGCGATGTCCGGTTGTTTTGCCTCTGGTGTAATGGCTCGTTTTAATTCACTTCCGCTGGCATTTCTCATAGGCATCGGCAGCGCGGCGACGTTGAATTATATCAGCGGTACATTGATCACTGTGTTTAAACTGCCAGCGTTTATCGCGACACTGGCTATGATGAATATCGCCAGCGGTATCATGCAGGTGTATACCCAAGGACAACCTGTTGTTGGTGTGGGAATAATGGCGTTTATGGGCCAGGGTCATATTGGGCCTATTCCGTTTCCAATTATATTAATGCTGTCCCTAATGGTCATTACTTGGGTGGTATTAAAAAAAACAAAATTTGGACTTTCAGTATATGCCATTGGTGGAAATATGAAGGCTTCTGTCGCTTCAGGTATCAATGTGAAACGGATGATTCGGCGGTTTTATCTTTACCACGGCATCATGGTCGGTATCGCGGGTATTGTGTTGATGGGGAGGCTTAATTCCGGACACCCTTCTGTAGGCGTTGGTTACGAATTTGACGCTATAACAGCCGTTGTAGTTGGCGGTACGAGCTTTACAGGCGGCGTTGGAAATATTTATGGCACCCTGGTAGGCTCGCTGATTGTCGGTATGATCAATAATATTTTCGTACTGCTAAACGTGCCTACTCAGTATCAACTGATCATGAAAGGTATCATCATCGCTGGTGCGGTGGTGCTTGATCTACATACCAGAGGAGCAAAAAAACAATGAGTGATTGTTATTCCTTTTTTAGTTGGTATTAACTGATCCATTTTATTGGATCAGATAATTAATATTTATAAGGAGAAAGTAAGATGAAAAGAAACGTAAAGGTGATTGCCTTGTTGATGGCGGTAATCGGTCTAATCATGTTGGTTGGGATCGGTTGTTCACAATCCGAAAGTGACGGCTCAGGGCAATTTACAATTGGATGGGTAACGGGCGACGATATTTACTCGTTCAATGTCAGAGTACGCCAAGCGGTTGTGAGGTTTGGCGAAGAAGCAGGTATGAGGATCATGGTGGCAGATGCAAGATCAGATGTCAACAATGAAGTCAATCATATGGAGAACTATATCGCTCAAGGAGTAGATGTCGTAGCTACGATGCCGAGAGATCCTGTAGGTTCGGCTGCAGGTGTCCGGCAGGTGTGGGCTGCAGGTATACCGTACATTGGTGTGACTGGTGTTGTGGAAGCTGATCAAATTCTGGTTGGAGGTGATGATGTTCATGCAGGTCAGCTGCAGGCTGAGTTCCTTGCACAAGTTCTTCCGCCAAATGGGACATACCTCTATATGACTGTTAACCCGGTAGAAAATACCTGTATCAGGCGTAAAGAGGGAATGGAGATACTGAGGACATTACGGCCCGATGTGAGAATGCTTGCTGAAGAGGATGTGAGAGGCCGTGCTGACAGAGGGATGACTGTTACGGAAAACTGGCTCCAAGTTTATGACCATGTTGATGCAATTGTGTCACAAAACGACGATGCTGCACTTGGGGCAATTGAAGCTCTGAAAGCTGCGGGCCGACTGCAAAGTACGATGGTTATTGGTATTGATGGAGGCATTGATGCTTTACGATCTATTCAAGCCGGGGAGTTAACTGCCTCTGCCTATTACGATGCGGATGGGGTTGGAAGAGCTGTTATTGAAGTTGCTAGCCAAATTCGAAACGGTGTTTCACCCTCTCAAATTGCGGACATTCTTGTTCCTTTTAAGATGATCACAAGAGAAAATGTGGAAGAATTTATTTCACTGGTTGACAACTGATCGATCATAGATGAAAGAAGTACGCGAAATAAACGTGGGCATTGTTGGCGCTGGCCTTATGGCAAAAGCGCATTCCATTGCGCTAGCAGCGATGCCCATGTTGTTTTGGCCGCCACCGTTTATCCCTAAACGTATTACTCTGGCGGATATCAGCAACAAAACGGCGGCAGAGGCGGCACTTCGCTTTGGTTATGTGAAGTATACGGACAACTGGCATGATATCATTGACGACTCTGCCATTGATGCGGTACATATTGTCACGCCGCCTGACTCGCATGCGGAGATCGCGATCGCAGCAGCAAAGGCTGGGAAGCATATCATGTGTGAAAAACCACTGGCTCGCGGCCCAGAAGAAGCTATGACAATGTATGAGGCAGTAAGAGACGCAGGGATTGTACATCAAATTGCGTTTAATTACCGCAAGATACCAGCTGTTGCACAAGCCAAGAAATACATCATTGAGGGGGCTATCGGTAAGGTATTACGTTACCGTGGCACATTTTTAAGCGGTGACGATCCTGCTCTTCCAATGCGATGGGAATTTAAAAAAGCGATAGCTGGCGGTGGTATTTTAACGAATTTAGGTTCCCATGCTATCGATCTGGCCCGGTATTTGGTCGGAGAGATCTCAGAAGTGAACGGATCATTGCGCACGCATGTTACAGAAAGGCCGATCTCCAACGGAGATGTATCTGGCTATAAAGAAAAAGTTGATGTGGACGATGAGGCTAATTTCGCCTTGAGGTTTGATTCTGGTGCGACAGGATATATTGAAGCTACTAACAGCGCTTGGGGCCGTTCCACCTATATTACTTTTGAGGTATACGGCACGGAAGGTTCTTTGGCATTCAATTATAACCGCCGGGACGAACTTCAAGTCTGCTTCTCCAAAGACTCTGCCGAGCGCAGAGGATTTGTGACCATTGACATGGGGCCGAAGCATCCTTATGGTTTTGGTTTATGGCAGGCGCCGCAGATTGGCGTAGGATACAGTGAAATTAAATCCATTGAGATATATGATTTCTACAACGCAGTTGCAGAAAACAAACAGGCTGAACCGGATTTTTGGGATGGATACCGAACATCCGCTATCTGTGCGGCTGTGATGCGCTCCGCAGAGACGAATTTGTGGGAAAAAACTTAATGATGGGAGAGAGAGCATGAAATATGGTATGCACACCTGCGTTTATTCGCAGATCGGGTCTTTTGTGCCAGCATATCCGCTGCAAGAGGTTTTTAAACGCCTGTCGCGGATTGGGTATGACGGTATTGAGTTGCCATGTAGCGCGCCGGATGCGTGGCCCTATTATTTAAACGACGAAAAGATACGGCAAATTGACGGTTGGCAGAAAGAGTACAAGGTAAAAATTTTTGGACTTATGGTATGCCCCGGTGGCTCACCAGGCGGAAACATGGCTTCCATGTGTGATGAGGAGCGTAATTGGACGATTCAGTATGCGAAAGACGTAGTAGATCTGGCAGTCGCCTGGGGTGCAAATATTGTATCTGTTATTCCGGGATGGACTCTGGTTGGTACAAGACGTAAAGACGGCTGGACTCGGTCCGTGGATTCAATCAGGCAGGTTGCTCAATATGCCCTATCCAAGAACGACAAGATCACTCTTTGTATAGAGAACACCGCTGAGGTTACCAACTTGATCGACCGGATAGATGAAACCTTGGAGCTAATTGAGGAAATCAATTTGCCGAATATAGGCGTGATGTTTGACACAGCCCATTCATTTTTCCGCTTGGAAGAAGCTGCAGACTGGGCGTACACTGCTGGAAAATACTTAAAGCATATACATTTGGCGGACAAAAACCGTCAGGCACCTGGCACCAGTGGATATGATTTTAGACCGTTAATGCAGGCGCTTAAGGACATCAGTTATGAAGGCTATGTGACAATGGAAATTGGGTTTTCACGGGATCGGAATCCCGATAGTATGTCACGCCAAGCATTAGAGTACTTGAAAAATCTGGAAGCGAAACTTTTGTAACAATCTGGTAGAAGACCACTCGTTATTTGGGTGGTCTTCTTTATTATTCACGGGGGTAAGTATAGTAAATGCCTTCTGGTAGAGTAATTTCTGCCCCGTTGCCGATCTCTATGTCAAAACCAATGCTGTCTTCAGTGATGAAATTGTATGCGGAGTCCTCAAAAAAATCAATGCATAGTGACGGTATAATGCCTTTTGCTGTTAGCTCATTGTATATTTCTTTCATTTTATGCCGTGATACTTTTTCTTTAAAGTGAAATAAGCCGTCACCCTTGGCAGCTACAAACTCTGCGGCACGATTCGGTCCATATACGGGCTGAACGATTTCAATCTCAATGTTGCCGCACATTGCAACGGCGCAATGTATCTTAAATGGTTCGTTTAACGGTTTCCCGTGCCAGGTTATATTGTTGACTTCTTTTTCGGTTATTGTTATCACAGTCCAAGGGCCGATTTTTAATTTGTCAATCCATTCGTCCAGTACTGTTTCAATGTCTCTTTTTGTTACTAAGCATATCTGTGAAATCACCCGGTCTTTATTGTATTCCAATAACTCTGTGTTGGTCATATTGATTCTCCTTTATAATTACAAAAACATGATTATATCATGAATTAGTATGACATAACTCTGGAATAGATGCTAGTAGGTAGTAATTAAACTGGGTAATGATAAGGTTACAAAAGTCCAACCGGTAAAATAAAATTATCGCTGTCGAAGGCGCCAATGTATTCTGCAAGGCATATCAAAGCTCCTTTTCCTCTCTTAAGAGGAGGTTTTTCAAGAGCAGTGAATGAAGCAATCATTGATTTTACCGGCGAAGAAGTTTTTTTAATTTCCAACGGCATTAATTCCCCATCCCCTTCAAGAACAAGGTCTATTTCTTTGGCATCTTTATCACGGTAAAAATACATAGCTGCTTCTTTACCTGCATTTTCATATCCTTTTAGTATCTCCGAAATTATATAGTTCTCCAGGAAAGCGCCGTTCATCGCGCCGTTTATAAGAGTTTCGACGGAATTCCATCTGGTAAGATAGACGGCAAGTCCGGTATCATAGAAATAAAGTTTGGGGGTTTTGATCATACGCTTAAGGATATTATGATGATAGGGACGAACAAAAAAAATGATCCCCAAAGCTTCCAGCAGCCTTAGCCAGCTTTTGGCAGTTTCCTGGTTCATTCCTGCATCATCGGCTATATGTTTATAATTTACCAATTGTGCGGTCCTTGCGGCGACAGAGCGAATAAAGTCGATAAACTTTAAAAAATCAATACCGGAAACCAGGTCTTTAATATCCCGCTCTAAATATGTTCGGATATATCCGGAATAATACAGTTCCCTGTCAGAAATTTTTCCGCTTGCCAATGCGGGCATGCTTCCGTGGTAAATTCTTTCAAATACTTCAATGGCTGTTAGAGGGGTAGTTTTTTTCTGCCGGGCAAGAAGTATTTTATAGTCGAGCGTAAAAGGTCCCGGTTTAAAAACCGGATAAATCTCCTGTTGAGACAAGGGAGAAAGATGAAGCAATGCCACACGTCCTGCAAGTGATTCCTGAACACCTTTCATTAGTTTAAAAAGTTGAGACCCTGTCATCCAAAAATCACCTGGGTTTGCCCCCATGTCTATAAGTTTCTTTATTCCGGTAAAAAGACCCGGAGCATATTGTACTTCATCTATAAAAAGGGGCGGTTTGTATGTCTGGAAGAATAAAACAGGATCTCCTAAAGCCAAGGTCCGGGCATCATAATCATCAAGACTTATATAGGTTCTGCTTTTTTTTTCGGCTTTCATTAGCTGCTTAAGCATAGTAGTTTTGCCTGTTTGTCTTGGCCCAGTCAGAAGAAGTGCTGGATATTCGCGGGCGCAGCGCAGAAATGTATCTTCCATATTTCGCTTTAGGTATCGGCTAATATCGTCCATATACCGATTATAGCCGGATTCTTATAAGAAAGCAAGTGGTGTCCGCCGATTTGACAAAATCATCAGGATATAGTAAACTAAAGTCATCTATATTATTAAGCCGGTTTAGCGGCAAAGGATTTTGGAATGAAAAAGAATATAGTATTGGTGTTAATTTTTACATTGATGTGCATGAATATTTTTGCTCAAAGACAATCGCCGGAGGTTAGAGCCCTGCAGGGTACTTGGGTGTTGATTGCAGGAATGAATGATGAGGAATGCTTTACTGAAGAGAATCTTAGGGCAGAGAATCTTGAGATGTTATATATTTTTTCCGGCGATACCTTAACCGTAAGAAGGAACAATGAGACTATTGGCCCCGTTAGATTTGAAGTTGTGCCGGGTTATGTGTGTCTTATAGGCGAAACAACGTATTATTTACCGTATAATTTACAGGGAAGAATATTAATCATGCATGAAGGCGGTTATACTTTTATTTACCGTAAACGTTAGGAATCTGTCGGACTTGTAGGTAAAACAGCAGCCTTCTTAATCCCCATACCCTTCCCCCTTTTCCTCGCGCAAACCGTTAGCTGCCGACTGGCAGCGTTTAATACTTCCTCTCGGTTCGCCGACCAAAGGGAGGCCGAGGCGCCGAGGCGCAGGAGACTGTTGGAAAACTACAAAGAAGACCTCTCACAGCGGCACAGCGAACACAGAGTTGAAGAAATTGAAAAAAAGAGGAAGGAGTAAGAAAAAATAGGTAAAAACTGAGAATTACAAGAATTCCCACACTAAATATGCAATTTTTTAATTTCTCTGTGCCTCTGTGAGCGCTGTGAGAAACCATAATCCGCGTTAATCCCTTCGGGCTTTCAGTCCGCGGACCCTTGATATTAATACCTCCCTCTGTGTCCTCTATGGTTTAATAACCAAACAATTCCTTAACCGTAAATGCAAATTCCTCTGGTAGCGGAGCCTTAATAACAGACGGAACATCCTTCATAGCCGGGACTTCTACCGGCAGTTTGAGTTCTGCAGCATGCAGGAAAAATCCCCTGCCGAAAAACCCTTTATTGCCGTATCGTTCGGCCGAACCATACTTGCGGTCGCCTGCCAGGGGTAAGCCGCGGAATGCTGCCTGGGCGCGGATTTGATGGGTACGGCCAGTTCCCAGTTCCAGGCTTACATAGCTGTAGACAATACCCTTGTGTTCTGCCCAGGCCAGGGGAACAGCATGGGTTAGAGCATATTGCATTTTACCGGGAGTTGGCTTTCCTATGTCTGTATTTTTAATTATTGTTTTTTGTGTTGTTGTGTCCCGGATAAGCATATCTTCCCAGCTTTCTTTTTTTTTCAGTTTTCCTTCAAGAATTGCCAGATACGACCTATGAATTTTTCCTGTCTTTAATAAAACGCTAAACTGCCTTGCAGCTTCGAGGCTTACACCAAATACCACAATACCACTGCTTGGTTTATCCAGACGGTGAAGCGGGCCGGGCTTAAACGAAAGAGAAGGCGGAAGCCTGCCGGCCAGATAATTTTGAACGCGTATATCAAGGCTGTCGGGAAATCCATGAACTGCCAGACCTCTAGCTTTGTTTAAAACCAGAAATCCATTTCCTTCATAAAGTATAACAAGCTCCTCCCCTGCCTTGTTGTTTTGCTTTGGGATTGCTTTTTCTAACGGAGTTTTTTTTATCGGAGTTTCTTCAGGCAAAGTTTTTTCCTGCAGCAGTATCTCTATTCTTGCACCGGCAGCAACAAGATCGTTTTTGACAGCAGGAGTGCCGTTTATTACTACCTTGCCCTGCCGTAAAAGCCGGTGAATTGCAGACAGGGGCAGATCTGGAAGGGCTTTGCGGAGTATGCGGTCGAGGCGGCGGCCTGCATCATCCGCGCCGGCAGTTAATAACATAGCTAATTCCGCAGCAACGCATGTTCGATTTGGTCAATGACAGAGTCCGGAGTGGAAGCACCGGCGCATAATCCTATTGTTTTAAATGCCATAAACTCAGTCGGCAGGTCTTCCAGTTTTTCGGCAAACCATGCAGGTTTTCCGCAATCCCGGGCAATGGTCAGAAGATGTCTGGTATTTGCAGATTCCTTTCCTCCGGCAACAATTATGGCATCTGCTTTGGAGCAAAGTTTCTTAAGGGCATCCTGTCTGTCCCGTGTTGCCTTGCACATCGTATCGATAATTTCCAAATCGTTAAAATGTGTTTTTAGGGTTTGAGCAATTGCCTGGTATTCATCATCCGAAATGGTGGTCTGACCAATCAATGCTGTTTTCACCGGATTATGATCCTGCTTGTCTGCATGTTCTTTTTCCTGCAAAGCTGCCATTTGCGCTTCTTCGGAGTTCCCTACAATGATACAGGCAGTTTTTCTCTTAACATATCCGTATATTCCCTGTATCTCTGCATGATCCTTTTCTCCTGCCAAAAATATCCTGTATCCTTTTTCTGCCAGATCATGCGCAGTAGTTTGGTTTTTTTTTACCTTCGGACAGGTAGCATCTATAATCGTAAGGCCTTTTTCGCAAAGCGCCTTTTCAATTTCCGGACTTACCCCATGTGCCCGGATGATCACCGTACTATTTTCCGGCAATGAGCAGCTTGGAAAAAAACATGATTTATTAATATTCTGTTCTTCGAGGATTTGAACACCCTGCTCTGCCAGCGATTTAAGCACCTGTGGATTATGGATAAGCGGCCCAAGTGTATAGATGGTAATAGGGTTTTGTGCATTAGAGCATTTTGCAGAATTAATTGCCTCTTGGGCTATGTCTACTGCCCGGCGTACTCCCATGCAGAAACCCAGAACCTTTGCCCGTATTACTTTCATGGCATTTAAGCGATACCCTGCTGTTTTTCTAGCTTTTAACCGCTTCTGTTATTGCTTCCTTTGGTTTGATTTTCCGTTTTATCTTTTTTTCCCAAAATAGAACGGCTCCATTGGCAATAAAGATTGTAGAAAATGGTCCGGCAATTAAGCCTACAATAACGGCAAGGGCAAAGTCTTTCATTGAACCAACTGTAAATATATACAGCGAAACTACTGCCAGAAGCGTTGTAAGCATGGTAATAAAGGTACGGCTTAGGGTTTCTGTAGTGGCCCTATTAAGCAGCATTTCAAAATCATCATCGGGAAACTTTGTTAGATTTTCCCTGATCCGGTCAAATACCACTATTGTATCATTTACCGAATAACCCATAACTGTTAAAATAGCTGCAATGGTGGGAACATTGAATTCCATCCTGCTCCAGACAATAAAGGCAACTACAATAAAACTACTGTTGATAATCCCAATAACCGCTCCAACTGCAAATTGCGGCTTAAAGCGTATAACAATATATATCAGAATTAAAACCAAGGTTCCGCTGATAAGCCAAATAACCTGATCCACAAGGTTTTGCGAAAACCGCGAACCAACATAATTGGAACTGGTTATTGCTACTTCTCCCCTGCCAAAATGGTTTTCCAGTGCCTGTCCAATTTCGGCTGTGTTAAAACCCGGCCTTAGATCGCTGTCCTGCATACGAATTAAAAAGCGCCGTTCAGAAGGATCGCCCAAAACTTGAACAGCAGGATTTGGAAAAACAGCAAGAGCTGTCCGTAATTCTTCCAGGGAAACAGTTTCTGCTTCTACCGGAAGATAATACATATAGTATCTTTCCATATCGGAAGCAGGCAGTATCGGCACTGTCGCAGAGTCCATTACCAAAGATCGAAAAGGAGTTGAACCGGCAGCAGAGACAGCAGTAATGCCTTCGATTTGATTTATTGCAAAAGCAAAAGCGTCGATAGTGTTATAATCGGAAAGAAGGTATTGCGAGGAAAAACCCTGGACGCCCACACCGGAAATAGTGATGGTTAACGCGCTGCTGCTAAGCGAAACCACAGCATTGCCCGGGCCGTCGTAAGCCAGACTAAATGCATGCGGAACAAGCTGAACTTCCTCGATAAGTCCTGCCTGAAAATCAATTCCCAGATTAAAACCATCACTTATTAAACGTGCGGCACCCGCACCAACCAGCAGCAAAGAAATAATTGCAGCAGGAATAAAATAACGGGAAAATTGTACAATTCTTTTCATTGTGATATTTCCATATTGCTTTTTAAAAACCAGCTTATTTTCATTTTTTTGACCCCAAGTACATCGGTGCCAAAATCAAAGATCAGCCTGGAAACAAAGAGGGCTGTAAAGACCGAAGAAAAAATGCCAATTGACAAACAAACGGCAAAACCTCTAATAGGCCCGCTTCCAAGCTGGGAAAGAAAAAGAGCTGCAATAAAGGTTGTAATATTGGCATCCATAACAGTCCAGAATGCCTTGTCAAAGCCCGCTTCCACAGCAGCTTTACGGCTCTTGCCCAGCCTTAGTTCTTCCTTGATTCGTTCAAATATAATTACGCTGGAGTCTACCGCCATACCTATGGTTAGGATAAATCCTGCGATGCTGGGAAGGGTAAGGGTAAAATTAAATGCAGAGAGTATGCTAAACATTAAATAAATATTTAAAATTTGAGCAACTACGGCATTAATTCCTGCAGTACGGTAATAAAGAAGCATAAACAGCAAAACCAGTCCAAGGCCTCCCAGAAGGGCATAAAGCCCCTGGGTTATTGTATCTGCTCCCAAAGAAGGGCCTATAGATTGCTGGCTTACCACATCCAGTCTAACAGGAAGCGCAGCACTTCTTAAAACAGTAGCAATATTGTTTGCTTCTTCTATACTAAATCTGCCGCTTATTCTAACCGAATCGCGGATAGGCTGATTTATTGTTGCTATTGTTTTTACACGGTTATCCAGAACAATTGCAAGGGCATTACCTTGATTGGCAGAGGTAAATTCATAGAAAATATCTCCGCCCGTCGAATCAAGAATAAATGAAACTCCTGGTTCATTAAATTGATTATCCCTGTCGGCAGATACATGCTGAATATGACTGCCGTCAAGTGCAATTTCTCTTTTAAGCGCTGTATAACCCGTAAACTCATCGATACCATAACGATCCCTGGAATAAATTCCAAAGATCAATACATCATCGGGTACTATACCTTCAATAGGGAAGGTGCCGTCCGGATTGGGGACTATGCCGGGGTTGCTCCTGTGATAAACATTAAAAGCCTGGGTCGCTTCCGGATCATGAAGCCTGAAATTTAGCCCGCCGGATTCCATGATAATTGACCTGATTAATTCTGGATCCTGAGCGCCGGGAATTTCTATGTATATTTGATCCGGTCCCTGCCGGCGTATCACCGGTTCGGTAAGGCCAAACCGGTCTACCCGGCCGTTGAGTATTTCCAGAGTCTGGCTGAATATGACATCCCGTTCTTCGGCACTGGGGGCCCTTTGGTACTGTT
>Ga0099364_10007894_pt1 | contig 15082 bp, 14 predicted proteins | sample TergutTh196P3_FD_73070 | JGI IMG/M metagenome (GOLD analysis project Ga0099364, IMG submission 73070) | Microcerotermes parvus P3 segment gut microbial communities from Pointe-Noire, Republic of the Congo - Th196 P3 | ecosystem: Host-associated > Arthropoda: Insects > Digestive system > Gut ... | reverse complement strand
AGGTTTTTTACACAACAAAATCGCGATATTTTAGTTTGGCGCCACGTCAGGAGTTCTGAAATTACTCCACCTATTTTTTACATTGACCCAAAATAACGCCACGTCTCTACAGTGTAACGTACCCCAAACAGATGTCTCCCTTCGGTCGACATGACAGCGGCACGTAATAAGGAAGGGGGAAAGTTGCGGCGGCAAACCTCTTGATCATGGCAGCAAGCATTTTGTTCATATTGTAAATTAAACTATCTCGTCTCAATCAATCCCATTGCTTCTGCAATTTCGTCGGAGGTAGCCTCCACATATCCTGCCGGAAGGTTATATTTTTGTCCTTCGGTGAGCGCAAAACGAATAAATTCAGCCACTGCGGGATCTTTCGGAATACCGTTGGTGACGAGGTACAGATTGCGGGCAGGCGGAGCTGGATAGACGCCCGCGCCAATAGCCGCCACTATCCGCTCCATAGTATTGCACACGTTTTCGTGGTCGTCAATCAGTCCATTACCGTCGACGTCCACCGGCAGTACAACGACGCCTTTCTGTGGCGCGCCGTTCGTTTGGTCGTAGGCATATGCCAGATTGATATATCCCATCGTGTTGTTCTCTTTCTGCACGGCGGCAAGCACGCGCGCATCGCCGAAAACCTTAGCGCCGGCTAAATTGATCTGTTTCGCGCCGAGCCACGCCGCCCACGTGTCGGCAGCGCCGCAGGCGTCGAAGCGGGTAAAGACGCGCAAAGGGGTAGCCTCGCGGTTATTGAGAAATTGTCCCCATGTCCTGATGGTTTTGTCAATCCATATTCCGTGTGCGCTTTCGCGCGAAATGCCGCGGGCTACAATTTGCTCAAGGTACGGATTTTCGACATTGACGATGGCAACCACCGCATCCTTCGCCACAGGGAAAACCACCGCGCCCTTCGACTGTTCATCCGCCGTTACCGTGCGCGAAACCATGGCAATATCGCTCATGCCCATCATCACGTCGGTCATCCCTTTTCCTGCGCCGCCACCCGATATTTCGAACATCACGTCGGGATACGTTTCCATGAACTTGTCAGCCCACAGCATCACCAACGGCTGGAGCGCAAAGGCGCCCGATATGGTGACGGTTTTCGTTTCGGTATGCGTGGCGATTCCGCCGCCACAACCGCCAACTGTCAATAATGCGCCTAAAGCCAGCGGAATGATTATTTTTCTGTTCATCTTCGTTCGTACTAATGATTCTTATTATTCTTATTATTTTCTTGAAAATTAAAAACTATTCTGCTATCCTTTCTTTCAGTTTTGCTATGGTTTCGTTCAATTCTTCTTCACGGCGACGCATTTCTTCCTGTGTCGCCTGCATCTCTTCCATGTTTTGGCGAAGTTCTTCTTCCTGATTAGCCATTTCTTCGGTTTGCAGTTTGGTTTGCTGCAACAGTCGCTTGGTGCGGATGCTCGTCTGCACCGACGATATGGCGGTTGCTATGCTCTCGCTCACTCTTTGCACAAACTCAAGTTGATACGGCTCAAATTCATTGAACGAAGCCAGTTCGATAACGCCAAACTTTTCGTCGTTCACTTTCAACGGACAGATATATATTGCCGTCGGATTTGCGTCGCCCAAGCCCGAGGTGATGCTCATGTACGAATTGGGAACATCGGTCATGTAAACCGGTTCGCCTTCGAGAAAACAGGAGCCAACCAATCCTTCGCCGAGATGTATCCGCTGGTCGGCGTATTTTCGACGGTCGTAAGCATAACATGCGGTCATTTCCAACACACGCTCGTCTTCCGCTTCGGCGCTGTTAAGCACAAACATTCCGCCCTGAGCGGCTTCCATGTACTTCGTCAGGTTGCTGATGATGTTGTACGAGAGGGCTTCGAGATTGTCGTTGTCGCGTCTCAGGATTTCGGCAAATTTAGCCAATCCGGCGGTTCCCCAGTTACGCTGCTGCTCCTGACGGGCATAGGCTGCGCGCTCGGTTTCTGTTTTTTGAAGCCGTTGCCGCATATCGAGCAGCGAGGTGCCCAGTTCATCATTGTCGCTCAGCAAGTGATATTCGGCGTTCAGATTGCCCTCGCCGATGTTTCGTGCAAAAACAGCCGTGCGGTTCAAGCCGTTCACCAACAAGCACAGTTCGTTCTCCATCGCGCCTATTTCGTCGCGTTTATCGCTGTTGATGGCGTCAAAGTGGATTTCGCCGTGCGAAAGACGCCGAATGACATCTGTAATACGGATTAGGTTTCTCAATATCGGACGTACCAGCAACCATCCCGTAAAGGAAATCAATACCACGCCCAACAAAAAGAAAACGATCAGGTACATAACGGTTTGCCGCGCATTGTCGTATATGTTGGCGATGGGTATATCCATCGCGTAAAACCACGGCTTGTTGATCGCGCTCAACTGGATGGGAACATATACCTTGTATTGCATTTCGCCTTCGTATGGGAAAACGCCTTCAAACCTTTCGCCTAGTGCAATTTTCGCGTGGATTTCGCGGTTGCCGTATTCCGCTTTGCGCCCCACCCGTTTGGCGTCGTAGTGTACCGCCACGATACCCTTGTCGGTAACGATTTTACCGCGTATATCGGAGTGGAAACTTTCAATCAGACTGCTCAAATCATCGGTAGGGAAATCAGCCGCTATAACTCCGAGAAACGTGCTGTCGCGTAATATAGGGACACTGATGCTGAACATTTGTACCTGTTGTCCGTTCAGTTCCTGCCACGCGGGTTCGGTAATGGTTTCGCGTCCTGTTTCCTTTGGTATTTCGTACAGATCGGCGGCATTCAGTATCTCTATGGGCGTTACCTTATCGTGGGTGAACCTCGGCGCAAAAACGCCCTGCGAGTTGCTCCCCGTGCGGTCGACATACTGCTCGTCCATGCCGTCGAGCGCCTCCGGTTCGAGTATGCACCACATACTCTTCAGATTGATCTCACTATCAAACAGCGCCTGCATCTCCATCATCAACAATTCGCGCTTTGCTGCCACCGGAATGACCTCTGTTGCTGCCAACCGCGCAACCACGTCGGCGTATGCACGTATCACGTTTGCCGAACCACTGATTTGCTCCATTAGATGCTCCTTAGTGTATTCGGCATGCAAACGCGCGATTTCCGACGAATCCCTCAACGAATTGGAACGCAACGGCATCAACAGCGCCAAACATATCGCCGCCAACGCCGCCAAACTCCCAATCCCCATCATCACGGGAACCTTCACTGTAATAGATAAATCCTTATATTTTTTCATCTGTTCAAAAGAGTGTGCTAAAAATAAAAAAAATTATCTTTTTATACGAGATTTCTGCGGTAAGGTTTCAAAAATTTTTGAACCCTTTTTTGTTTTTTTTACGTATAACGATGTTTATGCTGGCGCTCAGTTCAGGTTAAAGTCGGGGAGTAAATGAAAAAGCAAAATCGAAAATATGGGGTGTAATTGGTAAAAAAGGTTAAGCCCGCAATGACAGACAGTTATTGCGGGATAACCAGTTCTACGGGCTGTTGCTCTTTACAGCGCCTGATACTCGTTCAGCATCTTGAAGAGTATGTCGAGTTTGGGCGCCAGAATGATTTCGGTGCGGCGGTTCCTTGCGCGTCCGTCCGGCGTTGCGTTGTCGTCGATGGGGAAATACTGACTGCGCCCGGAGGGGATGATTTGCATGGGATTTACCTGATACTCGGCGGTAAGAATACGAACTACCGATGTAGAGCGGAGTACGCTCAAATCCCAGTTGTCGGTAAAGCGGGCGGTTTTGATGGGTATATTGTCTGTGTGACCTTCAATGAACATGTCGATGTCCGGCTGTTGGGTCAACACATTGGCGAGCATCGCCAGCGCTTCTTTTCCCCGTCTTTCCACATCTGCGCTGCCCGACCTGAACAGCAGTTTGTCCGACATAGCCACATAAACTTTTCCGTCGCGCATTTGCACGGTCAGTTCGTCGGAACTAAATCCGGTCAATGCGTCGGTCACCTGTTTGAGCAGGCTGTTGACCATATCGTTTTGCCTCTGGATAATCGACCTTAGGTCGTTGATGGTGCGTTCGCGCTCTGCCAGAGTTTCCCTTTGGTTACGCAGCATAGCATCCATTTGCTCTTGTTGCGACATGTTGGACGTCAGCAACTTTTGCAATTCGCGAATTTCCCTGCCGAGGCGGGCAGTATCCGACATCAAACCGGCTAGTCTTCTTTCCAAACCGGCAATGGTGGTGTTCCGCTCATCAACAGTAGCCGTCAATGACCTCACCTGTTCTTCGGCGCTCAAACGCCCATTTTCCGAAGCAACGAATTTCTTCTTGCCTACCACACACGAACTAAGTATTGCCACAACCAGCAGCAATACAAACGATTTTAACAAATTTGTCTTCATAAAACTAAAAAATTAAAAATTAAAACTATTGACTTATTTTATCGTATTTTGAAATATTCGGCGGATCAATTTCCTTTAACAGCCTGACTACCCTTGTCTTTTCGTCCGGAGTGGCGTTGCTGAAAATATCGACCCATTCGTTTGATTTGGCGTCGAATACAATTTGCAACAGAAAGAGGTTGGGGTCGGGTCTGCGGCGATAAATATCCTGCAACAGTCTGAGGTATTCCGCAAGATCGGCGCGGGCTTCGTTGGGGCGACTGCTCATGCGATCAAGTCCCACAAGGTGGTATTTGTACATGAACTCGCGAACCACCCGATAACGGTCGTCCATAAGATTTTGCGCCAACCAGTACCGATTACGGTAGTTACCCTCGAATGCTTTCCAGCCTCTTTCCGGCGACTGTTGCGCATTGGCGACAATGGTCTCTGCTTTTTGGAAATAAGCCGTACCGCCGTTCAGCGAAAATGAATCATAATCCAATCCCAGAATGATGTATATGTAAAACGCAATGATGGATGTGAGGTTCGACATATGGGCAACATCGCTAAATTCCAGGGGTTGACCTTCCACGTAAGTGAATCTCAAATCTCTGTCCTGAAAATTGATCAGGGTAGTGGTGTAGGTAGAGTTGAAAACCGGTCGGCTCGACTGTACCGTCAGGGTTCCCGAAAATTCGCTGCCCGCTTCGCTTGTGATGTTCATCATCATGGTACATACGATACGCTCCTCGGTGGTAAAAGCATGGTTCGTCCATACGCGCTGATTGACAAACTCGTTGAGGGCAGTTTGCAGCGTTTGGAACACGCTACGGTTGGAACCCTGTACCTGCTGCGAGTTCAATGATATATTGCAGCGGAGTTCCTGAGCGGCGACTAACGACGAAATCATTAGACAGAAAAACCCTAAACCAACATTCCTCCACAGGGAGAAAACAGGCTTGTCAGTGCAAAAATATTTTCTGAAAATCATATAAACGTAATATTATAATGTATACATAAAAGTCAATTATGGTTTCCAACATGCCGCCATCCTGTCCACAATATCTACAGCCGCCCTGTCCTTCAATTTCAACCCGAAACATTCGCTGCGCCCGTCTTTATGGATGATCGTAATTTTATTGGTCGCGTATCCGAAACCGGCGCCGGCGTCGTTCAACGAATTGAACACAATAAAGTCGAAATTCTTTTGGCTCATTTTCTTCACTGCGTTTTCCGTTTCATTGCCGGTTTCGAGCGCAAAGCCCGCCAATATCTGCTCCGGGCGTTTCATGGCGCCCAATTCGGCTGCTATATCTTTTGTGGGAACTAATTTCAGGTCAAATTCGCGCTTGTCTTTTATTTTTTCAGGTAGCGCTTCGGCAGGCGTAAAGTCGGCAACAGCGGCAGCCATGATAGCGGCGTCCATTGTGGGGAAATGCTCTGTTGCAGCGCGGTACATTTCGTTTGCCGTGGTGACGTCTATCCGGCGGATGGCGGGATGTTTGGTCTGCAATGAGCATGGACCACTTAATAAAAGTACTTCGGCGCCCCGTTGCGCCAGTTCTTCCGCCAAAGCGTAGCCCATGCGCCCCGAAGAATGATTGCCCACGAAACGCACAGGATCAATCGGTTCATAGGTGGGACCGGCGGTCACCATTAGTTTTTTGCCGTAACAGTCGCCGGCTTTCAGAACATGGCGCAAGTACCTGACAATATTTTCAGGCTCTTCCATTCGCCCCTTGCCTTCCAATCCGCTGGCTAACTCGCCGGTTGACGGTTCGATGATGTGTACGCCCCGCTCTCGGAGCGTTTGTATATTTTGCTGGGTGGCGGCGTGTTGAAACATATCCACGTCCATTGCCGGCGAAATAAATACCGGACAACGGGCAGACAAATAGGTGTTGAGCAGGAGGTTATCAGCTATTCCTGTTGCCATCTTGGCAATTGTATTGGCAGTTGCCGGAGCGACGAGCAGGGCGTCAGCCCAAAGCCCCAAGTCTACGTGGCTGTTCCATGCGCCATTCTCCGGATCGAAAAAATCGACCAATACCGGATTCCGTGAAACCGTTGCCATGGTCAACGCTGTGATAAATTCTTTCGCCAGAGGCGTCATCATTACTTTGACTTCGGCTTCTTCCTTCACCAATAAACGAACAAGCATAGCCGACTTGTATGCCGCTATGCTTCCTGTGATGCCTGCGATGATATGTTTCCCGCGCAAAGACATGTTTACTTGCTTGATTCTGCCCCGCTAACAGGGCTGCGGTAGTATACCTCGTTATCCAAAAATTCCTGCAATGCGATCAGCGTCGATTTGGGTAATTTTTCGTAGTAACGTGATATTTCGATCTGTTCCCTGTTTTCGAACACTTCCTCCAGATTGTCTGCATAACTTGAAAAATCTTCAAGTTTGCGTTTCAACTCCTCTTTCATCTCCACGCTGATCTGGTTAGCGCGTTTGGCGACAATCACAGCTGTTTCGTAAATATTTCCCGTCGGTTCATACAACTGGTCTAAATTACGGGTCATTGTGGTGATGGGCGCTTTTGTTTTTTTAAAATCCATTGTTCTATTCTTAATTCTTAATTCTTAATTTTTAATTCCTAATTGTCATCTTCGTCGGGTCTTGCTTTCAGGTAACGGTCGGCTCTGTCGAACATTCGTTGCGCATCTCTGACATGTTGGCTTTGCGGAAACTCGCCAATGAATGAATAATACTCGTCGACGGTTGACTGAAAGCGCTCCTTCATCCTTGCCGGCACGCTGTTTTCAGCATACAGAAAATTCGACCTCAATAAAAGGTACATCAATTCTTCCCGATAGATGGTTTCCGGATATTCTTCAAGGCTGTTGTTCAATGCAATAATAGATGCTTTGAACTGTCCGAGATCGTAGTATAATTTGGCGGTCAGGTACGATTTGTCCACTAATCTATCCTTCATCTCGCCCTGATATTTTAGGGCGTCTTCGGCGAATTTCGATTCGGGATGCCGCATCAGGAATATCTGAAACGCTTCGATGGCGGCGAAGGTATTTGACTGGTCGAGATTGGGACGCGGGCTGAGCATGTAGTAACAATACCCCGACAAATATTCGCTCTCCTCGGCGAAGGGCGATTGTCGCTGATTTCTGTACAATTGCGTGAAGTAAAAAGAGGCTGTCTCATAAGCTTTTTGATTGAAATAGCTCATTGCCTGATAATACGCAATGGTATCTTCCTTATTGGTGCCTCGATATATCGAAGAGATGTCGTCAAACAACTGTCCGGATCGGACAAAATCGTTTGCATCGTAATACTCAAAGGCTTTACGATACATCAACTGATAATCTCTGCTTTTACGCAACTTCTCGTATTGGCTGCATGATGCAAAGCCAATGACGACGATAATGAAACAAAAAAAATACTTCTTCATCCGTGAATAAATTATCGGGCAAAAATACAAAAAAAATGAATGAACATCACATTACATGTAATAAATTTATTGTATTTTTCAAAAAAACACTATTTTTGTAAAAATTTTAAAAGCAAAAAAATATGGAAAACAGAAGATATTTTCTTAAAAAAATCTCCGTCGGTTCGGCTGCTCTTGCCGTTGGCGGCGCGGGTTTTGGCTTGAACGCCAAAAGTTACGGACAGGTTTTGGGCGCCAACGAAAAAGTGCGCGTTGGCATCGTTGGTTATTCAGACCGTTTTAGAGGTTCGCTGCTCCCTTGTTTTATGAATCATGCGAAGGAACTGAATTTTGAGTTTGGCGCTCTTTCCGACTTGTGGAATCGCCGCCGCGACGAAGGAAAAATATTTGTCAAGGAAAAAACGGGATGGGACGTCGCCCTTTGCCGTAACAACGACGAATTGTACGAGCGCAAGGATATTGACGCCGTCATCATCAGCACAGCCGATTTCCAGCACGCGCTGCATTTGGTTGAAGCCGCCAAGAACAAAAAAGACGCTTATTGCGAAAAACCCTTCGCCGAAACGATGGATGACGCCAACGAAGCGATGAAAGCAGTCAAAGACAATAATATAGTAGTGCAGATAGGTTCGCAACGCCGTAGCGGCGCCAACTATCATGCGGCGCACGACTATATCAAATCGGGTAAATTCGGCGATATTGTCATTGCCGAAATGTGCTGGAATGTGAACCAGCCCGGACGCTGGCGCCGTCCCGACCTCACTTCTATCATTCGCGAAAGCGACGTGGATTGGAACCGCTTCCAGATGAACCGTCCGAAAGTGGCGTGGGATCCGCGCAAATTTTTGGAATACCGTTTGTTCTGGCCCTATTCGTCGGGTATTCCCGGACAATGGATGTGCCATCAGATTGACACAGTGCATTGGTTTACCGGCTTGCCTTATCCGCGAAGCGTAACGGCAAACGGCGGCGTCTATCAATGGCAGGACGGACGCACCAATGCCGATACGCTCACCGCTGTGTTCGATTATGGACCGCTTGACAACCCAAAGAAAGGATTTCAGGTGGTATATTCATCGCGTTTCAGCAACTCAGCCGGCGGCACCAAAGAACTTTATTATTCCAACGGCGGCATGATGGATCTGGATACCAATGAAATAACATCTAACGGCGGCTTACGCGAACGCGAAGCGCAGGCAATGAACATGAAAGCCAATCTGCTCGACAAATTTGATCTTCCAAGGGGCAGAATAGAAACCGGCGCCGATACCGGCGGCGATCCGCTTACTTCTGCGCACATGCGTAACTGGATGGAATGTGTGCGCGCCAAAAAAGTGGCAACCAATTGCCCCGTAGAAGCAGGTCACAGCCATGCTATTGCATGCGCTATGGCAAACGCCGCATACCGTTCAGGACAGCGCGTTACCTACGATCCGAAAACTCAGCAAATCATGGCTGGCAGTCAAGTATTTAAGTATTAACCCAAAAATCAAACAAAATGAAATCATTTATTAATGTATTGGTATTAACCGCAGTAATTTTAGTAACTGCAACATGCGGAACAGCGCAACGGGGCGTCGAAATCATTCCTGACGATAGCCAAAGGAAAGTAGACGTATTCATTAACGGGAAATTGTTCACCTCGTACTTTTATCCCGCCGACCTCGAAAAACCGGTCTTGTATCCTATCAACACCGCCAATGAAACGGTAATCACTCGTGGATTCCCGCTCGACCCGCGTCCCAACGAACGCGCAGACCATCCCCATCACGTGGGTTCGTGGTTTAACTTTGGCGATGTGAACAGACTTGATTTCTGGAACAACAGTAGCGCCGTCCCCGCCGAAAGAAAACCGAGCTTTGGTTCGATTCGTCATCGCAAGATCGTTAGCGCAGAAAGCGGACTCCAACAAGGAACGCTGGTCGTTGAAGCCGATTGGGTGGATTTCACCGAAAAAACCCTGCTGAAAGAAGAAACCAAATTCGTATTCAGCGGCGAGGGTGACTGGCGCATCATCGAACGCACCACCAAACTCACAGCACAGCAAGACACGGTAACCTTTACGGACAACAAGGAAGGGATGATTGCTATCCGCATGGATCGCGCCTTTGAAGAGCCTACCACCAGTCGCGCGGATTTTGTTGATTCTCACGGAACTGTCACCAGATTAGAACCAAACAATGAAGGCGTCAACGGCAAATACCGCAACAGCGAGGGCGGCGAAACGGAAAAAGGCGTGTGGAGCAAACCCGCCAAATGGGTCAGCCTGTCGGCTGAGAAAGAAGGAGAAAAGATTTCAGTAGCCATCATTGACCACAGGAACAATCCCGGTCATCCGGCACATTCCCATGCAAGGGGCTACGGACTGTTTTCAACCAACAACATGGGCAGTCAGTCGCTCGACCCAAACGAACCCCTCTTTGTGTTTCAGTTGAAACCGAACGAATCGACCACTTTCAAGCACATGATCGTTGTAAAGACAAACGGTTTCGTTACCGATGACGAACTGAACCGACTGTTTGCCGATTTTAAATAAAATTTTTCTTTTTGTCCACGAATTACGCGAACCCGAAGGATCGACGCAGTCAATTACACGAAATAAAATTCGTGTAATTCGTGGACAATTTAAGTGCGAAAAAACTTCTCCGAAAAGTTCACCAGGTATAACTTTTCCGTTGCTCTTGTAATGGCGGTATATAGCCAGCGGAGGTATTCTACGTTCAATATGTCGTCTTTCAGCCATCCATGGTCGATAAATACGCATTGCCACTGACCTCCTTGCGCCTTGTGGCAGGTTACAGCGTAGGCATATTTCACCTGCAAAGCGTTGAAATAGGGGTCTTCTCTGATTGCCTTGTACCGTTGCGCCTTGGATGTAATGTGCGCATAATCTTCGGCAACCGAATCGTACAATTTCCGGTTTTGCGCTTCGGAAAGCGAAGCGGCTTCGCCAGCCAACGCATCGAGCATGATGATGGCTGTAAATTCGTGGTGGTTATAGTCGGGCAGGCAAAGTTCAACTTCGGCAAAACGAAATCCGTAGCGTTCGGCGTATTTACGAATACGAATGACGCGCGCGACGTCGCCGTTTGCGATGAAACTGATATGCTCGTTGTCGGCGATCCAATGGTAATTGTTGCGCACTACCATCAGGTAGTCGTCCGGCGCGAGTTCTTCCTCGCGATAGAGTATCCGGTTGCGTATGCCTTGATTGTAGCGGCATGACTGTTTGTTCGACCGGCAAATGACCACTGTTTCGTCCATCCCGAAGCGTTCGTAGGCATCGGTGATGGCGTCAATCAGGTCTTCTCCGGTTATCCGTACCACGTCGGGAAAATGGGTTTCCAGCGTCGGGTATCCCGCCTGACGGTTCGTGATTAACTCGCGGACAAGGGTTGCATTGTGCAGGATACCTGACTCATGCGCCTGACGCACGACTTCCGTCAATTCAGATTCAAGAACTTCTAGTCCGTATGCTTGCAGGCGAAGTCTATCCAGCGCAGGGCTTTCTTCCTGTCCTACAGGCGGCAATTGAGCCGTATCGCCGATGAGTATCAGCCGGCAATTTCGGTCGTTGTAGACGAATTTCATCAAATCGTCCAGGAGATTTCCGGTTCCGAAAACAGTCCTGTCTGCGCTATAATGCGAAATCATCGACGCCTCGTCCACCACAAAAAAAGTCTGGCTGTATTTGTTGAAATTCAGCGTGAAGGCGCCAAACCCGTCGGTAGAAGATTTTTGCCGATATATTTTTTTGTGAATCGTAAAAGCCTGTTTTCCGGAGTAAGCGCTCAAAACTTTTGCCGCTCTGCCTGTAGGCGCCATCAGCTCCGGATGTATGTTGAACTCGTTCAACGTCTGCACAAATGCGGCAATAACAGATGTTTTCCCTGTGCCTGCATAACCTTTTACGAGCATCAACTGATGGTTGGCAGGCAAAGCGATCATTTCCGCCAAAATTTCAACCAACATTTTTTGCCCATCAGTGGGGTTAAATTTTAAATTGCTATATAACAATTCTTTAATGTGATTTTTCAGCATAAAAAAAAATAAAAATGTGACGATAAGTTTTTTATTTAAAAAAAATACATATTTTTGCGGCTAAAATACGAATAAAGTTTAAAACCAATAAAAATTTTAGAAAATAATGAAAATAGTTCTCCAAGTACTCTTGTTCGCCGCAATTTGCGGGGTAACGTATTTAGTTGTTGAAAGCGTTCAACAGCCCATTCGGTTCAATTCGGAAAAAGATCGTCGCTACGATGCTACGATTCAGCGATTGAAAGATATTCGAACGGCTCAGACGGCTTACCGGTCTGAAAACAAAGAATATACCGGAAGTTTTGACGAGTTGATCGAGTTTTTGAAAAACGGTGAGTTCAAAGTGTTGATGGTCATTGGCGATTTGGATGATTCGGCTTCGATTCAAGCCGGCAAAATCATCAGGGATACCATCCGAATTCCTGTATTGGATTCATTGTTCAAGAAGGGATACCCTGTGGATTCGATTCGTTACATTCCTTATTCGCAAGGCATTGAATTTGACATGGATACTGCCTTTCTAACCGCCGGAAATGTAAAGGTGAACGTATTTGAAGCAAAAGTGGCAAATGATGTATTATTGAAAGGTTTAGACGGTCAGCTTTTGGTCAATTTCAACGCCGACAGGATTGTAAAAACTGGATTTGCCGGATTAAAAGTTGGTTCCTTGACAGAAACCACCAATAATGCCGGAAATTGGGAATAAAATAGCAAATGCGGATATCGACCTGATTGACGAGACTTTTAGTGTCACGCAATCAGGTAGTTATCATTTGTCTATCCAGATTGAACCGGATAGATTGTCGTTTGCTGTGTACAACACAGTGATTAACAAATACATAGTCCTTCGCAGTTATCCTCTGTTCGATGTCGACCCGCTACAGGATGATCACGCTTCATCAGCAAGCGCGTATCGTCCATTTTTTGAAAACGACAAACTGTTCAGGTTAAGTTATAAAAGCAGCAGTCTTTTATGGGTTTCGCCGCGTAGTACGCTTGTTCCCGATCATTTGTTCGATCCTGCCCAAGCGGCTGTATACATGGCTTTCAATCATGGGGTCTTTGCCGGCGAACACATATTGTATCGTTATATCTGGGGCGCAAATTCATATTGCGTTTTTTCCTGTCCCGAAGAATTGACGTCCCTTGCGCGGATGCGCCAACCCCGTATTCACTTTTTTCACCAGTTGACGCCGTTCATCGAAGCTGCCACTTCCAATACGCCTTCGGAAGGCAAAGCAGATATGACGGTATTCTTTTATTCCCGTTGGTTGGATGTTGTCATCCTGAAAAAAGATAAACTGCTGTTTTACAACAGTTACAAAATCAACGCCCCTGCCGATTCAGTGTATTACCTTGCCGGTTTATCCAATCTGTTCGATATTGACCTGAAATCAGTAACGATCAAGTACGCGGGAAATCTACAGCAAGCGCCCCCTGAAATTGCGATACTTACAGGCTTCGTCGACTGTCTTGAGGAATGTGAACAGCCCAAAGCGTTCACATACAGCCAGCGCATCACTGATCCCTTGCGCAAGAACTTCATCAACCTCTTTAATTTATACAGGTGCGAATAATATGCGGCGCATACAAGGGAAAAACAATCGTCAAGGACCATAAATTAGCCGTCCGTCCAACCACAGATTTTGCCAAGGAGGGGCTGTTCAATATCCTTTCCAACCGTTATGATATGTCGTCGTTTGATGTATTGGATCTGTTTTCAGGCTCCGGAAGCATCAGTTACGAGTTTGCTTCTCGCGGATGCAGGGAAATTCATGCAGTGGAAATAGAACCGCGTCATGTGGCATTTATCCGTTCTACTGCCGGCAAATTGGGGCTTAGCCAAATGCGCGTGATTCGCGACGACGCTTTCCATTTTCTCTCGATTTGTAAGGCAAAATACAATATTATTTTCGCCGACCCCCCTTACGATATGTTAAATATCAATGCAATACCTGATTTGATATTTGGATATGACTTGTTGAATCCCGAAGGAATTTTGATTCTTGAACATTCCAAACGGAACAGTTTTACCGGTCACGAACATTTGTTCGATCACCGGAACTACGGTAATGTGCATTTCAGTTTTTTCAAACGCAACATATGCGAAGAACAAATACATTGAGCATTGCGCAAGTCATTGCCGAAGTGCTGGACGCATACAATCTTAGCGGCAAACTTCAGGAATCGCGTATCATTGCAGCCTGGCACGAAGTATTGGGTCCGTTGGCAAAACCTAGCGACGAACTGTATATTAAAAATAGCGTTTTGTTTGTCCATCTCTCGTCATCGGTCATAGGCAACGAATTGTACATGATGCGCTCCAAATTGGTGCAACGTTTAAACGAAAAAGCCGGAAAAGAAGTAATTACGGACATTGTGTTTCGGTAAATATGAACGATTTAAGATATAAAATAGGCGTTGGGCTGATTCCGGGTATTGGCGATATTCTTGCCAAAAAACTGATTTCGTACTGTGGCGGCGTAGAAGCGGTATTCAAGGAAAAGAAGGCGGCGCTGATGAAAATCCCCAATGTAGGCGATGTTTTAGCCGATTCGATAGTGCATCATGACGTGCTGGCAAAGGCTGAAAAAGAAATGGAATTTATTGACAGGCATCGCATCGGCTATTCCTTTTATTTGGACGATAATTATCCGGTGCGGTTGAAGAATTGTCCCGATTCGCCGGTTATCTTTTTTTACAAGGGGGACGTTGATTTTGAACATCCCAAAATTGTGAGTATTGTTGGCACGCGACAAGCAACCGCCTACGGCAGAGACCTCTGCAATCGCATAGTAGACGAGTTGTGTCAGCGCAACCATCACCCCATCGTTGTAAGCGGATTAGCCTATGGTATAGACATCTGCGCGCACAGGGCGGCGTTGCGTCATGGATTAAACACCATCGCCGTATTAGGACACGGATTAGCGCAACTCTACCCTGCGGCGCATACTGCCGTCGCTCGGGAAATTGTTGGACAAGGCGCATTACTTACCGAGTTTTTGAGTGACAGCCCCATAGATCGCAACAATTTTGTACGCCGCAACCGATTGATTGCCGGATTAGCCGACCTGACCATCGTCGTGGAATCAAACATACGCGGCGGCGCGCTGATAACAGCCGATATTGCCAATTCCTACAATCGCGATGTTTTTGCCTGTCCCGGACGTTTGACAGACGCATTTTCTTCAGGTTGCAATTGGCTCGTCAAAACCAACAAAGCCAATTTGTTGCAGTCAGTTGCCGACATTGAGTACATTATGGGCTGGGACAACCAGCCGAAAGCGCCA